>Ga0105103_10001029_pt1 | contig 15722 bp, 31 predicted proteins | sample PPLLaktember2015_2_FD_79107 | JGI IMG/M metagenome (GOLD analysis project Ga0105103, IMG submission 79107) | Freshwater sediment microbial communities from Prairie Pothole Lake near Jamestown, North Dakota, USA - PPLs Lake P7 Core (6) Depth... | ecosystem: Environmental > Aquatic > Freshwater >...
CAATGATGACAGATGCTACTGCAAGAAACGACAGAAACGGCTTTTCTTCCCGATCTGTCGCTTCACTTGAAGTTTCCGATGACATCATCGAACCACTTCTTGATCTTTGTTCTGTTCCTATACCCAAGAACAATGCTTACAATTACCAACACGGCAAAGATAAGCATCTCAGCATCTTCGCTTTCACCTGAGGTTTCTGGTAGTACTACTTCTTCAACCATTTTTTCTCTCATCCTTCTGTTATCCTTACCCACCCTCTCACAATGAATAAGGTAAGTTATATAGTGGAATTGCACCAACAAATCTGCTTAAATACAGGATATAACAATAAAAATGGTTTAATTACCACCCCTGATAGCTGGAATCAGTGTGATAATATCACCATTCAGAACAGTGTCACCCGATGATACAGATTTGCCATTCTTGCGAAGATCATCATATCCACTCACATTAACAGAGCCGGTTGCCGCTGCTTGAGCAAGAGCTTCAGACACCGTTGAACCAAACGGAACCATAATTTCTGTTACTTGTCTACCAAGCGGTGCAACTTTTACCAAAATCATTTCCACCATTTCAAATCACATCCATGAATGTTTTTGTTTTACCCTATCTTTAAGCTTTTCATCGTGTTATTCAACAATAAGCGTTAAAGTTCTGAGGTCGAATATAATCTCACGGGCAAAGGGTTGTGCCCGAGCAAACTTCTTTACCTGACTTGCGATAAGACCTGCAATAGTAAATGTATTATAAATTACAGATCTTGCAGTACAAACTTCTTCAGATGCTTTCTCATCCGGGAATAATGTTTTCTCATACCATTTAATATCATCCGGGTCACATGGGTTTATAGAATGTATCTTACATACTTCAGCCCCCATTCTTGCATCAATATACAAATTGACCATAGGATTATACTTCATTCGCTTCCATATAATCTCACGGCTTTTCATCGTATCTACACCTGAAATAACAATACCATTGACAGTTTGGTTCTCAAATTTCTCCTTACAAACATTTATAGTAAGGCCAGAAAAATCACTACAAATATCCCTGGTAGCTTCAACTTTCGATTTATCAATATCACTTATTCGATACATCTGATTTGGAAGATTGTGTTTCTCAACAACATCATCATCATAAATAGTGATTTTTTCAACGCCCATCTTTGATATAGCTAATGTTGTCGGACTTCCAATTCCACCAGCACCAATTATTGTAGTATGAAATTTTCCAAAATCATCTGGTGTTACTATATCCATCTGCCTCCAGAAGTCCATTTTATTTGCTCCTTCTTGTTACCCTTCTCCACACATCACTACCAAAAAGCCACTCATATATTTTCTCTCTCATAGGTATTTTAGTGAAATATTCTTTAATTGGGTCATTGGTCTGAGATCTTTGAATACTTGTTATCTGCTTCTGCAATTTATTTCCAATATTTGGATATGGAACATCCTCTTTCACAATAGATTGGGGCTCTGTCAATTTCATCAATTGTTTTTCGAGAGTATCGGCACCAGCAACATTGATATCTGATTTAAATAATGAATGTACTGGTAGTGATGGTTTCTTCACTTTTGTAATATCTATATTTGAAAATTCATCCGGTAATCTATACGGTTGCGTATTTTGCCTTCCGGGAATGAAATTATTCACAATATTTGGCAAAGAATAACTATCTTTCACTTTTGCATTGATCTCCTCTCTGATGATAGTATTAAATGATTTGTCATAATCAACATTCAATGGTAAATCGTCCATATACATTCTGAATGGAGTAAACAAATCAAGTCTTAACTTGAACTCATTCCGTTTATTACTCACCATTGAAATCATCCAATCCGATGAGAAGTGATCAATCGTATTAGTATCAGTACCACTCCAAAATGTTTCCATGTTCACATGAGAGTGCCACCAGAACTTAAGTTTGGAAGGATCTTTTCCTTTTCTGATATAATCACACATAAACTTTGAAACATCTTCCTGAGATAGTATAGTAGAACTGCCTGATACAACCTGTTCAAACAGAAAAACATCATCTATCAGAATTTTATTATTTACAATACTAACACTACCCAATGCAGATATTTCATTATGACAAAGATCTGCATAAGCATTTATTTTACGGTACACATCCTGCTTAATAGATATTTCAGGAATACTACTCTGCTTAATTTTTGAATACAAAGGATACATTTTTCTCACTTCCAATTACTAATTGCTCCATACGCACTTTCCGGGTTGTACGACTGAAGGAATGTTACCATAAGCTGTGCTAACACAACATACTGATACTCAGCAAGTAATTTTGTTACCCCACTCGAAATGTTACCAAGGCAACAATCACCAGTCTTTCTTACATGAGGATGATAAAGTGAACCACCAATCGTTTTTGTCAGATTATATGCTTTCACACCAGAATTATCACCATCTGTATGAATGTCTATTCTGAACTCTCCCATATCATATGTCCTGCCTCCATAATCTATTTTAATCATATCGGTGAACACATGAATAGTTTTACCAGACACCATCACATCTTTAACATGTGGAGATTTTAACAAAGTATCATACTCTGTATCAGCCCATTTCTTTCTTGCTTCATTTGAAGATCTCAATGGTTCTAATTTCATCAGCAAAATTTCACGTTCTCTTCTCGATTGGATAAGCTTACTATTATACTCATCAATAACTTTATCATATTCTCTTGCTGACTGTTCCATCGAAGATATATTCTTCTCATATAACTTACTACAAGCTCTAACAAATTCATCTCTCGATGAAATATTCATTGGTTTTCTTATACCCTGATAAAAATTTATGAGTTCGCTAACAGTTTTGCCTTTTAATGCAAAATAAGCCCTCATAATTCTTGCAAATAATTCTGTCACACTATCAGTCCTCCCATGTGGTAAATCAAATAAGATATACAAATTATTATTCACATATTCCGCAACTACTAAACCCTCATCGTCTTTAATTTGAACACCAGTATTGGATGGTTTTACAGCATATGATTGATTATCATCCAATGGTATTCCAAAAACTTTATACATTTTTGTCTTTTTTGACAAAGAAGGTGCAGAATAAAAATGAACATACAAATAACTATCATTACCAACAGAAACAGGTAATTTTTTATCACCATGAGGATTTGATAAAATCATGTTCAAATTAAAATTGTCAAAAGCACTTTTTACAACAGGTAATAAAAAACTCCCACCTTCAAAATTTTTCGATGGCATAGAGCTTTCAAATGTTTTCTCTAATGCAAAATCTGGTATATTATCACAGAATTTTATAACAAACATATTCTTCATGCTTGTTGGCTCAATAGTAATTGTACTAAGTTCTTCACCAAGACATTGTTTCACCTTATCTATATAAGATGATGGAAAAGCTACACAACTCGTACCAGTTTGTTTGGTCAGATCATTGCATGGAATTCCTGCTATACTAAGAACTTCTATTTTTCCATCAACATCATTGGTCAATAAAATGTACCAATTTTCTTCACTCTCATCAGACACTCTATCACCCTTATCATTCGTTTTCCTCAAAGGCGTTCCCAAATACTTCTGATATTGCCTCACATCATAAACAATAGAATCGGGTTTATAATTTGAATCATCATAGTTCATCTCATTTGATTCCATCTCATTTACCCATTGATTTATTTGTTCCTGAGACAACATCATAGTCCTGTAATACATATCCCCTCACATTGTACACCTCAAAATTCTAAATCATTTTGATATTTTCATCTTTTCGGTAAGCCTATTACACAGTAAAATAATCAGTTCTGAATTATTCAACGTTTTTCCAGTAACAGATCTCACAATAGTCCTAACTCTTTCAAATTCATATGCAGCATCACTCGTAATAATCATATCACAACATGTATCTTCCATAAATGTACCTCATATTTCACACAAGTTCAATAATTTGAGATCAGTTATAATTTTCTCAATCTTCTCTCTTTCAGAATGATATACACAATCTTCTTGCAGTTCTTCCAATTCCAAAACTATTCTGTTCTTTCTTGTAGTCAATGACATGATTATCACCAACTAAATTTCATCTGTTCGAATTCATCCATATGGGCCTGGTTAGTAATACGAATATTTCTTTCATATTGTAATCTCGATTTTAAATGTTTATATACATCTTCAGATTTTATATGAGATCCACAATCACCTCTTTCATAAAAACCAATATGTTGTAAATAATATTCATCAATACTATGAATACCATTTCTTAATATATCAAATAGCCAAATCACAGGCTCACTATAGTTCATTTCACATGAATGAATCAAGCATGTAACAGACCTGATATTTCTTGGTAATCTACACCCTTTATCAGTCCAGAAACCGTCCACAGGTGAATATATTTTCCATAATTGTTCAGCATCTTCATAACTTGGAATATAATCGAGATACCCAATATTGTTACCACACCCGGCACAGCAACATTTTGGATTAGAATCTCCAACCGCAACATCATATTTTCTTTGAACTTTACATAACCCATCTTTAAAATCACATTCATAATCAATCAATGATGTGAGTTCTTTAAACCTGCCATAAGATGGAGCACTCATACCCTTTGGTGATCCGCAAAGTTGATGCTGATAACCATATTTTAAATAATGTTCTAAAAATTTTGAGAATGATTTACTCAATTTATTATAATATTTTTTATCGCAAAATGTCATAATGCACCTTTTTCAAGCCTCGTTCTCTCTATATAATCCTCACGGAGCATTGACATCACTTTTTGGTTCTGCAATACCGATTTATTTAGTGCAATTATAGCTTCCGTTATATTACCATCATTAAGACAATCAATTGCAACATATGTCCAGTTAGAAGATATACAATGATGGTTCACAATTTCGTGATACCAATTATCATATCCCGTTATATCATGAACCATATCAGCACCTAATTCGTGATACTTGTAAAATTCTGAATTTTTCAATTACATCGGTATATGATAAAGCAGTCTGTCTGATATTCGGATATTCTTTATGATAACAAACATACCCAAGACAAACACAAGACCTTAATTGCCGTGGCAAAGAACATCTCATATTTACAGGATCGAAGAACCCATCAGTTTCATTAAAGTACTTTTCAACAAGTGGAAAAATAAACATATCTTTACGATGAGACCTGTAATATCCTTTATCACCAGCACAATTCCGACAACATCCACGATTATTCGGGCTACCATCTTTTAATAAATGTGTCGGACCAACCCAAGATGTATTTTTACAATGAGGACATTTCTCCGAATTAAAATCCCGGAACAATTCGTTCAAATATTGTATAACCTTTTCATAGCGAGATTTTTCTCTGTCTGTCAGTTCTGATAATACATTATTTACAAGATTTGTTTCTTTAACCGATAACTTATTACCGTACTCATCTCTATAAATTACCATAATTATCACCAAATATCCGACAAACTAACTATTTCCCCATCTCTAACATTCATAATATTCTTGATAATACTATCAGCAGAATCATAAAAATGCCTTCCTTCACTTATACAAAACGTCTGGCCATTAGATATAATGGATAATTTAAATCTTAAATTCCCAGCTGGCTCGAATTCAAACGTTGATCCATCCAATGGAATATATCTTATTAGATCGTTTGAATAATGTTTTTTCAAATATTTCATTTTAAATCACCTCAATTTTTGAGACCATATCAAAGTTAATATCCCAATCAGGTGCATTATAAATAAATTCTGATAATGATACACCAGCAAATTCTTCTGTTAGTTCTCTACCATTACCGAATTTAAATGTTATTTTTACTGTCATGGTTATGACCTCAATTTATCATAAATCCACCATATCCATTCCAGATAAATGGACCATATGGCATTTAGGACAATGCAATGTATAATATTCATCTTTTGAAAGGGTGGTTGTATTCCAAGTCCCAATAAGACAACCATCAGATTTTCTGAAAAATTTAAATCGCAACATTGGATTTATCATATTAAAATTATCGGTAGAATATTCTTTGAGTTCTATATCCTTTGCTGGGAATACAGCATCACATTCATCACACTTAAATTTGACACTAAGTTGTGATTTGACAGATATACTTAAATCTTTCTCAAAATCACCTATTGTTTTCAGTTCTGTTTTCTCGTTCATGGTTCTGACCTCAATTCATATATCTTTCCATTAACTTCCGTAAAAGGAACAAGGTCTGTAAATCCATCGGGAAAAACAATTTCGTAACATAATCTTTTCCCCTCTTTTGCATCAACATATTTTAATCCAGATATCAATGCAGATTTACCACTTCTGAATGTATATGGATGCAAACCTTTGAGAAATACACCATATGTTCTTGGTACTTCCTCATCAGATTTTTTCATATTATCAGCTCGCTTCAAGCTCAGTTACAACATGACCTTCCTTTCTCATTTGTTTCATATAACTTTTCTTATGGCTTTTTTTAATGCCAAATTTCTTACCATCAACAGATATTACATCAATCTGTTTGCACTTATATCCTTTCTCAAGATCTCCATGAGTTATACCAGGACACCGCATCAGGAAATTTGGACATCCACCGCACATATCAAGAATTAAAGTCGGATCTTCTGCCATATCAGATCATCTCCTTTCACAATTCCTCAAATAATTTGTTCTGACATTTTTGACAAATACCAGAATTCCTGAATTCTTTTCTACTCAATTCATCTCTGAAATCATCCATATTTATTTTTTCTTTACAGAAAGGACATTTACCTTCTTTTATAAGATCTACAAAAAGTCCAAACCCAGCAGCTCTTATTATATCCTCGTTCATAATTTCACCAAATCACAAATTTTTATCTTTTATATTTTCTTCAACTGTTTTATTAGTATCCCATGAACACAAAACAAAACAATTTCCATCACTATCTTTATAAGTTCCTTTTTGGAAACAACAAACTAGTCCAACACATTGATATAAAGGAAGTGGTTTCCTCTCTCTCGGATCTGGACAATTTATTCCCTCACCAGTAGAATCATGATTTCCCTCAATAGGGAACATATACACTTTCAATAACTTTTCGCCTTCAATTTCAATCAGTTCGTTTTCTTTCATATTTTCACCAACTTATTCTTCAAATACCTTCACATATGGTAATGGTATTTTTGTATAACAATGCATTGGCTTATCAAAATTAACTGTAAGCCCACCATCGGGATGTTGAAACCATGATATTGCATTGTCCATTGATTTATAAATATCATAAATCAATGTAGCTCTTTCAGGACACGGTTTACCAGTAATCCCCCAATAAGCATTTTCTTCGAGATCTGGGTATATGAATTTCTTCAACCATTTCAGATGAACATGTAATTTCTCACGATCTTCTGGTTTTCGATTAAATGTTACTGCTTCTTCTCCAAAGAAAATAAACATATGTTCTAATTCTTCAAACTGCCCCATTTGGATTCTCATGTAAAAATCCATAGCTTTCATCATTGTACATGCCTGTTCTACAGTCATTGTTATCTGTACTTTTGAAGTCATGGTGTTTTCTCCCTGATCCACGGATCTTCACCAAATTTATATGAACCTAATGGTTTTAATTTATACCTTAAATCATTGGCATATAATCCATAGTCCATACAAAACGATGCACCAATATGATTGATGAAAGCGGTTATTGCAGCATCAACCAAATCCCGATTTGCCTGATTAAGTTCTATGTTACCATCACAATTATTCATATGCTTATTTCGATTTATATCTTCAAGACTTCCAGGTATCCATTCTTTTGCACATTTAGTAACATAAGATGCAAAATCTCCAGGTGTCCTGATTTCCTTCTGTATTTTATCAGCCATTGTGGTAGTTACTCCTTCTTTCCACATAACTTCTTTTACCGTTCTCCATGCAAGTTCTGATGCACCCAGATCTCGTTTATGAAAAATAGTACTAACTGGTGGTTTTTTCAAACTATCTTTACCATATTTCCCTATCTCATAAACACCCACATTATTCTCATCAATTTTCAAACAATGTGCATAATATGTTTCGAGGGGCTTGTGGTTAATTTTAATTGTTATATAAAGCGACATAAATAATATCACTTCCAGTAATGACGACATCCACAAATGAAAACTGTTATTCTATCGAACCATCCAAGTTCTTTATAGTGAGAACAATACCATAATGGTTTTTGCCTGTGCCCACATGTACCGCATCGTCGCATTATGTACCACTCCTTTTCTTTATTATCATCCATGTTACCGAATGATTGCTTTTACTATAATTTGAAATAATCAATGGTATCTCTTTCGTTCTCATATTATTGAGAATAGTACCAATACTATAAGAACTAAATCCAATATCTTTTCCAATATGTTTTGATTTGAAAAAAGTTCTTCCTTCTTTTATCTTATCATGTAAATAATTTAACACGATAAGTTCATCTTTAGATAATGCCATACAACACCTGTCCTTTTTAATCAAATTAAACATCCGAAAATATTTCTGCCGTATTTATCTCTTTACCACATGCAGGACATTCAAAAATGAAATCCCCAATCTGTTCCATGAATGTTGCATCAAAGGCAAAATGAAATCCACAATCACATTCACCGACTTCAAGCTGAGTACGATCTGTTTCAATACTTCCCAAATGTTCCATTCAAATCACCTATTGTTCCAATATGAGTGTTTTCATTCTTTCAGATACATAAATTTCATCATGTCCACAAACACCATTACAAAGATATGGATAACAATGTTTTATCGTATGACATGATAAATCACCAACAGCAGGGCATGATTTTTCCATCAGAGGACATCTTTGCTTATCATTGTAATCAAGCATTTCTTCAAGAAAGTTAATCCTCTTTATAGCCCATTCCGGGACATCATTCCAATCACCAGAAAGATGTTTTGCATACCCATCGGGTTTAATCGGCTTTGTTTTTACCATATTCAGTCCCACCCGGTCCAACAGAATAATGTTATAGACCTGGCATTTCTCATACCAAGTATTTCTTCAAACCGTTTATAAGCAATTTCGAGATTAGTAAAAGATTCGTAATGATCTATAATATCCCGTTCTATATCTCCACCAAGATCTGTATGATCTTGGACTTCTTCTGTTGTATAAGATATGTCAATATCTATCTCACGATTTTTCTTGTTTATATCTATTTTACAAACTCTGATATTAGCCCTTACAACACCATTTGGATATTTCTCAATCTCAAATGATAATTTCTTATCTGCACCAGCATATACAGATCCAGTAAATGTAAAAACTGTAATCTCATTATCGTGAAAAGATATATTATCGAAAAATCCCGGAAAAACATTATCTCCCAATTTCACGTTATATACAGTTCTTGGAATACCATTGAACAATATGTTCTTTTGAATTACTGTAATATTTGTATAGTCATTTCCAAAGACAACCTTATTCATTTTTTCCATTTTGTTCCACCCCGAATATTTTTAGCCTTCTCTGGTACTCTTTGATGTGTTTTTCATACCATTGTTTTGATTGGTTCCCTTTTGGCATTAACCAGTCTATATCACCATGTAATTTTTCGGTTTTACTAATCACATAGCCTTGCAAATGATGAAAATACCATTCTGAACCAACACAATGATCTATAGCATGTTTCAGAATCAATTTCGCATCTTCATCAAATTGTTCATCTATTGTTTTTGATTTTTGTTTCATAATAATCACTCTTGAATATGGACAGTGGGGATTCGGACCCCACTTGAACTTTTAATCGTTCTTCCAGGTGTACCTGTTATTAAAAAGGACACTGTCCATAACACGACAGCTCAACTAGGCATAAGGCTATTTAAGGGACATGCAGTTTATTCTTTTGGCTTTCGGTAATGCTATAGCTAGTATCCACCAGTACGAAATAATATCGAGGAAGGAGTAGGCCTATTCGAATTTGGGGTTCTCGTACTTACTAGTTCAGCCCTTCGCACTTACAAAGATTATGAGAGATGATGTAGAATGGCTTCAGCTCTATCAATAGGAGAGTGTGGTGTGTCCTCCTTGCAGAACCAGCAGTCCTCTTCAATCTCACCATGTTCGCAAATTTTTAGATCTTTCTCTGGATTATACAGGTCTTGAAAATCATAGAACCTTGTGATATTCTGAGTCAGATCTTCTGTTTTCAATTTCATATCTGCCATATCCCTCACCTATGGCACTCGTTCAAATAACCACATTTTTGTTCCGCTAAGAACTTCTTTTATGAACTCAAGTGGTGTAAGTTCCTCATTTCCGCGAGATATGAGTTTTTTGGAACGATATTCTTCATCCATAAAAAACTTATTCATTGTCAAAAGGTGTACTTTATCGTTCCAAACAAACCTGGATGATGACATAGAACCTATAAAGCCCATGTTGTAATCAATCTCACCATTGGACTTCAAGTTCTTCCAATAATACTTTATCAGGTTCTTGGAAGTCTCATCCATACTCATCCCGTTCCGTTCACGTTAGCTTTGTGCGTTAATTTATCAAATCTGCCGCAAACAGGACATGGCTGGGGGCGATAATGAGAAATAAATTCCACAGGTCCGAGATTTGGGTGTTCCTTTTCATGCCAGCAAGTCTGGCGATAAATTTTTGGTTGTTTTGGTTCTGAATCCATAAAGTCCTCCGAATCGAAAGCCCAAAAATTTTAGGTTCAGGCCTCACTCTAATTTGAGGATGCCTTTTGCGACTTTCTTTCCGATGCGACTTGTTGCTGCAATAGCCGGGTTGCGGTTGAAAGCTTCAAGGTCTGCGAGAATCGGAGCCCTTTCAGACTCCGGCAACTTGAAGAAGGCTTCCACCCACTGGGCCTCGTTTGGAGACCATCCACCGCCGAAGGGTTCTTTCTGGAACGCGCTGATGGGTTTCATATAGAACTTGTACCCCTCGTAGCCCTCTTTGGACTTGTAGTACGCAGCTCGCATGACTTTCCCCATCTGGGGGTCGTCCCTGATGAATTGTTTCAGCTCAGGCCTCTGCGCGGACTGATTCAGCTGAAGGGAAATTGCAGCGGGAGCTGATGTCTGGGGGGTCTGACAAACGCCTGCTGCTACAGCGAGTACTGCCTGCTCTTCCGTGAAACCCTGGAGTTTCAGAGCTGCAATTTTCTCCTGAACAGACAGCTGTTTCTGAGGGGTCTGATTGACAGATGTGTTCACATTCTTTGCCACTGGAATGTTGGCCTCGCCAACAAGCTCACTTATGAACTGATTTACGTCCATTTGTTTTCACCTCTCTACTACTACTAACCACTATGTAGAATACCATATAGAACACCCAATATAACATGGTAAATCTACTAAAAGAAATAGAGATTAGCAAACATATCTCATCGCGCAACTATTTAAACCTTTCCTCCATTAATAAAGGTGTATTAATAAAGCGCTTATTAATAGAAGCAGATCTGTTCATTAATACGCGCACACCTGCGCGTGTGTACAGGTGAGAGGGGTGGGGGGTGGCTACCCTTTTTTGCCGCACGTTGTATACGTAAGGTATACATGGGGTATACATTTTGAAAAAGCATGATATGGGGGATATACCCCCCCTACCCCCTATTTTGCGCGTCAATATCCCTTTAGGGATATTATCATTTTCTCTTATGTACACATTTGCGCATACTCTTACGAGAAACAGGCTTTCTGCGCAATACTATACTTACAAAAGATTTACCCTTCTTTCTCTCAATTACAATAGTACCATCGGGAATGGGTGTTTCTACACCAGCAGATTGTGTAGTTCCACCAGTCGTTTTATTAGTCTCATTACCAATACTCTTATTTATTGGATTTACAAAATTCTCCTCATAATACCTTTCTGTACCAGGCTTCATATATAAGTTAATTACACGTAATGGGTATTTACCACCTTTCCTGCTATTAGCCATAACTGTCATTGCACTAACAGTACCCCTGAAACTAATCATTTTCTGTACTTTACCAGAATACCCTCTTCTGTCTTTTCTCTTAGTCATCATTCCATCAATTTGTTTTTTAACTTCTTCTACAGATATACCAAGTTCTTTAGCAGCATTTTCGATGGTTTTCTCTCCTCTAGCTGTCTGCCTTAAAATATCATCGCTATTTACTTCACGCCTTGTATACTGTAGTGTTGCCATTTACCTGCACCTGCATTTTATTGGTTTTACAACTTTATGAGGTTTTCTCTTTACAGGCCTCTTCGCAATAATCTTCTTTCTCTTCTTTCTTCTTGTTGGCTGATTCTCTGTAGTATACTCTTTCAGATCTTCAATCATCTGATTATGCTTTTCCTTAGCTATCAGTGATGGGTCTTTCATTACCTGGCTTATATATTTGGATTTATCAATATTATCCTTTTCACTAACTTTTATACTTGACCTGAATGATGGATCCCTGTTTTCATAAAATCTTTTTGAAGCTAATATCTCTATCATTTTTTCCTTCATATCACCCTCAAATGTGAAATTATAAGGATCGTCCCTCAACATCATATTCCCGATATGTGCTGTATACTCAGGGCGCCTGTTAGCTAAATCAAGCATATATTTAAAAAATTCAACTTTGGTTAATTTTCCTTGTTTATAATTTATATATGCTTTTTTAACTTTAGGCCATATCACACTATTTATATACATTGGTTCCTGTACTATGTTTCCCATATAAGAACCATGTGGAAATTCTTTCTCCGCACGGAACCTTCTGGTTTGCATATTTGGAATTTCATGCATCTCTTTACCTTGAGCTATCGCTGTTTCGTGAATTATCTCTGGTTTCTGATTCCATTTATTAGATATCTCCGATACTTCTTTATTCCCTCTGTAATATTCTTTTACATCACTCATAGCAGATCTTTTTTTCTTCTCAATATTTATCTTTCTATCTATATCTTCCATTGTCATCATATGTTGAACATATAAATATCTTCGAATATTATTAGCAATTTTTATCCTCAATTTTATTTTATTATCAATATCCTGTTTAGAAAATTTTCCTTCAGATCCTCTTCTCACATTTTTCTCAATCTCTTCGCCAGTAGTACCTATATCAACTAATCTATTGATAAGTGATCCAATAGAATGTTTTACATTATCACCATGAAATGTAGAACCCCTTTTCACAACTTTTTTTGATTTGTTATTTTTTACCATTTTATCTTCTCCTGCAATTACATTTGATTTTCTTCAATATAGTTTTTTTCATTGCACTACTACGTGACTGTTTTTTAACTTTTATCTTTTTAACAGGACTTCTTTTTGATTTCATATGAATGTGCTTTTTTCTTCTTTCTGTTAATCTTGGTCTTTCGGTAAAAGCTCTTATCTGACTACCATCTTTGATCAAATAAACAGTACTTGGATCAAAACTATATCTTCTGTCAACATCATCTTTATTTTTTACTTCCTCAAGACCTCTTGATATAACATCCCTGTATTGTGCAATTCTGGCATTTGGATAATCAGATGGGTTTAATCCTTTTGGCTTGAGAGCCTTTCCAATCCCACCAAGCTTTTCAACATCTGACTTTGTTGATGGAAGTGGTGATGATCCCTCTTTTATTTTAGCTTCTTCAGCAATTCTCTTTTCATTATATGATTTTTTCCATTTTATGTAAATATCTTTCATCATATTATATGACATGCGATAATTCATTGCCCATCTTAATATAGCTTCTTCAAACTTAACCTGATCAGAATCAATTTTCATAACCCGGTTTTTAAATACTTCCGATAATCTTTTCTTATCCTGCTCACTAAAATCCTTTTTTATCAGTCCTGGATTTGCTGATAATATCTGATTATATTTCTCTCTCGCAGAAGGACCATAATCGGTTGTTGGTATAAGGTAAGGACCTGTATATTTTGTATTAGATGGATCTACCCATGCAAGCCTTGGATTTTTTGCCTGCTTGGATTCTCTCCATGCTACAACATGATTATCATGATTACCAGATAATTTTTTCTCTACATTTATTCTCTCGGATCTTTCGTTTTTTCCTTCTTTGGATTTTCCAGACGATTTAGGCTGTGTATATTTAATATTAGCAGATCCTTGTGGATACCTGACATTACCTGATTTATTTGGATCGAAAGGACCAAACTTAACTCCTTTGATTGGTTGATCTCCTTTAACAATCTGATATATATTAACAATACCGATTTTCCCCTTCTCCATATTAGATACAGGAGATTTATCAGATTTTATTACAGATCCTTCACCAGCCATTTATACCTTCACCAACTTTCTCTTCTTCATAGTAAGCGATGCAAGATTTAAATTCACTTCAAGCATCTTTGGTGTTGTGGCATTCACTCCTTCCATATTTAATTTGAATGGTTTGGTGTTCATGGTAATATTTTTCATATTCTGCATCTTACCCTGGACATCAATGACATTATTTTTTGGTAAATTCTGCCTTACTGCAACAGCAGCAAATTTTGGCATAACCATTCCATTAGCTTTTGTTATATAAATACTTGATTTACTAACCTTTGACATTCCAGAAATGTCAGGTTTCATACTACCATCAAATTTATTTCTTGTCAATGGTGCCATAGCATACCCACCAACAATTGATTTTCCTGTAATATCAGGTCTTTGTAATTTAAATTTCTGTATACCCAATTGCTTGTTGATATCTTTCGGTACAGGAACTTTCTGTTTCGCTTTCTTTACAGCATGTAATTTCTTTATTGCATCTATTTTACCACGAATTACTTTTGGTGAATCAGTTTTTCTCTTCCTGTGAATATCCTCTATATTAAGAATATACCCAGGACGTGCAGTAACATCGCTAACAGCAATTTTTCTTAATGGTGTTGTATATTCAAACTGCCTATTTAATGATGATTCACCAACAGTTCCTGGTGCACCAAATGGAGTTATCATATTACTTGGTCTTACATTAACCAGAGATTCCACAAGCTGCCTGTCACCTACACGAGTACGTGTCCATTCATTTGCACCGGATGCTGTTTTATATCCACCAGTAATTGCATTCATTCCTTCTATTGCACTCTTGCCAGTCATTGGGCCATAACCAACCTGTTGTGATACATCACCAATTGTTGGTTTACCCAGCATATTTTCTACATTTTCAGCAACAGGTTTTGCCCATTGTTTTCTCCAATGTTTATCTTTTTTATCTATCTCAATACCTTTTGCTACAGCAAATCCATATTTAGTCTGTTCATTGCGTACATCAATCATCGCTTGTTTTAAATTATTCTCTTCTCTTTTGAACTGGATATACTTCTCTTTTAAATTACCTTCATCAATTTGTTCCTGTGCATTTTTAGCTGCATTCTCTCTCCTAAAATATTCTGCCTTTGCTTGTGCTCTTTCCTGAGGTGTGTCAGCTTCAGATATTTTTCTATGTAAATTCCAATAATCTCTGTTAAAACCATCAACTATATTTTTATATTGACGATATGATGCATCAGCTTCTTTTGCTCTCTTACTAGCTTCTTCATAATCATTATAAGCTGCCACTTTTTCTTCTTTTATAGTTTTCCATGTTTTCTTTGTATATCCACCAAGTTCTGCATACCTATCTGTCTTTTCAGAATATTTATCTTCATCATCATCCTTTGGATTGAAAAATTTATCCATTCTTCCAATAGTCTGATCATAAAAGTCTTTATTTTTTTCTTTTGTTTCACCAACAACTTCTGGATAAACAGTAATTTTTGG
>Ga0105103_10001030_pt1 | contig 15715 bp, 26 predicted proteins | sample PPLLaktember2015_2_FD_79107 | JGI IMG/M metagenome (GOLD analysis project Ga0105103, IMG submission 79107) | Freshwater sediment microbial communities from Prairie Pothole Lake near Jamestown, North Dakota, USA - PPLs Lake P7 Core (6) Depth... | ecosystem: Environmental > Aquatic > Freshwater >...
CTCCAATGTCAGCAGCCCGGGCGCAGCCAGGGGCGCGCCATGGCAGATGGCATCCACGGCATTGTCGGCTATGACCAGTCGTGGCAGATGGGATAAGGCCGCCTCCACCGGCTGGATGCAGCGGCGCAAGGCCGTCTCGTCCCTCTTCTCCTTCCAGGCGGCCACGGCATCGGTCAGATTGTGCAGATTGACCAGGGTGCCGTCCTCCCGGAATGGGCCAGCACGCGTGCGACGCAGCTCCTCCATATTCGCCCCGCAGCCCAGAGCCAGGCCTATGTCAAAGCAAAGCTTCCTGATGTAAGTGCCGGCCTCGCAGCCCACCCGCATCAAGACATGCTGCTCCTCGATCTCCAGGATATCGAGATAGTAAATGGTCCGGACCCGCAGCTCCTTGACCACTGAGGACTTGAGGGGAGGCTTCTGAAAGATGGGGCCCATGAACTCCTGGCAGACCTCCATGATCTGCTTCTTGGGCACAGGCTTATGCAGGCGCATCAGGCATATGTACTCCTTTCCCGCCAAAAGCAGGGTCTCCATGATCCTGGTGGCATCGCCGAGTAGAACAGGCAAAATGCCTGTGACCTTGGGGTCCAATGTGCCGCTGTGCCCGGCTTTGTCCACCTCCAGTATGCGCTTGACCCAGGCCGCCACCTCATGGCTGGTGGGCCCGGAGGTCTTGTCCAGATTTATGGCGCCCAAAGAAAGATGCTGCTTGAGGCTGCGCTTGTCTGGAGGCAGGCCAAATGAGGCATCGGTTTTGCCCTTTCGCTTGACCAGGATCGATCTCTTGCGGTCGGAAGGAAGGATCTGAGGATAACTGGCCTCCTGGGAGGGAGGAGGAGAAGCTCCCGAAGATGATTGAGAATGGGTTTTAGCCCCCGAGGAAGACTGTCGGCCATAATGGCCTTCCCTGGTTGACCTATCTTTATCCCTATCCCTATCCGGGCGATGGATCACTGGCACCCTCTGCACCTCACTGCCGCCAGCACAATGGCCAGCGTCCCTGTTTCATCGAACTTTCCGCTGTCCACCACCAGATCGTAGTCGGAAAAATCGTTGATGTCTATGTTATAGTACATCTTGTACCGCCGCTCCTCGCTCTCCTCCCGCGCCCGCGTCTCGGCCATGGCGTCCTCGACCAGCTTGGCCTCCCTCTTGGCTATGCGCTCGGCGCGGGTGCGCAGGTTGGTCTTGAGCAAAACCCTCAGGTCGGCAGGCAGAAGATGCCCTGATAGCCGACCCTCGAAAACTCCCCCGCTTCCGTCCTTGGCCAGAGACCTCTGGGCGTCGTCAATGAGATAGTCTATCTCCGGACCTCTCTCCGCCAGACGGTTCATATCCTTGACCGAGATGTTCTTTTCAGCGGCGATCTTGCGGAAGAGGCTGCCGGAGTTGACCCAGCGCAGCTTCATCTCCGCAGAGAGTGCGCGGGCCAAAGTGGATGTGCCGGTTCCAGGCGCACCACTGATGGTGATGATCATCCTAGCTCATGCTCCCTATGTCCAGGGCCTTTCTGATGATCTGCGATACCGGCAGAGAGCAGACGAAGTACCAGTAGAACCAGTAGAGTATAGGGCCCAGGACAGTGGTATTGATGGCATGCTCCCCCCAGAAGGGAAAGGTCATGGTCAGGGCGGAATGCTCGCCGATATAGAGATAGGCCCACATGAACAGGGGTATGGATATGATGCCGATGTAGAGCATGGGCTTGAACTGCATTTGCATCATCTTGCCCTGCTCCGAGACCATCTTCATCTGCTCGCTTTGTAGACTTTGAATCCTGGCCTGATCCCCGGAAAGCTGGGCCTCTTTCATGCTGCGCTGAAGCCGCTTCATCTTCTCCTGCTGCACCCTCAGAAAATCCCAGTCCATGGTGTATTTCTGTATCAGGCTGGCATAAAGCCCCGTAACAGCAGCCAAAATGAAGAGCACCACATGAAAGGGCAGGATATCTGGAAGCCATCCGATGAGCTGCCCGGTAGCGACACCCAGGCTATTTCTTAAGTCTGAGCTGACCATAATCCCAAAAAAGAGGACAAAGCCCACCGCCAGGGCGGCTCTGTCCAGAGACTTCATCAGCCCGTTCTTCATGCCGATGCTCCGAAGAACTTCTGCATCATGGGGTACATCTCCTGAATCTGCTCGCTTGCTATCTGCTCATAGAGCCTATAGACAATGCTCACCGCCAGGAGCAGCCCCGTTCCGCCTGCACCGCCTAAAGTACCAAGCAGGCTGGCGATCAGTGTCAGTACGCCGATGATAACGCCGCCGATCACAGTCACCTTGGGGATGTACCTCTCCATCAGCCTCTCTATGGAGGCGGGATTCCTGCGATAACCAGGAACCTGCAACCCGGAGTTATGAATCTTGGCTGCCACGCTCTTGGGTCCCATGCCCGTGGTCTCAATCCAGAATATGGCGAAGAGTATTCCGCCCAGGATCAGGAATACGGAGTCGGTCAGGACATGCAGCACTATCTGCCAAATAGCAATGGGCGAGAAGCCCAGTTCAGTCATTCCGGCATTGGATGAGGCTACCATGCTCGGTATCCAGTCGCTTGGGCCGCCGATGGGCGACAGGTAGTACATTAACCCGGATATCGGCTGGGGCGATGATCCGCTCATGGCCGCTCCGGTGGCCGCATTATACCTGGCCTGAGAGATGAAATCTCCCAGGAAGCTGGAGTAGCCGGTGTAAACTGTTGTAATGCCTTCTCCTGTTACCGTCGCTGTGGTCACTGCGCCGACCTTGGAGGCGACCAGAGATCCCAGCATCTGGATATTGGCCTGTATGGCCCGCACCAGAATCATGGGCAGAACCGAGGCGTAAACCAACTTGACCGGGAATCTCCCACGTGCGCCCCTCACCCGGCTATGGGCCAGGGGAATCTCAATTCTTGTGGACTCCACGAACACCACCAACAGTATGATGATGATGGTGGATATCAGGGCTAGAATTCCGCCGGTGACGAATATATATTGAAGCCCCTCTGATGTGAATATGGTATCAAATCCGATAAGCTGCTGGGAGATGATATAGATCCACTTGGGTATGATGCCCACGGGAAGTCCGCCGTCGCCTGAGGCAGGATTGATGATACCTGTCACAAGCTGCTGGGCGATTCCGGCCACGATGAACAGACCCACGCCTGAGCCCACGCCCCATTTGGATACGACCTCATCCATATAGACGATAAGAGATCCGCCCACGAAGACCTGAATAAAGATCAATAATGATATTATGCCTGTGGTGACCCCTAAAGTAGTGGCCAGCCCGGCATCGGGCAGCAGGTAGCCTCCCACAACTTGAGGCAGAGCTTCCACGGCTACCATCACAAAGACCAGGGCTTTTTGGGTGCCCTGATAAATGGCCTGGTCTCGCGGATCGCTTAGATTGAGCTTGATGATCTGGGCTCCAACCAGAAGCTGCAGTACGATGGATGCTGTGACTATAGGTCCTATGCCCAGGAGCATCATGGAGCCGAAGGATCCGGCAAAAAAGGCGCGATAGGCGCTGAATATATCAATGGACGCCTTGGACAGCCCGAAGAGGGGTATGTTTCCCAGGACGAAGTAAAGCATCAGAATAGCTAGGGTCCAGCTTAGCTTTCTCTTAAAATGGACGTGCCCTGTGGGCCGCTCCACGGAAGGGAGCCGGCGCACAAAGGGCTCTATCGCATAAAAGAAACTCTGCTGGTTCATACTACTTCTGCTTGACCACCAGCAGCCTCGATCTTTTCCTTAGCCGTCGCAGAGAATCCCGCCGCGCTGACGGACAGCTTCCTGGTTACCTTGCCGCTGCCTAGAACCTTCATCCCGGAGAGCTCAATACTGCCCTCCGGCCCTGCCATCTGGTCCAGTACGCCCACGTTAACGGTCTCGACATCGGGAGTCAGGGGAAGCCGGACGAATCCATGCTGGCCCATCTGAGTGCCGAGAAGCATGGAGCGCATGAAGTGGTGCTTGCACTTGCCCACATCTCCCCTGCCGCCACGGGTGCCGCCGCCTCTATGATTCTTATGCTTGCCGTGATAGGTCCGGTGGCCTCTGCGTTCCTTTGTCTTTGGTCTAACCATGCTTCTCTCACCTCATCCTCTTGATAAGATCCGCCAAATCGGCTCGGAAGCCCAGGTCTCCGCCTTGCTGTGCGGTCTTCTTGATGGTCTTCAGCCCCTTCCTGGCAGGATGCAGTCTGAATATAGGCTTGATTCCCAGATCCTTCAGGCTTGCTGCACCGGAGTTGACCGCAGTTGCCAGCTCCCCAAAGGAGCCGTAGGATGTATTCTCCTTTAAGAAATCCTCCGTCAGCCGGCGGTTTCCGGAGAGCCTGCCCCGCCGCTCCAAGAGCAGAGTAAGGGTCTGGTCATCGATCTTTCCCCAGGCCACATAGTCCTTTACCTTCTGGATCATGCCCCTGAAATGCTCATCCTCTTTTACCACCACGCAATGGTTGACCCGGTGCATGCGAAGCATCTCCAGTGTGGACTTGATGCCCGGGCGAAGGTTCACCTCGCCGCGCAGTCTGATTATGGCAAACATCTTCAGGCCCTCACTTGTATGGTATTGATGAGGGCATTGAATGTGGCCTTGGCGAAGTTGAGTGTGGTGCGGGTAGACCCGGCCGTCCTGGTCCAAACATCCTTGATCCCGGCCATGTCCATGACCTTCTTGGATGTCTCACCGGCTGCTATGCCCAGGCCCCGTGGCGCTGGAATGAGAACTACCCGAACGCTTCCGGACTCACCGGTTACCTCATAAGGCACAGTATGGCCCTGGCCGCAGCCGCATTCCCAGCTTCCGCAGCCCCTCTTAACCTTCATCAAATTCATCTTGGCGTTATCGATGCCCTTTTTGATGGCCTTTCCCACCTGGACATCTTTGCCCTCGCCAAGACCAATATATCCGTCCCGGTTTCCAACTATGACCGTGGTTCTGAATTTGACCCTTCTTCCCGAGTCGGTCATCCTCTGAACCATATTGATATCCAGGACCTCATCCTCCAATCCCGGCACCAGCACATCGACCAGGCCGGCCTCCTTTATGGGCAGGCCTGAGGCCACCGCCTCATCGAAGGTGGTTACCTGGCCCTCAGAGACAAGCTTTCCAAGCCTGGTCCTGGGGACCCATACTTCCTGGTAAAAATCACGCTGTTTTCTTTTCTTGTCCATAAGCTCACCCCAGTATCTTCTCCTTAGCCTGCTCGAATTGGGCCACGATATCCGCACCGGTGTAATCCTTTATGTGCTGGCCACGGATCCTATCCTCTTCTGGCAGTATCTCTTCGCCGTAAGGCACAACCACGCCTGCATCCACTACACCCTTAACTGCGGCATAGATCCTGTTTCCTTTAGTAGAGGAATGCAGGCCTATGTCTGCTATTCCTTCGCTTATGCCCAAAGCCAGCATCTTCTTGCCGAAGAGCAGGCCGGTGAGATAAGCGGCAGGAATATTGCCCTTGCTGAAGGTATATCCGAAGTCCTCCAGGGAGCGGGAGTTGACCGTGAGAAGGGTCTTGTCCCCGGTCTGCTCGGCCAGCACCAGCTGCAATGTAGTGCCGGCATTGCTCTTCCTGATTACAACTCTGGGTTTCTTGGATAGTATCAGCTTGTATCTAACATGATAGTTGGTCTTGCCCTCTCTCCGCCTGCGGAAGGGGACTCTGTACCTAGGTCCAGTAGCCAAGTCACTCACCTCTGGCAAGGCCCTTGGCCTTGATGTAAGAATTCAGGTGGGCCAGATTTCTGTACTCGCCGCCCTTGGACTTGCGGTAAAGCAAGCGGTAGGCATGGCTGTCTATCTGGCCGCCCTCTCGCATTTCCCGCAGCCTCTTTCGGAGAGCTCTGATCTTGGTCATCCACTGCTCTTTTCTGGGATTTCTGGCGCCTTTGGCGCCTCTTCTGTGGCCCGGCCCCTTGCAGTGGCCGTAGGCCCGCTTCTCGGCCCTGGCTCTGATTCTGCCCCGGCTGTTGCCTTTCTTGGGCTTGGCCTTGATGTTTCCGGCCTGAATCTGAGCTCTGATGTCCTCGTGGGTTATGGCATCGGATAGATCTCCGGCCATCTCCTGATCGGGATTGATCCAGACCCGGCTCTCGCCAACCTTCAATTCAGCTGCAGCCAGACGCCGCTGGGTAGTAAATCCTGGCATCTCAGGCGCCTCCCTTGGCATTGAGAACCTTGAGGCCGGCCTGCGCCGCCTTAGCCTCTATATCCAGGCGCTTCCTTCTGCCCACGGCAGAAGCTATGCGTACGGCAAAGCCCTGCGCCTTTTCCAGCTCAGCCACGTTGTTCACCAGCACCTCAGGCAGGCCGCAGGGATGGTATCCCCGGACAGCCTTGGGGCTGCCAAAGCCCGGTCGGACCAGCTTTCCCTTGGCCGCTATCTGCTGCCGGAGCTTGTTGTGCAGGCCGCGAGGCTTTCTCCAACTGGTGGCCAGCCGCTTCTTTTTGTGTGAATCATGGAAGTTGAACTCGGGCTTCTTTGACTTCTGCCGGGTTCTGACTCTTAGCAACCTCTCTGCCACTGTCGTCACCTCTTCTCCACCAGGTAAATTCCGTCCTGGAATATCCTGATATCGAAACCATGCACCCTGGTAGCCTGCTCTATGTTGGCCATGGTCTGGCCAACCTGCTCCTTGTCGATGCCTGTTATAGTCACTTCATCTTTGCCTATCTCGACCTTGGCGCCGGGAAGAATCCTGGCGGATCGAGACTTTCTCTCACCCAGAAAGTTGCTTATGATGAGCTCATCGGAAGCCGCCTTGAGCTGTATGGGAAAGTGAGAGTACACTACCTTCATCTTGTACTCATACCCTCGGGTTACGCCGGCGATCATATTGCCTATATGCGCAGCCAAGGTTCCCACCATTGCTCGATGGCGCTTTCTGTCGAGCCTGGAATTCACGATCAGTTGAGAGTCCTGGTTCTTGATCTCTATCTCGGGATAAGAGAGCTGCCGGGATACCTCACCCTTGGGCCCCTTTACTTTAACCGTATTTCCTTCTACGGATACGGCAACTCCTTCCGGGATCTCTACCGCTCGTGCGATCTCTTTGACCATTGCGATCACCTAATATACATAAGCCAGGAGCTGACCGCCCAGAGACTGGGACCTGGCATCGGAATGAGCCATGACCCCTTTGCTGGTACTGAGAATCAGAACTCCGAAGTTCCTGGCAGGGAGGAATCGCTTCTCCCATTTCTCCATCTCGGTCACCTTGGTGGAGAACCTGGGCTTGATCACGCCGCAGCGGTTGATCTTGCCCAAAAGCTTCACCCGGAACATTCCCGACTTTCCGTCATCAACAAATTCAAACTCGCCTATGTATCCTCTATCCGCCATAACCTTCAGAGCTCTTCCAATGAGCTTGGAGGCGGGATGGATGGTACATTCAGGCTTGCCCACGCTCTCCGCATTTTTAATTACGGAAAGGGCATCGGCCAGTGGATCCAATAACATTGCAGCCACCTACGAATACTTTTCAAAGCCCATCTCAGGGGCGATCTCTCGGAAGCACTGCCTGCAGAGGTATATCCCGTACTTTCTCACCAGGCCGTTCTTATTGCCGCAGCGCTTGCACAGGTTTGCGCCTCTTCCGTAGACCTTTTTTCCTTTCTTCATGCTGCCTCCAAGATCTCAATGCCGAACTTTTTGGCCACGAAATCCATGGTGTCGTCCATTTTCAGCCTCTGCCGTACTGGAAGCTTCTTCTGGCATATCCGCCTCTGTGCTATCCTGTATCCGGCCCTCTTCATGGCCACTGAGACGTCCATTCCGAATATTCCTATCTCGGGATCATATCTCATGCCCGGGAAGTCGGTGTGTTCCTCAATGCCGAAGGAGAAGTTGCCCTGCTGGTCGAACTGGCTCTTCTTGAGGCTACTCCCGGCTGCTTTGAGAGCAATGCCGAGAAACTCCTCCGCCGCTTTGCCTCGCAGGGTGAGCTTGGCACCGATGGGCTCATTCTTCTTGATTCCGAAGGTGGGCAGGGTCTTCTTGGCAATGGAGCGAACGGGCTGCTGCTTGGTTATGGTCTTCATGATGGTTTCGGCGTTGACCAGCCTCTGGCCGCTCTCGCCTACTCCTATATGCACCACGACCTTGTCCACGCGGGGAACGAGATTGGCGTTCATCTAACAGCCCCCAGCTTGATCACAGGCTCATCCTTGCCGATCATGTAAACATAATCCTGGATGGTCTCGAACTCCTTGTCTCCGGAGATGATGACCCGGTTGGGTTGGGAGCTCTTCACGGTGATGATCTCCTTGATTTTTCCCGTCTGGCCGGAGTGCCTTCCGCCCACGACCATGGCCAGATTTCCAACCTGGAAGCCTATCTGATCTTCTATCTGCTTATCGGGGATGGAGAGCACCAGCGAATCGCCCACCTTGAAGTCGCCTTCTGCCAGCTTGTTAGAGCCGTCGGATAGGTTGAGCTGCTGCTTCTTGCCCTTGAGGACGGTCTTGTCCTCGATCCTGGCCAGCTTTCGGACAGCTCCCGACTCGAGAAGGCCGAGATAAAACATTCCCTTCTCATCTTTGAGCATGCGATACTGCTGATTTAAAGCCGGCACGGATATGACATCGAATATGCCCACCGGCAGCTTGTAATCCTTCTGAGCCCTTCCGTCCACCAGCACATTGCCCTCGTAGAGAATCCTCTTGGCCTCACGGGCGTTGTCCACCAGCTTGAGCATATCCCTGACTACAGTCACTAAGGGCATGCTCTCGGCCGCAGAATGGGGTCCGGGGCTGGTCTTGGCCACCCAGGCATGGCTCTTCTTGGAGATGGGCCAGCTTACGGGAATGGTTATCCTCTTCTGATGTCTGCTCATTCTGACCGCCTCGCGAATATCTTTTCCCGCTCTCCATCTTCCATGTCCAGCTTGATGATCATGACATTGGATGGGTGGATAATTCTGGGCACCTCGGTTCCGTCGGACCGGTAGTTGCTTACGCCGGCTACCTTGATGGTGCATCTCTTGATATCCACGTCCTCGACCTCGCCTTCCGTCCCGGCATGGTCGCCTCTCATGACCTTGACCGTATCGCCTTTTCGCACCTGAGCATTGCGCTTCTTCAGCTCTTCCCGAAGAGCCTTGCTCAGGGGTGCGTGCATGTACTTCTGACTCTTATGCAGCGGCGCAGTATACCTCTCCTTCCGCTGCTTTCTTGGCTGTTTCGAAATCATAAAATCATCACACAATTATGGACGCCGCGGAAGCTACCTTGGAGAACCTCTCCGCTACCTCGCGGGCCACCGGTCCCTTGACCTCCGAGCCCTTGGGAACGCCTTCGTCATCCACGATGACTGCAGCATTGTCCTCGAACTTAACCCGGAGACCATCGGGCCTGCGGAACTCCTTTCTCTGGCGGATGATGACCGCCTTGAAGATCTGCTTTCTCATATCCGGAGTTCCCTTCTTCACCGATACTATGACCACGTCCCCAATCCCTGCGCAGGGCTGTCTATTTTTCACGCCTCGGTAATTCTTGACTGCGATGACGTGTAGCGTCCGCGCACCTGTATTGTCTACACAATCCAGGTATGCGCCAGTGTTGATCGCCCTTGGGATCTTGGCCTTCTGTCCTTTCATTTCAGGACCTCCACTACCACGTAGGATTTGGTCCTGGAAAGGGGCCTGCACTCCGCTATTTTGACACGATCTCCTGCTTTGGCTTGTATGCAGGGGGGATTGTGCGCATGGATTTTGGACTGCCTCTTCTCGAATCGTTCGTACTTCGTTGCCTTCTTCTCGAATTTGCGCATGACTACCACGGTATTGTCCATCTTGTCGCTGACCACGGTACAGCTGAAGACCTGGCCGCGCACAGATAGTGTGCCGTGGAAGGGACACTTAGGATCATTGCATTCGTTTTGTGGCGCAGCAACATCCAGTCCGATATCCCTCATAATTTCCACCTCGTCTTTTGCATTCTCTTGGTTATTCTGTTCTCGGGCTGCGAGATCAAGACCGAGCCAGCAATCCTCACCGTCTGCCCGGAGGGCAGGGTGAAGTCCAGGCTCGTATTCTTTTTGGCAAGGCACACAACCTTGGCTTTCGTCTCCAAAAGGAAGGTATTCCTGGTCTCGTCTATAACCTGACCTGTGAGTCCGACCTGGCATGAATTGCTGCTCTGTCCCACGGTCAAAGGCAGGCCGATCAGCTCATGCCGGGCCAGGTTTTCAGGTCTCAGGTTCACTTCTTTATTCGCTCCGTTTGGACGGTCTTGATCCTGGCTATCGTCCTGCGAAGGTCTCTGATCCGTCCGGGCTTCTCCGGAGCGCCACCAGCAGTAACGATGCCTCTCTCCCGGATGAGCTCGCTTTCGAGCTTTCGCAGCTCCTCTGCAATCTCCTCCTGGTTCATGTTTCTGATCTCATCAATCTTGAAGATAGCCATACAGCTCACTCTTCCCCGGCGGAGGGCTCGGCATCCGCCTTCTGCTCAGGCAGAGGAGCTTCCTCGGCCACGCCCTCGACTTTAACCTCGTCCAGCGGAGCTGGCTCGGGCGCAGACGACGGCTCAGACTCCAGAAGCTGATCCAGGTCGCTCTTCTTCTCCGTAGCAGGCGCTGCTGCTGGCTCTGGCGCTGGCTTTGGCTCCGGTGTCTTCTCCGTCTTCTTTTCCTCCGCCGGCGCGGGCGCCGGCGCAGCAGGCTGCTCCATCCGGAAGTCGTCAGGCAGCCGCACATCGGGCGGTATAATTCTGACCTGGCAGCCTATGACGCCCAGCTTCTTAACCGCTACGGAGTAGCCTCTATCCACCAGATCCACGGCCGGCTTGCCTGAGTGCTTGATGTACCCGGAGATGAACTTCTCCGTTCTGGAGCGCGGTCCGGTCAGCTTGCCGCTGATGACGATCTCGCAGCCCAGAGCACCGGCGTCCATGACCCTTCTCATCATGGACTGGCCGGCCTTCCTGAAGTACCAGCCCCTCTCCAGGGAGGAGGCGAGGCGATTGGCCACTACCCGGCCGTTGAGGTCGCCCCGGCCCACATCCTGGACATCGATCTGGGGATTGTCCAGATGAAACCTGCGATCCAGGTCGCGGGTGATCTTGCGGATAAGCTTTCCGCCCTTGCCTATGACCATGCCCGGCTTCTCGGCATAAACTGTGATCTGGGTGCCCATGGGTGTTCGGTTCATGACCATGCCGCCGTACCCTGCCCTCTCCAGCTCCTCAGCCAGATACTCGTTGACCAAAGCCTTGGATATGCCCTCCGCCACGAACTTCTTCTCGACAGACATCAGCTCTTCACCTCGGTTAAGACCATCTCCACTGAGACCGTCTCGGTGTTCTTGGGTGTGGCTCTTCCCATGGCGCGGGGCATCCATCCCTGGATGGTTCTGCCCTTCTTGGTGCCAGCATGGAAGATCCGGAGCCGATCGGACTCCATTCCCTTGTACTCGGCATTGGCCACGGCGTTCTTCAGTACAATCAAAACTGCCTTGGCTGCCTTCTCCGGATATCTGCCGGCATCCCAACCCACCAGATTGTGCCTGTGGGCCACATTCCTGCGGTAGCGTTTAAAAGGCACCGGCCTTTTCAAGGCTATCACATCTTCCAGATAGGTGAGGGCGTATGCTGCCCTCATGCCCCTTAGCGTCCTGCAGATCTCCCGGGCGTGCTTTGGTGAGATGTGAAGCTCCATCCCCATGGCCCTTGAAGAGCGTCCTGCAGGCGTAAGCGAATAATCTAATCTGCCCAAATCAACACACCTCACTTCAGCGGCACATATTTGCTCGATCTGGTAGCGCCGACGCCAGCAGCTCCGTGCTGCACGCGGCCGCGCGTCAGCGCGAACTCGCCGAAGAAGTGCCCTATCATCTCGGGCATGACCTCTACCTTCTCAAAGCTTTTGCCGTTGTAGATCTCAATGCTCTTGCCCACCATGTCCGGCAGAATGATCATATTCCGGATGTGGGTTCGAACCGAGTCCTTGCTCTTGAGGCCGGAGAGAAGAATCTTGTTCTCCTTCATCAGGCCCCTCTTGATCGATCTGCGCTGCCGCGCTGGAAGCAGCCCGGCAAGCTCCTCTATGCTTAACTTGGCGAGGTCGGCTACTTTCCGGCCCCGATACAAGAATTCTTCCTTCCTCTTGGGAAGCTTGGATCCTGCTTTCTTAGCCAAAAACATCACCTAGCGCTTACCGGTTCTTCTTGCGGCAATTGAGCCGACCTTGCGGCCGGGCGGGGTATTCCTGCTCACAGTCTTGGGCCGGCCGGGATGCTGCCGTCCGCCGCCACCGAAGGGGTGGTCTACAGCGTTCATGGCCACGCCCCTGACTATGGGCCACTTCTTGGCCTTGGACCGGAACTTGAAGAAGCTCTTGCCTGCTTTGACCAGGGGCTTGTCCAGACGGCCTCCGCCAGCCACAACTCCTATGGTGGCCAGGCATTTGGGCGAGAGCCATTTCATCTCGCCGCTTGGGAGCTGGACCACGGTCTGACCCACATCATGAGCCACGAGAATGGCACAGACGCCAGAGGCTCGGGCGAACTGGCCGCCGTGGCCCGGCTGGGATTCGACGTTGCAGATCGGTATGCCCTCAGGTATTTCAGCTAGCGGCAGGGTGTTTCCCAGCTCGATAGGCGCGGATATGCCGCAAGCGATCTCCTGGCCCACATACATTCCCTCGGGAACCAGGATGTATCTCATCTCGCCGTTGTCCAGGGCCACAAGCGCTACGGGAGCGGTTCTGGCCGGGTCGCGCATGATCTCCTGGACTGTGCCCTTGACTGTGGCATCATGATCTGGCTTGAGGTTGGTGATATTAGCTCGGTACCTGTGAGATGGCGCCCTGTATGTAGGACCTCCTGCACCTCGGTTCTGAGATATGATTCGATGTCCCATAATTTACCCACCTACAGCAGCCCTAGCCTGGTAGCCAGCTCGTTGGCACTGCCCTCTTTGGCCAGCTTGACTATAGCCTTCTTCTCTCCCCGGGAGGTGATCATGGTCCGAACGGTCAGGACCTCTATATCATAAAGATCCTCCAGGGCTTTCTTGATCTCCGGCTTGGTGGATCTGATATTCACCAAAAACTCCAGGGTATCATTGGAGTCAATCATGCCGGTGACCTTTTCAGTGACATAGGGGCTCTTGATGATCATTGTACTGCCTCCTGGCCTCTCTTAGCCAGCTTGTCCAGGGAGGACTCGGTCCAGATCGTCAGCCTTCCGGCCTGGGTTCCAGGAGCCAGCAGCTCAGCGTTCAGCCTCTCCACGGTGACGAAGTCGACGCCGGGGAGGTTTCTGGCCGCCTTGCCCAGTCCCGAATCGGTTCCGGCTACGATGAGCAGGCTCTTTCTGCCCTTGTATTTCCTTCCCCGCAGCTTGCCCTTGCCGGCCCGAATGTTGCGGCCCAGCTTGGCCCGCAGGACATCATTCCAGAGGCCTGCCGCCTGCAGGAATTTTATGACCTCGCTGGTCTTGGTCAGGGATTCCAGGTCGTTCTTGGCCACCACGGGAAGATCCCGCTCGAATCTGTGGCCGCGAGCATGGACCAGGCCCTCTGACGCAGTCGCAGCTATGGCGGAGCGGATGGCTTTTCTCCTCTCCTTCTTGTTAACTTTTTCAGTGTAATCGGCATTGGGCTGGGGGGCATGAGATCTGCGGCCGCCCACGGCCATGGGCACAGCGGCTGCCTTTCGCCCGTTCTTCAGCCTCAGCACTCTGGAGACTCCGTGACCGGGGCCCCAGGACTGGGCGGAGGTGTTCATGCCGGCATAGAAGTGAGGGCCATAAGCCTGAAGCCTGTTTGCTTGCGCGGCCAAAACAGCCCGCTTGATGATGTCGGGCCGATATTCCTCCTCGAAGACAGAAGGTAGCTCAATCTCGCCGCCTGTGTTTCCAGATAGATCGATGACATTTGTCTTCATGGTTTAGACCCCCTGCTTGGATTCCTGGCTCACATAGAGGAACTCGGGTGCTTTCACGAAGTTCTTGCCCGGTCTGATAGCGTGCCTCACGCGCACCAGCCTCTTGATGGGGCCGGGGACGCTGCCCTTGATAAGGATATACTGGTTTCTAACTAAGCCATAGCCGGGGAAGCCGCCTTCCGGAGTGATCTTGGATCCGTCGGTTCCTATGAACATGAGCCTCTTGTTGTACTCGGTCCTCTGGTGGTATCCCATCTGGCCTAATTGCGGCACGCGCCAGCTTATGTGAGCTGGATGCCAGGGGCCGAGGTTTCCCACGTGTCTTAGCTTGCCGGTACGGGCATGCTTTCTCTTGGCCACGGCTATTCCCCAGCGGCGCACAGGGCCCTGCAGGCCTTTGCCTTTGGTCACGGCAGAGGCGTCCAGCAGATCGCCCAGATCAAAGACGCTGGAGACAGGGACCTGCTGGCCCAGCATAGACTGGGCCAACTTGAGCCGATCTAGCATGGTGCCGCCGTTTATGGGCATCTCCATGATCTCGGGGACCTTCTTGGGGACACCGGAGACTAGAGTGGGATTGGTGTGGACCAGAACTCTGACCTCAACGATATCCTCGCCCAGGGCCTCCAGGTCGCCTGCGGATGTGCCGCGGGTCTTCTTGGGCACAGTCATGGCTCTGGAGAGCTCGGGGCTGGTGTTCTCGGCCCAGGCCTCTCCTGCAGGCCGCAGCCCGCCGTTGTAGTTCTCATAGGCGCGGACAGCCACCACGTTCATGGGGGGGACCTCCAGAACGGTCACGGGCATGGATATCTCCAAGCCCTCGGTGAGGCTCTTGGGCCTATCATCTATCATCATGACATGGGTCATGCCGGCCTTGTAGCCGGCGAAGCCCGCCATCCTGGCCTTGTCCTCCTCGGGCCAGCTTCTGATTCTGGGGACCTCGCTCTTGGCCCTCTTGCGGGGGCTGTAGGACAGCGAACCTCTTCTGGGTCGGTGTATTGTTGCCATTTAGTCCTCCATAGGCACCAGGTTGAGCAGGGCCAGGCTGGAAAAGACTGCCTCCTCTAGCCGGACCGTTTCAGTTCCTTGATGCGGAATGGTGTTGATCATTTCATACCTGCCAATAGCTTCTGATCTCAAGAACGCATCAAGCCCTCGTGCGGGTGAGCCGAATACTACCGCAAGGTCGCGCTTTCTGCCCGTTTGGGCCAGGTTCTGGAGAACTTCCGGCGTTGCCGCGGCTCCATTCCTGGAGGTAAGTATGACCAGGGACTCCTGCCGGGACTGGAGTGCTTTGTCCAGGCTCTCGGCCGCCTCTGTCTCATACCCCCAGTACATGGGGATGTCCTTTTGGTCCACAGGCTCAGCGGCGAGCGGTTTACGCGAAAAGATTCTGACACTTAGGCGCTGCCCCATCTCATACACCCCAGTGGTGCGGAGGGGAATTGGGCGATCTACTCCGATTTCCACCCAGACGCCGCCATCAGATCCGACGCTTTCAACGACTGCTCCGACGCGAAACTCGCCTATCTTGAGCGATTCTGATTTTGAGTTTAATGGATGATGAGCCGTTCGTAGCGGCGGCAGAAGTCCGACGTGGCGAAGCTCCTCCCGACGGGGGAAGAGCATGCGACGCAGGTACTGCGGTGTATCCATGTAGCGCAATACCATCTCTATGAACCGCGTGTCGTTGTGCTCGGGATCTCTATAGATCACGATGCGGTTATAGCGAAAGACTGCTGCTGCCCGGGCGATTTGGCCGATCCTTAGCGTGCTCTCACGCCTATCCCTGCTCTCCATGGTGAGAGAGGACGGGATAAGGATGGCTCTCTCGC
>Ga0105103_10001031_pt1 | contig 15713 bp, 18 predicted proteins | sample PPLLaktember2015_2_FD_79107 | JGI IMG/M metagenome (GOLD analysis project Ga0105103, IMG submission 79107) | Freshwater sediment microbial communities from Prairie Pothole Lake near Jamestown, North Dakota, USA - PPLs Lake P7 Core (6) Depth... | ecosystem: Environmental > Aquatic > Freshwater >...
CTAAGAACAACAATAAAAATGCAAAAAATCTGATTTTCATAGAAGGACTATTTAGTTTTAAACTGTAATTAAAAATCAATTCAGCCATGTTTAGGGTGGCTGAATTGACTCAATTGGATGTTCCGGGGGAAGAGCCTATTTCTCAACCTCCTTAACTTCGGCTTTGGCTGCGTTCTTTTTAACTGATTCAATACCGTTATCGCGACCACTTTCGCTTTTATAATTCTGGCTTGTTCCAATTATCTGGCTATTCGCGGCAGTAACAGCAAATCTGAACATGTTGGTCGGGGTAGTGGTCTTTGTAAACCTTTTTGAATCAGCCGAATTTTTCTTTACTGATTCAATGCCGTTAAGACACGAAGCTTTGGTTGTATAACCTTCGCTGCTTAGAATTATCTGTCCATTGTCTGCTTTCAGGCGGAAACGGAATTCATTGGTTTTTCCGCTTTGATAAACCTCAAACTTTGCCATAGTGATAAAATTTAGTTAATAAAATATTTCATTAAATCTTTCAAGAGGATGCCATTTTTTCTGTCGTCAAGCAACAGCGTCACCCGACTAACCGGTCATTGCAACAGATATGGCATCTAAGATACTTAATGTAAAAATAATAACAAATTAAATTCTAATTTTTTGGCAGTATTACTATATTATTTATACTTCACTGCAATAACCCTGTTTGAAAATTGAGCTTAAAGCCCTAAATTGCATCAGTTGTTTCCATATGCTAAAAATATCTTAACATGAATAAAAATGAATTATTTAAAGGATCTATTAATGCAGGCTATGACTGCAAAGGTGATTCAATAATTCTCGGCGGTGACATGCTTGACGGTGTCCCCCTTACCGATACGCTGATAAGTGTTCCCTTAAAGACAATGAACAGGCATGGCCTTATTGCCGGGGCAACCGGAACCGGAAAAACAAAAACCCTTCAGGTGATATCGGAACAGCTTTCAGAGAAAGGAGTCCCGGTTCTGCTGATGGATGTCAAGGGTGATCTCAGTGGTATCGCCATGCCTGGCGAGGAAAAACCGTTTATTACAGAGCGCCATTCAAAAATCGGATTACCCTACATGACAAGAGGGTGTCCGGTTGAGCTTCTTACCCTCTCAAAGCAGGATGGTGTCAGGCTGCGGGCTACAATATCGGAGTTCGGTCCTGTACTCCTTTCGCGGATTCTTGACCTGAACGACACCCAGGGGGGCGTGCTGGCTGTCATTTTCAAATACTGCGACGACAAAAAAATGCCTCTGCTTGATCTGAAGGATCTTAAAAAGGTAATACAGTTTGCAACAGAAGGGGGGAAGGCTGAATTTGAACGAAATTACGGAAAGATCTCGACAGCAACAACAGGTATAATACTCCGGAAGGTAATGGAGCTTGAACAGCAGGATGCCGACCTCTTTTTTGGCGAGCTTTCATTTGAGATCAGAGACCTGATGCGGCGCGACAGAAACGGGAACGGCTATGTGAATATTATCCGCCTGACAGATATCCAGGATAAGCCTAAACTCTTTTCAACTTTCATGCTCTGCCTTCTCGCCGAGGTTTACAATGAAATGCCCGAAAAAGGGGATGCCGATAAACCTGAACTTGTTATTTTCATTGATGAAGCCCACCTCATTTTTAACCAGGCCAGCAAGGCTCTGCTTTCACAGATCGAGAATATTGTTAAGCTTATCCGTTCAAAAGGGGTCGGAGTATTTTTCGTGACACAGAATCCGATGGATGTGCCTAACGGGGTACTTGCCCAGCTTGGATTGAAGGTACAGCATGCCCTGCGTGCATTCACGGCAGTTGACAGGAAGGCAATCAAACTAACTGCAGAGAACTTCCCTGTATCAGAGTATTATAAAACCGATGAGGCTCTCACCGCACTGGGAATTGGAGAAGCCCTTGTTACCGCATTGAACGAAAAGGGGATACCGACACCTCTCGCAGCCACAATGATGAGGGCTCCGGTGAGCAGGATGGACATATTATCGCAGACAGAGATTGAATCTGTGAACAGGCAGTCGGATCTGGTAAGGAAATACAGTCAGACAGTCGACCGTGAAAGCGCTTACGAGATTTTAAACAGTAAGATTGAAAGGATCGAAAGAGAGGCAGCCGACGAAGCAGAGAGAATTGAACGGGAGAAAGAGAGAGCCGGAGACAGGATGAGACCAGCCTCAGGATCATCACGGCGCAGGACTAGCGTTAGTCCTGTGGTGAAAGTTCTGACCAGCGCCACCTTTATAAGGGGTGTCCTCGGGATAATGAAAAAAGTTATGAAATAGTTACCTTAATCAGGATACTCCCATTCAGGGAGGTCCTGAATCTAATTCCTTACTTTTATGCTGTCGACGAGGTACCTTGTATCCCCGCGCCAGAATACGACCCCATTCTTTTCGACATAATGAACAATTACATTCCTGCCCTGAAGTGTATCGAACTGGGATGCAAGTTTTTTATCAGTAACTGAAAAAAGGAATTTCTCGGATGCAATTGCAACATTTGAAGTGGATGAAACGCTGCTGAGTATTATTTCCCCTTCGAAGGTCTTGAAGAAAGTTCCTTTATTTGAAAATTTCTGAAGTAGCCCGGCGCGGTACCCTTCACTGTAGGTATAGAAGTATTTCCAGTAGATAAAAGTCCCGATAAAGATAATGAGCAGAGTTATAAACCATTTGAATACCTTTTTGGTTTTTTTGACAACTCCTGTCCATCGTGATGATTTTGAAGATGTTATTTCTGAACCCATTTGACAGTTTTATTTAGTTAAACCTTTTTTATGCCGACTTTCCTGCTCAGTTTTTAAGATAATGACCTGTACAGGTTTTCAAACCTAAAGTTAGTTCATTTCCTTTAATTTCTTTAATGAATTCTTTACCAGTTCAAACCAGCAATACCGGAAGACAGGATGTGAGAACGTTTCTTTGCAAATATGAGAATGATCAGATAGATGTTCCTTTTACAAGTGCTTCATTTTCGGGTTAAAAAACTACGCTATTGCTTAAGGGCTGCCTTGGTAAAGATATAATCAGGAATTTTCTGATTGAATTTAATGTTTGTGATTTTGAATTCGGTACCCTCTCCCTGTTTAAGCATATCCTTATAGACAACCGTAACCGGGAACCAGCGGCCCTCAATCTGCCTTACATCCGAAAGGCTGGTACGCTTCAGCAACTGCCCGCTTTTTGCAAATAATTCCTCCCTGACCGGTACGAATTTTTTGGCGTCAATCCACATTTTCCTTGTATTGTAAGCAATATCGGTAACCCGGGCTGTAAGGCTGAGCAAGTATGTTTTCCTTCCATCTATAACCTCATCACCTGATACTTCAGCCGAGTAGACCTCAGTAAGCTTCCGGTCGTCCATCATATCTTCATAAGATAGGTCGGATCCCATAACTGATTGCCTGAGCATGTGTCCTGAGATCTGTATAGTCCTGTCAGTTGAGGGGGAATAGATCCATAACTGGTTCTCCAGTTTCAGCATTTTAGTACCCTGTTCCCGGGCGGGTGTGAGATACTCGGTAAAAGATTGTTTATCACCGGCAGAGTATGTCCTTGAGGTAATAGTCCTGCTGGTCCTGTTTCCCCGGATGGTCATTGAAGATTCAAAAACCCTATTGTCAGAAGACATATTCTTCTCAACTCTTTTTAATATTTCATCTGCCTCAGGCTGGCTCAAACCAGTCAGAGATATTGTTGCTAACCCGATTATTGAAATTATGTACTTCTTCATTTGTTACTTTATTTAAGCTTCCAGCTCTTTAAAGAGCCTCGCAGTCTGTCGTTTATAAATACCTATTCCTGAAAGCATGGTGCCAATTACAGTAGATATCAGCCCCGGAATAAAACCAAGGTAAAAATCTGCGGGAGTAATGCGTGCCCTGATTGTTGTAGGCATCATTAAAGATGAGCTTTTCATTAATCCTGAGATATCAATTCCATACTTTTGTATCAGCCATGCAAAAAACAGTCCAAAAAGAGTTCCTATCACTGACCCTGCAATACCAATCATTATCGATTCATATATCATTGTCCGGTAAACATGTCCTTTTTCTTCACCCATTGCCAGTCTTACCCCGACCTCTCCATAGCGTCTCAGGCCGCCAAGCAGTCCTGCATTCCACAGTACGAGCGACATGGCAAGGACAAATACAAAGGCAATATAAGTTGCAAAATAATCTGAAAGATTAACATACTGGCCCATACTGCCCTGTTGGCTAAGGCTTTTCATCACAGGAGCATATTCATCTGTATTTTCCTGATGAGCTGAGTTATATATACCGGCTGTTGCCAGGGCAGATTCGTTATCATAGAAGCCATTTCTGAAGAATCCGATGATCTCTCCTGCGGCATCTGGCATATCAAGGGCAATTCTCACATCTTCAATATCAGCAATAATGGCACCTCTGTCAAGGATTTCATTTCCAAAGGAGATTGTTCCTGCAATAGTAAAATTGCTGATAGCCATGCTGCTGTTCATTGTTGATCCAATCAGGGTTATTTCTTCGCCGGGCTGGACTTTGAGATTTTCTGAGAAAGTTTCGCTTATCAGGATCTCTCCGGGTTTTACAGGCATTCTTCCCCGGGCCAGCGATCTGGCAAGGTTCAACCGGGCCGGCTCGAGGGTTGCCGGTGATAACAGATCGAGACCTATACCAAGGGCAGGTCCCTGTGCCTGTGTTTCCCCTTCTTCATCTGGTGCGTCAATAAGTCCTCCAAACTGTATTCTCTGGGTCCATTCAATCCCGGGAAAGCTCTGCTTCAGTTCTTTTGTGAGCCTGTCTGCATCAAGCAGAGCCAGATCGTTGGGTATCTGATTCATGTTTTCGGCGTAGGCTTTTGTCATAACCTTAAGGTGGCCATATGAGAACCTGGCGTTCATTTCAATGGCATCACCCATGAATCCTTTGATGTAGGCATGCATCAGGACCGTCAGCATAACTCCCGTTGCGACAACAATTATAGGCAACCGGCTGCGGCTTTTATCACGGATAAGTCCTTGTAGCATAAATTTTATCATTGCAGTTTCCCCCTTAATGCGTCAGTTGGATTCATTTTTGCTATTCTGCGTGATGGCCAGTAGCTAACAATCGCAGTTACAGTAGTTACTATAAGTACAGTAGAGATTATCAACCCTGCGCTGTAAATCGGATAAAGCGTTTGAGCAATGGCCATTCCAAACTCGCTTGTGTCAATGGGCATTGTCCAGCCGTTTTTTGCCATCCATGCCAGGAATGGCAACCCATATGCTGCCGATACGATCGCGGCCAGTATGGAATGCATTGTTCCCTCAACAGTAAAAAGGCCCACAACCTGCTGACGGGTATATCCAAGTGCAACATAGGTACCTATCTCTTTTTGCCTGTGGAATATTGAGAGAATCTGCGTATCGAAAATTGCAAGCATGGCGAGCAACAGCAGAATCGCATAAAGTATTGTCTGCCCTGCACTTTTTGTCTTTATCATTGCATCAATTGATGCAGTTAATTCTGTCTTTGTTTTCAGCTTCCACTCATTATATGCGGGCCTGGTTTTTTCGCTGTCACTGAATGTCAGAACGGTGGCTTCCCCAGGCATCAGCATCATCGACTGAAGCTTTTCAATGGGAATATATATCTGTCCTGTTTCAACAGTCGGGACATTTGTCGAAAATATTTCAGTAATAACTATTTCGCCTGCATCAAAAGTCCCGTTGACATCACGCCAGCGTATTGTCATCCTGTCGCCGACTTCTGCTTTAATATTCTTTGCCATCAGTGACCCTATTATGGCGGGTATGCCATCAATGAGTGTATCAAGCTTATGGGATGGGAGTAAGAACAAAGACTGTTTCGGATTAATACCCTTAATTACAACTGATTGAAGGCGTCCCTGCGGGTAAATGGTTCCGGGAGCAATTAAAAAAGGCTCCATGGTGCCATTTGCAATCTCATCCATCACCTCAGCAGGAATTGGTGCATGGCTGTCGTTCAGAGAGAAAGGATCGATGGGATCATAGTCCTTTTGCCAGTATTGTCCGCCCCCGATTTCCCAGTTCGTCATATCTGTTTTGGCCTGGTGGTCCCAGCCGATCATAACCCCTTTCATAAAAATGATCACTACGAACGAGAAAGAGAGAACAATAACATTGAGCCAGGTTCTTAATCCTGCCCCTATAAGGTTCCTGAAAGCCAGTTTAATCGCTAATCTCATTTTAAGCTGATTTAATTTGACTTAATTTCCTCCCTGTCGACTTTCCCGTCGAGAAGAAAGATTTTTCTTCGAAGATAGCTTATGACCTTATCGTCGTGAGTTGCAAAAAGAAAAGTGGTCTTAAGTTCCCTGTTCAGATTTTCCATTGTTTTCAATATGTTATGAGAATTGGCCGCATCGAGATTAGCTGTCGGTTCATCGGCAAGCACGAGTGACGGCTTTTTTACCATCGCCCTTGCTATTGCCACCCTCTGACATTCGCCTCCCGACAGCTGGGGTGGTTTCGATTTGACTTTATCAGTGAGGCCGACCCACTCGAGGGCATCCATCACCATTTTTTTTCGTTCGGATGAGTTATAGTTAAGAAGCAGCAGCGGAAATTCAACATTCTCAAATACTGTATGAACAGCCAGGAGATTGTAGCTCTGGAAAATAAATCCAAGGCTTTCTTTCCGCAGCCTTGCCGACTCTTTTGCAGAGAGAGTTCCGATAGATCTGCCTAAAACTTCGGCCTTTCCCGATGAAGGTATATCGAGTGATCCGATAATATTCAGCAGCGTCGTTTTTCCTGATCCGCTTGGCCCTACCAGTCCGGCAAATTCGGCTCTTTCAAAAGTCAGTTCAATTCCATTCAGAGCTGTAAATTCTCCCTTTCCCATAGGAAATATTTTTACCAGATTTTCAATTTTGATGATCGGAGAAATTTCCATTTTGAGTTATTTAGTGGTTATATACTAACATTATCTGAATTCCTTTTCCCGCGAAATAGTTCTGAGATTCAGTCTGCGCAGGAAGCTGATAATCGACCGGGTTAATGTACCCCATAACATACAGCATAATATTTTTGAACTGTTTTTGCCAGGAAATAAAATTGTACAGAGCCTTATTGGTCCAGTTATAATAAACTATACCGGTCAGCTTGTCAAAAAGACCGATATTGTAGTTGACTGTCAGAAGTGAAAAGGAAGTAGTGTTTGAAAAGTTAAAGGGTTGGGTATCATAGGATATCAGAAGTTGTTCATAAGCAACATATAAGCCGCTTCCCAGGCCAAATGTATAATCTGCCCCTGCATTGAATACTTCCTGATTGGTAAACATCCCCAGATCCTCCCGCTTTCTTGTCCAAGAGCCTTCAATCCATACGCCTGTTATTAAATCCATTTTGGCGTCAAAACCAAAACGATCCTCTGAAATCCTCTCGTACTGGTTCGGAAAATTTATCATTCCCCTGTTATCTGCTATCCGGTGATGATATGTAAATGCAGCTTCACCCTGTGGTACAGGTACCTGGATCCTGCCTCCGTATTCCGGGAATCTTTTATTTCCGGGAACCCTTTCAAACCCACGTGGATTATTATTCCCGTATAATCCCCATAGCCATATGTTGCTGTTATTCAGAAAATAATAACGACCGAGAAATCCCCAGACACCATCAGTCAGGTTAAGCGGATCGCGGGAATCCATCTGGTCAAACCACATCAGCGGACGAAGTATTGATGCCGACCCGAAGTTTATCTTCTGCAACCCGATGCGTAACTCATACTGATCTGAAGAATACCTTACCCACGCACGGTAAGGTTTAATCTTTCCGTCAGACGATGTTTCATCAAGAGGATTAAATGAGAACGTCCCGAAAGCATTTATTGAAGCCTCAAAATCAAGCAGATCATTATTGGCAAACCTGATCCCGTAATTTATACCGGGAATATACCTTCCACCGGTAATGAAAGGAAGTGAATTCTGGTGATTATAATTAATCCATACAGATGCCTGTCCACCTATATTAAAAGTATCGGCAGTAGGTTTTTCCGGATCCTGAGCTGAACAAAAAAAGTCAGGAGCCAGATAAATTACTGCGACTAATATGAAATCAGAGGTTTTCATGAATCTTACTTTCGGGGAGAAATACCATACAATAATAGTTTTGCAGTCTCCATGATCATTTCCTGGGGACTGGTAAACATCTTTAAAAACTTTTGGTTATTGAATACCTGGGTGAACATCTGAGTCAGACCAAAGAAAAACTCAAGGTTCAGATCGTCGCGGAATATCCCTTTCTGCTGGGCAATTCTGAAGTCACCGATAATAATCTGCCACATCGCATTTGTTCTTTCCAATACATAATCACTTAACCCTGATTCCTTTCCAGAATAAAAATCCGTCAGGAACTCCTGACTGATATCAATTGTGCCATCAAACTTCAGAATAAGTATTTTTTGAATTTTTACCTCAGCCGGAGTATCTTCATTCATAATAATCCTGAATTTGTCGTATGCCTCCTGAACAACTATGTTGAACAGTGTTTTTGCCAATTCAATCTTGTTTGGAAAATACCGGTAAAATGTCATTTTGCTGATCCCCGACCTGCTGCAGATCTCTTCAACAGAGATCCTCCTGAAGCCATGCTTCCAGAATAATTCCCTGGCTGAGTTCAGAATTATTTGTCTTTTGTCAGATGTAGTCTCTCCCATGACTGTGAAGGATTACAAAACAACTATAAATATACAAAAAACATATAAATATACAAAAAACGTATATTAATTTGCAGATTATTTATCTTTTACTGACCAGGTCTGCTATCTTCAATATGTTTTACCAGAGCAGACAGATTAGGTTTAACCGTAATGAGAAAAAGAGGAAAGCAATAATTTGCTTTTGTGATATTTCCTATACGGATAATAATCTTTATTTTAGTGAATAATATAGAGTCGCCAAAATTTTAAAAGGCCGTTAATAAACTTATCCGGATGATATCATTACCGGGGCTGATACTGACAATAGAATTTATTGCATTTATTAATGCAGGGCAGGAGCCATTTTTGACCGGTAAGACATCGCTGGTATTCAGAGAAGACTCACAGGGTGGCAGAAAAATATCTGCTGATGTGTATTATCCTTCTGATTCAGGGGAAACTGACTCTCCTCTTACTTTGCAAAGTACTGAAAGATTCCCTGTTATATGTTTTAACCATGGCTATCTGATTAATCCTGATGCCTATTCAAATATCAGGGAGGCTCTTATCGGGGAAGGTTATATTTTGATTTTTCCAAAAACGGAATTGGGCATGTTCCCGTCACATAAATCAATGGCGATGGATACAGGTCTGGTTTTAAGAAAAATTCAGGAACTCGGGAAAGATACCAGTTCGATTTTCTTTGACAGGGTAGATACAATTATGTGTGTTATGGGTCACAGTATGGGAGGAGGGATTTCATTTGCCGCGGCAGAGAGTTTTTCTTTTATACATTGCCTTGTGGCTATGGCTCCTTTTGATACACGGCCTTCAGCAATAAAAGCAGCTGAAAAGGTTGATATTCCTGCATTAATTATTTCGGGAGATAATGATTGTGTTACTCCTGCTGACAAATACTCACTCCCTTTGTATGAAGCGCTCGCATCCCGGGGCAAAACAATAATTCATATTAAGGGAGGAACGCATTGCCAGATGGCCGGGAAAAATACATTATGCCGTATCGGGGAAAGCCTTAAGTTTTGTAGAGCTGAAATATCGATGGAGGAACAGCATAAGATCATAAATCGTTATTTAATTCCCTGGCTGAATTTTCATTTGAAAGGAGACAGTGAAGCCGGTAAGCTTTTTGACAGAGGAGCGGGATCTGATACAGCAATTGCATTTAAACGGTCAGGGCCTTTGAGTAGTAATAACGACAGGTAAATATATATTAAGTTCAATTTCTGTTTTTAATTCTTCTGTACAGCGAGTACAGACTGTATTTGTCGAGAGCCCTTCCCAGTCCTTTCCCCATCAGTACGAACTCTGAGACGTCTTCTTCAGAGAATGTCAATCCTTTTTTCTTTTTTAGTTCATAAAATCGTGCGAGGTCTTTACGCATTGAGAACCAAAAGAAGAAATTGATGAGGATCATAAACACAGCAAAACGTAAATCCTGAAAATAATACCACAACCAGAAGATCATTAATACATAGCCGCTCCATCGTATTACAAGTACACTTCCGGTGATAAAGCCAAGTATAACCGAGGCTATGTTTACAATGATAAGTCCGAACCAGTTTATTACCAATAAGCTGCCAATTATTGGTGATTCTCCTCGTCCGCCGGTGAAGTTGTAATACAGAGAAGCGTTATGGCCTATTACGCCAAAAAGGGCAACAAGAAGATAATAGGGCTCATTAGTAAGGATAAGCTTTGCTGCCATGACCGGGGCAGCTACTTTAATCATATCGGCTATTGAGGTTATGCATCCGTATCTTGCTCCCAGTTTTCTCGTCACCGTAGTTGCACTGACGAGATCTGACTCAAATGTCTCTTCAGAATGAGGAACGGGTTCGGTAAAAGGTTCGAATTTTCTGACTCCGGTAGCAAAATAGTGTATAATCCGGGCAAAAGATACCGAACCGATCAAATATCCGGTTATGCTGCATAGAAAGATAAGGAGCAGCGGCCTGTTTTCAAGAAGAGAGGTTATTTCATTCATAATTAAGAACTGTGAGAATTTCGTTTGATCCGTCGACTTTAACTTTTAAACCATTCCCTGTCGCGATTTGAGGCTTCGATATTCGAACAGGGTTTTAATCTGTTCTGATTTAATTTCTTCTTTTTTTTAAATTGTCAGATATATCAGGAATATCAGATCTTATTCCTGAACAATTTTTTTCTGAATTTGAGAATGATAAACAGTATAAGGAGTAAAATGACAATAGCAACTGCAACCGGAACAAAAAGCGCCAGAACTGATGTCCCGGCTGCTGCAGCGTGCTCACCTGTTGCCACAACAGCATTTCCTGTTCCTCCAGTCATTTCTGATGATGCAAGCCTTGTGATGACACTTGCCCCCTGAACTGTGGCAGCAGTACCTCCCCCGGCGATAAAACCTGTTACCCATTTCAGAAGATCATTATCGATCGGAAGCACTGAGGTAAGAAGCAGTGTTCCTGCTCCTATTGCAAGAGGTGTGGTAATTGTATCCAGGATATTGTCGATGAAAGGAATGTAATATGCTAAAACCTCAATCACGGTCGCTGTTCCAAAACTTATGATCACCGGCCAGCTTCCAAGCCATTGAAAACCTTCATGAACGGGAAAAATGCCCATTTTTGCGGCAATGCCTGCAACCAGCATCGGGACAAACACCCTGAATCCGCAACTGGCGCTGAGCCCGATTCCGATTGCAATTGCTGTAATGATCTCTTTATCCATAAGGTTTTATTTTAATCACTGAATATGACCAAGATGTGCTCTAATTTAGAACATTTTCTTCTAATTGATTAGGGTTTTTACTATCTTTATAGAAGTGATTATTTATACAGGCAGATTAATTTATTCAAAGATTAAATAAATACTTAATCAAATGGAAGAGAATATAAAACAGGAATCAGGACAATCTGAAAAAGAAGGATTACTGGATAAAGCAAAAAAACTGGCAGAAAAAGCTGATGATTTTCTTGATGAAAAAGTGGAAAAGATAAAGGAGAGTGAGGCATTCAAAAAGGTCACGGATGCTATTGACAAAGCTGAGGACTATGTTGAGGATAAGATTGAAGATATAAAGGAAAGCGGTGTCAGGGAGAAACTTGAATCTTTTGCCGATAAAACTGAGGACAAAGCTGAAGAGACACTTTCAAAACTTAAGGATTTCAGTAAAAAAGTTGCAGACAAAACAGCTGACAAACTCGAGGATATCGCAGAAAATATCAGGAAAAAGAGTGCTGATAACGATAAACAGGAAAATGCCTGACCGATCTTGTTAAAGTCTGAAATACCTTTAATATCCCCCTGGTGAAATCCTTTATGCCCCCGGCTGACGACAGTCAGCCGGAGGGGTTTTGTTGTAAACGGTCTTTTGCTTATCACAATTGGCTCGAATTACACACAAAGGAACACTAATTGGAAATTCAGAGGCAGAGTCTGCAGTCTATTTTTCAAGCGGCGGAATTACCAGCACCTGACCCGGATATATAAGATTCGGATCCTTAAGCATGGGTTTGTTGGCTTCAAAAATAATATTGTATTTATTGGCGTTCCCATAAACCTCTTTCGAGATCTTTGAAAGATAATCGCCTTTCTTTACCGTATAAAACTGCTTTTCCGGTTCCGGGGGGGTAACAACCGGCGGCCTGTCAACTACAATCCAATCGTCGACAGATGAAATGCCTTCTACATTTCCGGCAGTAACAATTACTTTGTTCCTGTTTTCAATTGTGTCAATCCTGCCTGTGAGTATTACTTTCTCATCATCAACCCTGACATCAATCCTGCTTGTATCGAAGCCAAATTTCTTTATGTGGGCTGCAATAAGTTCGGCTTTTTCCTGTTCTTTTTTCTCTTCGGATTTCCCGAATAATTTTTCACCTGCGCCTTTAATAAATGATATTAATCCCATAATTTATGTTTTAGTGGTTTTACTTATTAATTAATTCAGGACCTCAAAAGTGATCTTTACATTCACACGGAATTCAATGATTTTATTATCTTTTACCACCGCGCTCATATCCTGAATATAGACCGAGCGGATTCCCTTAACTGTCTTTGCTGCTGTATCTACCGCAGCAGCCGTTGCATCCTCCCAGCTTTTACCGGATGATGCCATGATTTCAATTACTTTTAAAACAGCCATGATTGAAAAGATTTTAGTTATTAATTGTAATATAACAGATAATAAGACACTTGTTTTTCAGAACAGGCTAAATTGCCTACGTAATTTAGGCAAATATTTTAAATTATTAAACTATTTGAACAAATACTTAATCCTGTCGTTTTTCTTTCATAAATTTGAATCAGATAGCTACAGGATAATACCTGTACCGGAGGTAAGTGCAGATTATGAAAACCAAATTTTTATTAGTTTTAATAATTTCATTGATTTTTGTCAGTGAGGCGTTTGCCCAAAAAAGAAGGGGGCCAGCTCCATCGACTTCAATAGGGCTGACTGGAGGTCTAAATTTTCAGAATATTACCGGAACAGACTTCTGGGGAGATAAACTCAGTTATAAATTTGTAATAGGTTTTCATGGCGGGGTAAATATAATTCTGCCGGTTGCCGGGGATTTTTATCTCCAACCGGGATTAGTTTTCAGTTCCAGTGGTGCCAGGGAAGAAATAATTGAATCGCAGTCAAAAGCTGATGAAGGCGGAATAACAACATCCATCAGGCTCTCTTACATTGAAGTGCCCCTGAACCTGCTGTTCAGACCCAGAATTGGCGATGGTTATCTTCTGGCAGGCTTCGGCCCTTATGTTGCATACGGAGTAGCAGGAAATGTGAAAAGCATCGTTGGTACAACTACCAGTTCAATTGATGTCAGATTTAAGAACGTAATAGGATCAGACGACCCCAGAAATGTTGCATATTTCAGAGGCCTTGATGCAGGTGCCAACATATTCGCAGGATACGAATTTGATTCAGGTATATGGGTACAGGTGGACTCGCAGCTTGGGCTTATTGACATTAATCCTGAATACGAATCACTTTCGACCAATGAAACCTCCTACAGAAATTTGGGAATTACGCTTTCAGTTGGTTACAGGTTCTGAAAAGTTTTGTGTATGTCATCTTACAAATAAATTTCCGGCAGTTTGTCAGGTTAAATCAGTCATTCCGCATCCCTGAAGTTTTTGTACCAATAGTGTGATATGTCGGGGTAAGAATAAGTCTCGCTTTTAATCAGCTTTGTACTGAAGTATTTTCCTTCCATCATGCTATCGATCACATCAGGACTTCTGTTTAATCCGCAATTATATACAGTTGCAAAGAATCTTATCTTTTCAAATTCATCTGCCCATTCTTTTTTATAGCTCTTTTCACAGATCCTGATGAAGGAAATGAGGTACAGAAACTGTATCCCTGGATCTTCCAGATCCTCAACTATTGATGATCTGTACTTTCGCAGATCAGCATTTTTCTCCCTGATCCTTAAAATGTTACGTAACTCTCTGTCATTCATTGATTTGATTTCGAGGTGGACTGACTCGGCAAACGAGGGTTTCATCTGGAAGGGGCCGATTGAGAAATTTGCATATTCCTCACCAAGGTTGATATAGAGTGTTTTAAGGAGAGAGATCTCAATTCTGTCGCGCAATGCAGAGTATCTTACCAGCTCGGGGAATATTACAGCCAGTGCAAGGGGGTATGGGATGCGGTACTTTTCTGCAAGAGGCTTCATCCAGCTTTCATTCATTTCAACGAATTCCTCTGCTTTCAGCCAGTCTTTTCCAAAGATAAATTTGTAATCGGTCTCCTGGGAAAATCCCGGCACAAATAACCATAATAAAAGGAAAAGGTATGACAGGACTTTGCAAAAGTATCTGTCTCTCATTTTTTATTCTGATTAAATGATAAATCGCTGCAGCCCTGGCCTAAAAGGGCAGGAGGCACTGCATAATTGAATTCTTCGCAGGGGAATAATACATATATGAAAGGCTCACCTTTCCGTCTTTTTTCATGAGGTACGGGGAGAACAGATCCGACATCTTCGTCTTGTCGCTGAATGTGAGAGTTCCGTAATTATACCCTGCATATTTAGTATTTGATGAATTCAGGAACATGTTTTCGTAGCTATACGAATCATTATTAAGTTTAATTAGCGTTTTCCCGCTGAGATCTATCACCTTGTCTCCGGCAATCACTGTTATTTCATCGTATTTAAGTGTGCTGTTAAGACTTCCGCCCATCCATGTCATTGCATCATAGACTGCGCCCGGAACATTTGAAATAAGTTTTGGCTGAATTGACTCTGTCCCTCCTCCCTGCATCATCTGCTGCGACATCTGCTGACTGAATTTCATGGCAATATCCATTCGCTCCTGATCACTCTTTGCTTTTGCCATAGCTTCCTCCATCTTTTTTCCCTGATCTTCAGATACCAGCATATTTTCAATGACGATAGCTGCAAACTTGTCCTGTGATCTGGAAACCGCGAAGTCGTTTAACTGTGCAAATGGGCCATAAGACTTGCCGTTGAATTTGATAATAAATTTATCTCCCGATTTTGAAATATAACTTCGGAATCTTCCCGTCCAGTCATCAGAATCACTATCGTCTTCCACATCAAATTCTTTAACTTTTGCATTATCAGCTGAGTAGGGTCCATCCTGGATCCCGTCTTTAACTATATAAAACTTTCCGCTTATTTTATCTCTGACAAGCAGTTTCCCGTCATCCTTTATGCTAATCGAAATTTCAGTGTAATTCAGGCTGAATTTTCCCAGGTCGAGTATCAATCTGGCATCTGCACAGGCACATGAAGGTTCCGGAACGGGTGCTGTAGTGCTCTTTCCCGCCGGTCCCTGTGCATTCCCAGAGATTTCCCGGGCAACAGCACCTTTTACTTTATTAAGTAATCCCTGAGATTCAGCTGTGTGAACAACGGCAAAAGAAAAAATAACAAAAACGATCAGTGCTTTTTTCATAAAGGAAGAGTATTAGATTGGTAAATTTGTTAAAAAATCTATAAACCGGGAAGGGTTTAAACACATGCTCAATTTTTGTTTTTATTCATCTCTGCAACACCCTGCCTGAAAAGAAAAACCGCTGCAACACCGA
>Ga0105103_10001032_pt1 | contig 15704 bp, 12 predicted proteins | sample PPLLaktember2015_2_FD_79107 | JGI IMG/M metagenome (GOLD analysis project Ga0105103, IMG submission 79107) | Freshwater sediment microbial communities from Prairie Pothole Lake near Jamestown, North Dakota, USA - PPLs Lake P7 Core (6) Depth... | ecosystem: Environmental > Aquatic > Freshwater >...
CGACGAGGCGCGGGCCGAAAGCCAGGTGGCGCGCCTAGCGGTCGACAACGCCCTGCAGCGCAGCGCCGGACGCCGCGACGCGTTCACCGCGGCCGACCGGCCCATCGACACGGTCGGATCCCGCTACATCGACTGGCTGGTGCCGGGGTTGCTCGGCATGAACATCATGAGCACCGGCTTGTGGGGCGTCGGCTTCTCGATTGTCCAGGCCCGCACCCGCAAGCTGTTGAAGCGGCTGGTCGCCACGCCGATGTCGCGCGCCCAGTATCTGGCGTCGCATGTGCTGAGCCGTCTGCTGTTCCTCTCGCTCGAGACGGTGGTGATCGTCGGCTTCGCGTGGGCCGTCTTCGACGTCGGCGTGCGCGGCGGCGTGCTGGCGCTCGCGCTGCTGGCCGTGCTGGGCGCGCTCAGCTTCGGCGGGCTCGGGCTGCTGATCGCCAGCCGCGCCCGCACCATCGAAGCCGTGTCCGGGCTGATGAACCTGGTGATGATGCCGATGTGGGTGCTCTCGGGGGTGTTCTTCGCCTCGAGCAACTTCCCGGAGGCGATGCAGCCGTTCATCCAGGTCCTGCCGCTCACCGCGCTCAACGACGCGCTGCGAGGCGTGATGAACGAGGGACTCTCGCTGGCCGCGATCGGTGGAGAGGTCGCCATCCTCAGCGCCTGGGGCGTGATCTCGTTCGTGCTGGCCCTTCGCATCTTCCGCTGGCAGTGACAGAAGGCCGCGCTTCGCGCGGTAGGACAGGGAGGCCTCGCTTCGCTCGGTAGGCAGCGCTGCGCGCTGTGGGCACGGAGAAGGCCGCGCTGCGCGCGGGTGGGCGGGGAAGGCCTCACTTCGTTCGGTAGGAACGGAAGGCCTCGCTTCGCTCGGTAAGAGCGGCGCTGCGCGCCGTGGGGATCTCAGGATCTGCGATCTTCAGGAACTCGCGCGCGTGCTTCGCGAGTGGACAGCGGGTACTCGCCCATTCCAGGTCGTGGTCGCGCCACGGTTCGTCTGCTTGATCCTACGGCGCGAGAGCGCCGCCTACCGCGCGATAGCGCGGCCCTGCCTTGTCCTACGGCGCGCAGCGCCGCCCGAAGAGCGCCGCCCCTTACCGCGCGCAAGCGCGGCCCCGTCTTGTCCTACGGACCACAGGTCCGCCTACCGCGCGAAGCGCGGCCCTCTTCTTCTTCTCCTACGGCGCGGAGCGCCGCCTCTACCGCGCGCAAGCGCGGCCCCTGCTAACCTCGATCCGGCGCCGTATAGTGCGCCAGCAGGACCTTCTGCGAGTCGACTGGCGTGCCCCCTGGCGGCAGCGGTTCCCGCACGTACGAGCCATCCGTGCGCAAGGTCCAGGCGCGCTCGGTGTCGGCGCAGACGGTCTTCAGCACCGTGTCGTGCAGATGCTGACGGAGCTCGGGGTCGAGCACCGGGCACAGCACTTCGACGCGCCGGTCGAGATTGCGTTCCATCAGGTCGGCGCTGCCGAAGTAGACCTCGGGCTCGCCGTCGTTCTCGAAGTAGTAAAGGCGCGAGTGCTCGAGGAAGCGCCCGACGATCGACCGGACACGGATGCGGTCGCTGATGCCCGGAATGCCCGGCCGCAGACAGCAGACCCCACGGACGATCATCTCGATCGGCACGCCGGCCTGCGACGCCTTGTAGAGCGTGCGGATCATGGCCGGGTCGGCCACCGCGTTGTTCTTGATGATTATCCCGGCCTTGCGCCCCTGCGCGGCGTGCGCCATCTCGCGCTCGACGAGCGCGCGGAACCCCTGGCGCAGGCCAACCGGCGCCACCAGCAGTGCCCGGTGCGATCGGCGGCTCGAATACCCGGTCAGCGAGTTGAACACCTCGGTCACATCGTCGAGGATGTGCTCGTCCGCCGTGAAGAGCCCGATGTCGGTGTAGACCTGCGACGTGACGCGGTTGTAGTTGCCGGTCGCGATGTGCGCGTAGCGCCGGATGCCGTCGGTCTCCTTGCGCACGACGAGGCACAGCTTGCAGTGCACCTTCAGGTTCACCAGCCCGTAGACGACGTGAATACCGGCTGACTCCAGACGATTTGCCCATGCGATGTTGTTGCGCTCGTCGAACCGCGCCTTCAGCTCGACCAGCACCGCCACCTGCTTGCCTTCTTCGGCGGCTTCGATGAGCAGATCCACCAGCGGCGAGTTGGCGCCGATGCGGTAGAGCGTCATCTTGATGGCGACGACGTTCGGGTCGGCGATCGCCGCCCGCAGGAAGGTCTCGACCGAGGTGAACGATTCGAACGGATGGTGGAGCAGGAAGTCCTGATCCGCGATCTGTTCGAACACCTTGTCCGCATCGTCCGGCCCCCACAAGGTGTGCGGGATGTACGCCGGGTCTTTCAGCGCGGGGCGGTGGAGCTTGGTCAGCGCGTGCCAGTCGCCGAACCCCAGCCGATCCGAGGTACGCGTCACCACGTCGTCTTCGACCTCGAAGTTCTCCATCAGGATGTTCAGCACGCGGCGCGGCATGTCCGACTCGACCTGCAGCAGCGAGAGCGCGCCGTAGCGCAGTTGCTTGAGGCCGCGGTCCACGGTCTCGAGCAGGTCGTCGGCCTCGTCTTCCTGAATCACCATGTCGGTGTCACGGATGACGCGGAAGATGTGCGCGCCTTCGACCTGCGTGCCCGGGAACAACTCCTGGATGTTGCGGCGGATGACGTCTTCGAGGAAGACGAACGCGGTGCCGCCGAGCGGCGCGAGGCCCTCCGGAAGCGGCACGAAGCGCGGCAGCATGCCCGGCACCTTGACGCGCGCGAACTTCGTGCGGCCGCCGTGCCGCACCCGCACGGCCAGGTTCATGCTGAGGTTCGAAATGTAGGGGAACGGGTGGCCGGGGTCGAACGCCAGCGGCGTGAGGACCGGGAAGATCTGGTCCTTGAAATACTGGGTCAGCCACGTGTCGACCGCGGGCGTGTAGTCGCCTGGTTCGAGGAAGTGGATGCCTTCGGACGCGAGCAGCGGCCGGAGATCGCGCGACCAGCACTCGGTCTGCTCGGCGATCTGCGCCAGCGCGCGGCTGCGGATCATCGCCAGCTCGTCTTCGGTGCCCAGGCCATCGACCGAGGTCTCGTCGATTCCTGCCCGGAACTTCTTGAGGATGGTCGCCACCCGGACCATGAAGAACTCGTCCAGGTTCGTTCCGGCGATGGCGAGGAACTTCACCCGCTCCAGCAGCGGATGCGAAGGGTCCTGTGCCTGTGCCAGGACGCGCCGGTTGAACTCGATCCAGCTGATTTCCCGGTTGATGTACAGGGAGGGAGACGTCAGATCGGCCGGGTCGAGGCCGGACCAGTCCACTCGCGGCGAACCCACCACCTGGGGAACGGGATCCGCCCCACGGCGCCGCCTGGCGCGGCGGCTCGATAGCGCTGCTGATGCGTCGCTCGACAACGTCACACCGCTAGCTTACCAAACCGATGAGACGGGCGGAGGTCACGAGAACCAGAGTAGCAGAGCGAACAGGATGACCGTGGCGGTCACCACACGCTCGAGCCAGCGATGGCCCTTCAGCACCGCCATGCGCACGCCCAGCAGGCCGCCGGCGAAGTTGCCAAGGGCAAGCGCCAGCCCCCGCGGCCAGTCGACGGTGCCGGAGTTGGCGAAGATCAGGAGCGAGAGCACGGTAATCAGCAGCACGCTCAGCACTTTGACGGCGTTGCCTCGGATCAGATCAAGGCCCGTCGCACTCGTGAGCGCGAGGATCACGAAGCCGACGCCCGCCTGGATGAAGCCGCCGTACACGCCGACGAAGAAGAAGCCGATCAAAGTGACCGCCTGCCGGGGGCGCGCGGCAACGGCCTTCCGATCCGCCGGCCGGCCGTGGCTCTTCCAGACCGACCAGAGCGTCATCCCGAGCATCGCGAAGGACAGGATGCGGGTGAAGGCGAAGTCGGGCACCCGCAGAGCCAGCCACGCCCCGAACCCGGCGCCGATGACGGCGGGGACACTGGCCCACAGAGCGAACCCCCAGTCCAGAGCGCCGTGGCGGTGGTAGCCCCACACGCCACTGACGTTCTGCGCCAGCACACCGACACGGTTGGTGCCATTGGCGACCGCGGCCGGCAACCCCAGAAAGAGCAGGACGGGCAGCGTGAGGAACGATCCGCCTCCGGCGACGACGTTCAACGCGCCGGCGACCAGGCCGGCGCCAGCGAGCAGGACGATTTCCAGGGCGAATGGCACGACGGCTGATCGTAGTGCATGAGTATCCAGCGGTGCCCGGCGCCGCGTCCGGCGCAGTACAGTAAAGGTCGCGTGCACGGCGGATCCATCGTTCAGGACATCGTTCTGCTGTATGCGCTGGCGCTCGTGCTGCTCCTCGTCGGCGGCCGCCTTCGCGCGCCGGCGACGGTCTCCCTCATCCTCACCGGCGTTCTGGCGGGGCCGGGCGGGTTCGGACTCGTCGGATCCGAAGACACGGTCCAGACGCTCTCTGAGATCGGCATCGCCCTGCTCCTGTTCATGGTGGGCCTCGACCTGTCGTTCAGCGAGGTCAGGCGGCTGTGGCGCAGCGTGACCGTGGGCGGGGGCGCCCAGATGCTGGGCACGATGGCGGTGGTGGCGCCGTTCGCCATCCTGTTGCTCGGCCCCCGGCTCGAGACGACGCTGTTCGTCGGCTTCTTCGTCGCCATCTCCAGCACCTCGCTGATCGTGCGTGAGCTGATGAGGCGGAACGAAATCCACTCTCCGCATGGCAGCCTCGCCATCGGCATCCTGCTGCTGCAGGATCTGCTGGCGCTGGTGGCCCTGGTGCTGGCGCCCGTCCTGTTCGGAACCACCGGTGCGAGCCTCGGGCGGGCCCTGATGGAAATCGTCCTGATCGCCGCAGGGCTGACCGCGGCCACGCGCTTCCTGTTGCCGCTGCTGTTCCGGATGGCGACCGAGTCGGGCCGTGAAGCGTTCGGGCTGATGGTGCTCGTCGCCAGCCTGGGCACGGCCTGGCTCGCCTCGGCTCTCGGCCTGTCGATGACCGTCGGCGCGTTCCTCGCCGGGCTGGTCATCGACGAAAGCGAGTTCAGTCAGCAGATTCACGCCGAGATCCGCCCGGTGCGCGATCTGCTGACGAGCCTGTTCTTCATCTCGGTGGGCCTGCTCGTCCATCCCGCCGCGGCGTTGCCGGTGCTGCCACTGATGCTGGCCGTGGCGATGGCGATCGTGGTGCTGAAGGTGGTGGGCGCGGCGGGCGCGTTGCTGCTGGCGCGCGTCCCGCCACGGGTGGCCGTGACGACCGCTGTCGGCCTCGCGCAGGTCGGCGAGTTCTCGTTCGTGCTGGGCGCCAGCGCCGTGGCCAACGGCGCCATCGACGTTTGGGCCTGGCAGGTGCTCCTCGGCGCCAGCGTCCTGACGATGATGGCGACGCCGTGGCTGGTGGGCGTGGCGCCGGCGGTCGGGGGATGGGTGGCGCGCCGTCACCCCTCGGACGCGCAGGCGACGGCGGGCGCGCAGGAGGACCTGAGCGGCCATGTCGTGATCCTCGGGTTCGGAGTGGGCGGCCGTCTCATCGCCCGCGCGCTGCACGAGGTGCAGACGCCCTGCGTGATCCTGGAACTGGGCGGTGCCGCGGTGCGCGAGGCGGGCGCGGCGGGCTACCGCATCCTGTACGGAGACGCGACCGTGGTGGAGCCGCTGAGGGCGGCCGGGGTGGCGCGGGCTTCGGCGGTGGTGGCCGTGCTGAGCGATCCCGGCGCCACCGAACGCGCGGTGCGGGCGGTGCGCTCGATCAACCACGAGGTGCCGGTGATCGTGCGGACGCGCTATCGCCTCGAGGCCGACCGGATGATGCGGGCAGGCGCGACGCTGGCCGTGGCCGAAGAGCTGGAAGCCTCGCTCGAGGTGGCGGCCCAGCTGCTCGTGCGGCTCGACGTCCCCGGCAACATGGCCGAGGCGCTGGTGGCCGAGGCCCGGACCACGATGTCCGCGGTCAGCGCGCGGAGCCTGACGGTGCCGCCCGCGCCCTCCGGGCGGGTGTCGGACGCATTCGGCGAGACGCCGGTCTCGAGCCATCAGCTGAGCGCATCGGACTGGGCGGTTTCGCGAACGCTCGGCGCGGTGAATCTGCGGCAGTCGACCGGGGCCACGGTCCTGGCCGTCCGGCGCGGGTCGTCCACGGTCGCGCCGCCGCCTGTGGAGTGGCAGTTTCAGTCAGGGGACGTGCTTTACGTGGCCGGTGACGAAGAGGGGATCCAGCGCGCGCGCGTCCACCTGATGGAAGGCAGGCCCGGCGGCACGATTCCATCTCCCAAAGGCATAGAAAGTGTGTAGAATCCCCGCTGTAGCACTACACCTGCCGGCGTCGACAGCCGCAGGGAACCAAGGAGGCACCGTATGTCGCTGACCCGTCGGCGACTCTTTCAGCGTCTGACGACCCTCGACCAGCCCACTCACCCGGAGTGGATCTCGGCTCGGGGCCGTGAAGCCGGCATGATTGAGTACGGCGAGCAGGGCGTGGCCGCTGGAGCCAGGCCCATCCGCATCGCCAGCAATGAAAATCCGCTCGGACCCGGGCAGCACGTGATCGATGCCATCGTTGGCAAGTTTCCCGAAGCCGCCCGCTACCCCTTCAACGCCCGGCAGAACGACGGCACGCTGATCGGCACGCTGGCGACCAAGTTCGGTGCCAAGGGCGAGAACGTCGCGCTCGGCGCCGGTTCAGGCGAGCTGCTGACCAACGCCGTCCGCGCGTTCACGTCTCCGACCAAGCCGCTCGTCACCGCCTGGCCGTCGTTCGAGAACCCGCGCGACACCGCCAAGAAGATCGGCACGCCGGTCAAGGAAGTGGCGCTCGACAGCAAGCTGCGCATCGACGTGGCGAAGATGGTGGAGGCGTCGAAGGGCGCCGGCCTCGTGTTCTTCTGCAACCCCAACAACCCGACCGCCACCGTGCACGGCAAGACCACGGTCGCGGACATGGTGAAGCAGATTCGCGCCGCGTCGCCCGACACGGTGATCCTCATCGACGAGGCGTATCACGATTACGTCACCGACCCGTCATACCAGACGGCGATGGACCTGGCGCTCTCGACGCCGAACGTGTTCGTGGCGCGCACCTTCTCGAAGGCCTACGGCATGGCCGGTCTTCGCGCCGGCTACGCCATCGGCCACGCGCCGACGATCAAGGCGCTCAACGCCTACCGCATGCCCTACGGGCTCGGCACCCTCACGCTCGGCGCCACCATGGTCGGCCTCGCCAACCAGGCCCACATCGACGCGGAGCGGAAGCGCAACACCGACGTGAAGACCTTCACCGTGAAGGCGTTCACGGACATGGGCATCACGGGCACCGACTCGAACGCCAACTTCCTGTTCATGGACATCAAGCGGCCGGCCGCCGGGTTCCGCGATGCCTGCAGGACCGCCGGCGTGCTGGTGGGACGCGACTTCCCGCCCTACGAAAAGACGCACTGCCGCATCTCGCTCGGCACGATGGACGAGATGCAGAAGGCAGTGGAGGTGTTCAAGAAGGTGCTCGGTAGCACCACGACCACGTCCAGCAAGGACGGGCGCTAACCGATGTCCCGAGTGAAGGAGGTTTCAACCATGTCGCTCTCGCGACGTTCGTTCGTGCAGACGCTCGGCGTCGGCGCCGCTGGTATGTGGATCGGATCGCGGGGCCGCGAGGGCTCGCTGTTCGGTGCCGACCTGCACGCGCAGGGCATCCAGCCCACGGCCGGGCCCGCCCCGTCCGTCATTCTCTCGAGCAACGAGAACCCGCTCGGGTGCCACAAGGACGTGCTCGCCGCCGTCCGTGGCTCGCTCACCGAGGCCGGCCGCTATCCCTTCGCCACTGCCGAGGAAGTGTCGGAGCTGGTGGCGAAGAAGCACGGCGTGAAGCGCGAGAACGTGCTGCTCGGATCGGGGTCCACCCAGATCCTCCGCACCTCGACGCACGTCTTCACCACGAAGACCGCAGGTCTGGTCGCCGCCATTCCCGCCTACGAGGAGTGCGCTGATTACGCGCGCCTCATGGGGCATCCGCTGACCGGCGTCAAGCTGACCGCCGATCTGAAGATGGACCTCGACGCCCTCCAGGCGGCCTCGAAGGGCGCCGGGCTGGTGTTCTACTGCAACCCGAACAACCCGGTCGCCACCGCGGTCAGCGCCGCGGACACGCGCACCTATCTGGCCACCCTCATGAAGGCGTCGCCGAACACCACCGTGCTGGTGGACGAGGCCTACTTCGAGTACGCCACCAACCCGGGATACGAAACGTTCGTTCCCGCCGCCATCGACAACCCGCGCATCGTGGTTGCGCGGACGTTCTCGAAGTGCTTCGGCATGGCCGGCTTGCGTGTCGGCTACGCGATTGCCCACAAGGACACCATCAAGAAGATGGCGGACTGGGACGGCGTTGGCGCCATCAGCGTGATGGGGCTCAGCGGCGCCCGCGCCGCGCTGAACGTGCCCGACCAGTGGGTCAAGGACGAGCAGAAGCGCAACGAGGCGGCTCGCAGCTTCACGCAGAAGTGGTTCGCGGATCACGGCTACACGCCGACCGACTCGCAGACCAACTTCATGTTCGTCAACATCAAGCGGCCGGCTCGCGAGTTCCGCGAAGCCTGCCTCAAGCAGGGCGTGCTCGTCGCGCGCGACTTCCCGCCCTACGAGAAGACCCACTGCCGCATCTCCGTCGGCACGATGGAAGAGATGCAGAAGGCCGTCAAGGTCTTCGAGCAGGTGCTGGCCCAGCCCGCGAAGGCGGCCGCCTAGGCCATCGACAGCAGCTGGCACACGGCAACCCACGGGAGCTGACGCGCCACTGACCACACGACCACCACCGGGTTTCCGGCTCGCGCACGCGGGCTCGAAACCCGGTTTTCGTTTTCACGAAGGGGGACACCGCGATGGACATCGATCGACGGGCATTTCTCGCGAGCGTGGGTGGGCTGGCGGTGGTGGAAGCGCTCGATCCCGAGGCGAAGGCCGAGGCGCTCGAGCACTACATGATGGAGAAGCTCGATGAGGAGGCTGGCGGCCTCGTCCTCGACGGGGAGGCGCAGGTCGCCGCGGCCGCGCCCGATGCCACCATCAGACGCGGCGCCGGCAGCCTGTTCGGGCCGAGCGGCCCGGCCGAGAACCGCACGATGCGCGCGCTGGCGCCGATGTCCGACAAACCGACGCTGATCGAGTTCTTCGAGAAGCGCTTCAATCCGGCCAACCACGTGCTGCAGAGCGCCACCCGCGCGCTCAAGACCGGGATGAGCGAGGAGGTCACGCTGGCGTGCCTGCTGCACGACGTCGTGCTGAACCTCGTGAAGGTGGACCATGGCTGGTGGGGCGCGCAGATGCTCGAGCCCTACGTGCCCGAGAAGGTGAGCTGGGCGATTCGCTATCACCAGGCGCTGCGGTTCTACCCGGACCCGGCCAACGGCTACGAGTACCCCGAACTCTACACGCGGATCTTCGGCAAGGACTACGTCCCGCAGCCGCACATCAAGGCCGCCTACGACTACGCCCGCAATCACAAGTGGTATCTCGAGGCCCGCATGGTCACGGTGAACGACCTCTACGCGTTCGACCCGAACGCCAAGGTCTCCATCGAGCCGTTCATCGACATCATCGGCCGCCACTTCAAGCAGCCCAAGGAAGGCCTTGGCAACGACGGCAGCCCGACGGCCCACATGTGGCGCACCATGATGTTCCCGGATAACCCGCTCTGAACCGCCTCGCGCGCGTCATCGGGCTCTCGCACGCCACGGCGCTGGTCGTGGGCACCATCATTGGCGCCTCGGTCTTCGTCCAGGCCTCCGAGATCACCGCCCGGGTTCCGACGGCGGCCGGCGTCGTGCTGGCATGGCTGCTGGCGGGTGTGCTCACGCTGCTCGGCGCGCTGGTGTGCGCCGAACTCGCGTCGGCGTTCCCGCGCACCGGCGGTGTCTACGTCTTCCTGCGTGAAATCTACAGCCCAGCCCTGGGGTTCCTGTGGGGGTGGGCGATGTTCTGGAGCATGCACAGCGGCATCGCGGCGGCCATCGCCACGGTGTTCGCGCGCTATGCCGGCACGTTCCTGAACCTGGGCGACACCGCCACGCGCCTGCTGGCGGTGGGCGCCATTCTCGTGCTGTCAGCCATCAACTACGTGGGCACCCGCACCGGCAGCCGGGTGCAGGCGGTGATCACCGGGGGGAAGGTGGCGGCGGTGGTCGTCATCATCGGCGCCGGGTGGTGGCTGGCGCCCGCCTCGTCCGCGGCTTCGGCGCCGGCGGGTCCCGAGGGCACGTGGGATCTCACCGGGCTGATGCTGGCGGTGTCCGCCGGGCTCTTCGCCTTCGGCGGATGGCACATGGTCACCTACACCGCGGAGGAAACCGTCGACGCCGCGCGCACCATCCCGCGTGCGTTGATGATCGGCATCGTCGTCGTGACCGTCTGCTACATCGGCCTCAACACCGTGTACCTGCGGGTGCTGTCGGTCCCGGAGGTCATCGCCTCGTCGCGTGTCGCGGCCGACACCTTCGATCGGCTGATCGGTCCGGCGGGCGCCGTCGCCATCTCCGCGCTGGTGATGGTCAGCGCCTTCGGCGCGCTGAACGGCATCATCCTGGCCGGCCCGCGCGTGTACTACCAGATGGCGCAGGACGGCGTGCTGTTCGCGTGGGCGGGCCGGGTGCACCCGACCTTCCAGACCCCGTCGCGCGCCATCGTGCTGCAGGCGGTGTGGTCGTCGGTGCTCGTGTGGACCGGCACCTACCGGGCGCTGTTCACGCGGGTGATCTACACGGAGTGGATCTTCTTCGCGCTGCTGGGCGTCGGCATCTTGATGCTGAGGCGTCGCCCCGGCTACCATCCCGCGTGGCCCATGCCGCTCGTGCCGATCGCGCCACTCGTCTTCGTGGCCGCCTCGGCAGCCGTGGTCGTGAACCAGGTGGCCGCGGACCTGCAGGAAAGCGCCATCGGGCTGGCATTGGTCGTCTCGGGCCTGCCCGTCTACTGGCTGTGGACCAGAACCCAGAACCCCAGAACCCTGAAACCTTAGAACCCTGAGCCCCCTATGATCATCGACTTCCACAACCACTATTACCCGCCGGAATACCTCGATGCCGTGAAGGCGGGTCGATCGAGCATCAAGATCGACTACGACGCAGAGGGGAATCCGCGGCTGCACTATCCCGGTGACTACAACATCCTGGTGCCTGGTCATCGCGACCTGGATTTCCGCGAGAAGGTGCTGGCCGAGCACGGCGTGGACATGCAGGTGGCGACGTTCACCACGCCAGGCACGCACATGGAGGAGCCGGCGCTGGCCGTGGAACTGGCGCGCCGCATCAACGATGCCTACGGCAACGAACGCAAGCGGCGGAAGGCGTTCACGTTCCTGGCGACGCTGCCGCTGAACGATCCGGCGGCGTCGGTCACCGAACTCGAACGCGCGATGAAGACGCTGGGGCTGCCGGGCGCGATGGTGTTCAGCAACGTGAATGGCGTGCCGCTGGCGGACGCGCGCTACGAGCCGCTGTGGCAGAAGGCCGATGAGCTGGGCGCGGTCATCTACATCCACCCCGCGCACCCGCTCGGCGTCGAGGCGATGGAGCAGTACTGGCTGATGCCGCTCGTCGGTTTCCTGATGGATACGACGCTGGCGGCCGCACACCTCGTGTTCGCGGGCGTGCCGCGACGCTATCCGCGGATCACCTGGGTGCTGTGCCACATGGGCGGTGCGATTCCGTACCTGGCCGAGCGGCTCGACCGTGGCTACGAGGCCTTCGCCGAATGCCGGACCAACATCGATCGTCCGCCAAGCGCGTACCTGAAGGAGTTCTACTACGACACGGTGAACTTCGATCCGAACTGCATCGACCTGGCCATGGCGTTCGCGGGCGTGGATCACATCATGGCCGGGAGCGACTACCCGCACCAGATTGGCAGCATCCCGAAGATGCTGCAGGTGCTGCGTGGCCTGGACGTGCCGGAGTCGGATCGCCGCAAGATGATGGGGGAGAATGCGGCGAGGGTGCTGGGGCTGTGAGTTCAAAGTTCAAGAGTTCAAGAGTTCAAAGTTAGACCCAAGACCCAAGACGCAAGACCCAAGACCATCAAGGAGCCCGTGATGACAATGACCTGGAAAGGTGTCTGTGCCGCGGCCGCAATCTGCGCGGCGACGGCGGCCGTGGATGCGGGCCAGCAGCAGGCGGCCGGCACGCGGCGCGAGCCGCAGTTCGAGAACAGCGAAGTGCGGGTGTGGAAGTCGATCATCATGCCGAACCAGCCGCTGGCGCTGCACCGGCACGATCACGGGCGCACCATCGTGACGCTCAAGGGCGGCACGCTGGACGTGGTGGACGCGAAGGGCGCGACGATGGAGAAGATGGTGTGGGAGACCGGCAAGGCCTACTGGCTGGATGCCGACGCTCCGAACACGCAGCATGGCGACATGAACAAGGGCACCGAGCCGATGGAAGTCATCGTGGTCGAGCTCAAGAACGACAAGTAGGGGTCTGGCACGATACCCCCGTTTTTGCGGCAGTTTCTGCGTACAATGCCGCCGCAAAGGGGGGGAGCATGGGCGCACAGGAAACGACCGCGGCGGGGGTTCTCGCCGTGGTCCACCAGTTCAACGACGCCGTGAACCAGCACGACCTGGCGGCCGTCGCCGCCGTCGTCGCCGACGACATCCTCTTCGAGAACACGAACCCGGCGCCCGACGGGGCGCGCATCGAGGGCAGGGCGGCCTTCCTGCACTGGCTGGGGCGCTGGTTCGCCTCGAACCCCGACGCGACGTTCGAGACCGAGGACGCGTTCGCCGCCGGCGATCGCTGCGTGGTGCGCTGGGTCTACCGGAAGGTCCGGGACGGGCAGCCGTGGCACGTGCGCGGCGTCGACATCCTCACGGTGACGAACGGCAAGCTATCCGCCAAACGCGCCTATGTGAAGGGATAGACTCCGCTGATGAAGCTACTCGCCTGCTTGGTGCTGTCCGTGGCGACGGTTGGCGCGCAGGCGCCCTCGGCTCCGGCGACCCCGCCCGGCACCGACATCTACCTGGTGCCGCTTTCCGCCGGTCTCACGTCGATGCGGACGGCGGTGCCAGCCCCGGTCGCGACCGGGAAGGGCTATGACAACCAGCCGTTCTTCGATCCCGGCGGTCAGCGCCTGCTCTTCACCGGCAACCGCGACGGCAAGCAGACGGACATCTTCGAGTTCGATCGCAGCTCGAACACCACGCGTCAGCTGACCCGGACGCCGGAGGGTGAGTTCTCTGCCACGGTGCCGCCCGAGCGTCCGGCAACGCCGGCACTCAACCGCGACGGGTTCACCGTCATCCGGGTCGAGGCCGACGGCACGCAGCGGCTGTGGCAGTTCGATCGCGCCGGCGGCGAGCCGCGGCTCGTGCTCACCGACCTCAAGCCGGTCGGTTATCACGCGTGGATCGATGCCGACCATCTCGCGCTCTTCGTCCTGGGGCCAGCCGGCCACCCTGCAACTGGCACGCGTCAGCACGGGCAAGGCCGAGATCGTCGCGCGCGACATCGGCCGATCGCTGCACCGCGTGCCGGGCACACGGCTCGTGAGTTTCGTCCAGAAGGAGGCGAGCGGCGCGTATCGCGTCAAGACCGTCGACGTCGACAGCAGCCGCATCGAGACGCTCGTGCCGGCGGTCGAAGGAAGCGCCGACCGCGATTACGCGTGGATGCCCGACGGCAAGACGCTGCTGATGTCGTCGGCGACACGGATCATGAAGTGGACGCGCGGTGACGCCGGATGGACCGAGGTCTTCGACGCCGCGCCCCACAAGCTGGGCGCGATCACGCGCCTGGCCGTGGCGCCCGCGGGTGACGCCGTGGCCGTCGTGGTGAACGAGCCCAAACCGTGATTCCGGATCTGATTCTGCGTTCCCTCACGCTCCGAGTGATCAGAAGCGCCCGGCGGACGTCCAGAACCCCGGCTCCTCGCCCGTGAAGACGCGCCATGTCACGGAGGGAGTCGGCCCGCAGTGCCCGAGCAGAATGTCGATGAGATAGACATCAGGCGAACGCTGGTCCGGTCCGGAGCCATAGTGATAGGCGATCTCGTCGCCCGCCGCGATCACTGGGCGGCCGCCGTTGTCGGCGGGTGAGCGCGTCGGCTTGCCGTTGTATCCCCATCGGGTATCGAGCATCCGCAGCCTGTCTACCATGTAGTCGAGCCAGGGATTGTTCTCGTACTTGAACCCCGAGGGGCACGACTGCGCCAGCAGGTCCGGACGGGCGGCCGCCGCTTGCTCCACCACGCCGCGTACGTCGGGCAGCGGAAGGCGCGCACCCGGGGCGGGGTCGGGCGTTCGGCGAGGTAGCCGGACCGCAACGTCCCGTCTGCCCTGGACCGCTCCAATCGAAGCCACGATGCCGGTATCCCCGTCACCGAGGGCCGTGACGACGCCAGCGGAGGTCACGGTCGCCACCGACGTGTTCTGCGACGTCCAGACCGCGCTGGCGCTGCGATCCTCGGTGGTGCCATTCGACAGCGTGGCGACGGCGGTGAACTGGGCGGTGGACCCGGCCGCAGTGAACATCGCGGGCCCCGACACCGCCACGCTGGTCACGGCCGGTGTGGCCGGCGTAGTGACGGGCGGCGTTGGTGTCGTCGGCGTCGAGGTGGAGTCTCCGGAGCACCCTGCGGCTCCCGCCGCGAGCGCGAGGGCGATGAACGAGGGCGTCAGGACAGATCGCGCGAACAGCATGATGGCGTTGAACCGAAACTTCACGGAGCTTCTCCAGATTTGAATCACGACTGTAAGAAGTGTAGTCGAGCGTCGCGCCCTTCCCTAGAAGGGAGACGATTTTCTCGAGGAATATGTCCACCGGTGAAGGCGGCGAACGACAGCGCTACGCCTGGCTCATGACGTACCGCGGCAGCAGGGGGTTGAGGTGCATCAGCAGGTCGTACACCGACGCGCCGCACGCGGTGGCCACGTCCTCGGGACGTGAGCCATTCACCCAGTCGAACATCGTCGCCACGTCTCCGGCCTTCACCGTCTGTTCCGCACCGATCTCGACGATGGTGTGGCTGGCGGAGATGGAGGCGATGACGGGGTAGAGGCGGTTGTTGATGCGGACGCTGGCGCCCTTCGCGGCGACGCGCGGCCAGCCGTCGGTGTGTCCCACCGGAAGCGTGGCGACCCACGTGTCCTGCTTTGCGATGTATGCGCGTTCGTATCCGGCGCTGGTGCCGGCGGTCAGCTTCTTCACGTAAGCTACGCGCGCGCGCAGCGCCACAGCCGGGCGCAGATCGATCTTTGCGCCCTGGCGGAATTTCGGATCGGGATAGACGCCGAACAGCACCATGCCGGTGCGGACCATGTCGAGCCAGGCGTTATCGTGCTGGAAGATGGTGTAGCTCGAGACGGCGTGCCGTCGCCCGATGGCGATGCCGGCGGCGGACAGTTCGCTGGTGAGTATCGTGAAGCGCTTCAGCTGCTCCTGATCGAACGCCTGATCTTCGGTGAAGGTCATCATCACGCCGGCGATGCGGACGTTCTTGCGGCCGGCGAGGTCGCGGATCAGCGGCGCCGCCTCGCCATGGGGCACGCCGACCCGGCCGATGCCGGTGTCCACGCACACGTGGATGTCGAGCGGCCGCGACAGCGTGGCGGCCACGCGCTCGAGGTCCGCGCCGATCGGCGTGTAGACCATCGGCATGATGTCCCTGGCGGCGAGCGTGGCGAGATCGGCGGAGGTGAACGGGCCCATCAGCAGCAGGGGTTTCTTGATGCCGCGTTC
>Ga0105103_10001033_pt1 | contig 15701 bp, 13 predicted proteins | sample PPLLaktember2015_2_FD_79107 | JGI IMG/M metagenome (GOLD analysis project Ga0105103, IMG submission 79107) | Freshwater sediment microbial communities from Prairie Pothole Lake near Jamestown, North Dakota, USA - PPLs Lake P7 Core (6) Depth... | ecosystem: Environmental > Aquatic > Freshwater >...
CAGGGAGAGATTCTTCTGTTTCCCGTTCTCGATGAAGGTGGGCTTTCCATCCGCGAACGCAGGGGCAGACAGGGAACGGCCCGTCACCAGGATGGTGCTCGTCTTCGCCGACAGATCCCGGTGCACGATCTCCTGCACGCGGTCCCGGCTTCCGGCCGGATATGACGTCCGCCGGTAGACGATGCTGCGTCCGTCGGGAGCGATCGTAAATGCTCCGCCGGCTCCCGGCTCAACGACGATCGCGACCGTCTTTCGGTCGGCAAGCGTATGCTTCCAGATGCCGGAAAAATCCGAGGCCGTGAAGTAGATGGAGGCGCCATCCGGGGCGAACCGCGGCTGCGTCCACCGCTTTGATGTTTCGACCGGAATGACCTCAGTCCGCGTCAGCCGCGGCTGGGCAACCATCGTCTGCAAAGCGAACGCGGTGATGGCACAGGTGGCAGCGGCAGTCAATGCCGCGAATCGGAGACGTGCGTGCATCATCAGAATTCCCTTCTTTCACGACTCATTGAAGCGACTTTTCGTAGATGGAACGATACTCCTTGATGCCGTTGAAGATGGCCTCCGCCAGCCGGTCTTGTCCCCTGGCGCTCTTCAACAATTGCTCTTCCTTCCGGTTGGAAATGTAGCCGAGTTCGACGAGGACATTGGGCATGGAAGCCCCGACCAGCACGTAGAATCCAGCCTGCTTCACGCCGCTGTTCCGCATCTGCATATGCTCCGCCATGGATTCGGCGGCCAACTCGGCGAACTGCTCGCTGTATTTCATGTACGCGCTCTGCGCCATCGTGATGATGATGAACTCCTCTTCCGTCAGTTCTTTGTACCGGTCCTTGTATCCTTCCTCGAACTGGATGACGGCGTTCTCTTTCGCGGCGATGGTGATCGCGTCTTCCGTCTTGCCGGGACGCAGAAGATAGATCTCGAATCCGTTCGGCGCCGACGGCTTCCGATCGAGGGAGTTGCAGTGCAGACTGATGAAGAGCTTCCCTCCGACCTCGTTCGCGATCTGCGTGCGACGATACAACTCCACGAACGTGTCGGTCTTGCGCGTGTAGACGACCTTCACGTCCTTCATGTCGCGTTCGATCAGCCGTCCAAGCCGGAGCGCCACCGCAAGGGTCACATCCTTTTCCCGAACACCCGTGACGCCGATCGCTCCTGGATCCTTCCCGCCGTGTCCCGGATCGATCACGATAACATCCAGCTTCCAGCGGCGCCGTTCCTGGGCAAGGTCGCGGCTCACCGCCGGTTCCGGCTTCGGTTCGGCCTTCGGCGGCGACACGGACTTTGTTCGAAGCGCAATGAGCAGGTTGGATGTGCCCGGCTCGGTCACCACTTCGGCCTGTTCGATGTCCGGCGAGACCCGGAACGTCAACTGAACCGACGTCGGCGATTGAAAGGTTAGCAGTCCGCGGATGCCGCCAAACGGTTTGAACTTCGAAAGAGCGAGCGTATCGGCCCGGGCACCCGCGATCGTCACGAATAACCAGCCATCCGGCTTGAGCCACGATTCGACGTCGCCAAGCGGACGCGAGGCAAGGACGGTCAGCAAATATCCGTTGACGCGGCGTTCGACCCGCACATCCATGATGTCGTACGGGGCGCGCCGTGAACCCGACAGGGTGAACACGTGGCCTTGCCCGTCCGCAGCGATCGAACCGCTCCACACCCGGTCGAATAATCCGAGCATCTGACGCATCGGCAGGAAGAACCGTCCTGCGCGTCGCACCGCAGAGGTCTGCATCTGATAGACCTCGGATTCGTTCGACACCCGGTCGGTGATGATGACGAACGGACTCCGATGGGTCAGACGGACAAGATTCGTTCCAGCGAGAAATTCGATCTTGAGCGTCGTGTCGTTCTGGATGATGGGAGCGCCGATGAGCGTAAGCAGCGCATGCACGTCGACGTACCGGACACCGAGGCTGTCGAATGCGCCGACCGTCGCCGTGTCACGCCCGTTCAGGACCGCGATAGGGATCGGACGTTGCTGCGCGAGCGAGGGAACAATGACCGTACTGGAGAATCCGACCGCGAGCAAGAATGTGGCGAGGCGAACGATGCGGAGCATCTATCGGTAGTTGACGAACTGAGTGGCGAACGGCAGATCCCGTTCACGCAGGACCTTGATGATCGCCTGAAGGTCGTCTTTATTCTTTCCGGTCACCCGGACCTGATCGTCCATGATCTGTGCCTGGACGCGCAGGCCGGTGTCCTTGATGATCTTGACGACCTGTTTTGCTTGTTCCTTCCCCAGGCCGACCTGGAGCGTGATGACTTGACGGGCGGTCCCGCCTGCGGCTTCTTCAACCGTTCCGTACGCGAGCGCTTTGAGCGGAACGGAACGTTTCACGAATTTGGACTGGAGAATATCGACGGCGCTCTTCAGATGGAACTCATTGCCGGTGTGGACGGTGATCTTCTTTTCCTTCTGATCGAGTTCGATCGTCGTCTTGACGCCCTTGAAATCATAGCGGGCAATGATCTCCTTCATCGCCTGATTGATGGCGTTGTCGACCTCCTGAAGGTCGATCTCCGACACGATATCGAAAGAGCTTTGCGCCGCCATTGGTCAGTGCAGGACTTCGATCACATTCGTCCGCTCATTCACACGCATCCGGACGCGGATAGTGTCTCCTTCAGCCACCATACGTCCGACACCGACAATGATCAGTTCGTCCGTAGATGCCCCTTCGATGAAATAGCGGCCGTTATCATTCTCCGCCATGGTCGAAAGCTGACGCATGGTGATGTTGCTGAAATTGCGTTGAGCGCCGCCAAGTTGGGCCGGTTTGAGATAGGCCTCTCGGGCACGGGATGCGATGAAGAGCATATCATTGATGAGAGCCATACGCCCTTGTTCGATGGCGTTGCCCCGGAACATCGCAACTCCAACCGCGATCGCGATTCCGACAACCAACACGCCAAGCAACACGAGCATGATCTGTTGATGTCCCATAGCCTCCTCCTGTTAAGACGGCCGATCCTCTCCGGTGAGGATTTCTTCAATTTCCATGCCACGCGCACGCAGACCTGCGAGCAAGTCGTCGAGCTGAACACATTGCTCAGGAAGAAGAACTCCCCGCGCCGGAATCAGACCGCCGCTTATTTGCTGCGCGATAAGCGACGTCGGGTAGGCTGTCCCTCTCATCATTGCAGTAATATTGTGCTTTTCGTCGAAATAATCAACGCAGCGGAATTCCCGGCATTGGCGTTTTCCGTCGAGAATCCCATCTATGCTCGCAAGCAGAACGAAAAGATCGGGGCCCGACGATGGGAGCCGTCGCTTCAAGAGCTCAGCGAACAACTCCCGTTCTGTCATGATGACATTTCCGACCGTCATCGGCGTCGCATCGGTAAATCCGACTTCCATGAGAGTCCGCATGATGTCACAATGACCGGGATAGCGAATCGTCTTGTAATCGAGCTCGCGCACTTTTCCCTCGAGCAGTTTCGGCAGGAACGATGCTCCTCCCGACGTGTGAAAGGCCTCGAGCTTGCCGAGCGGCGGAACATCCAATTCCTCGACCTCCGTCATCGTGTTCACGTACGTCAGCATTCCATCACGGAGTACGGCAGAGCGTCCGGAATACTCGTTCAGCAATCCCTCCACCGAGAACACGATCTGGTAGTTCAACGGAGGCTGAGGGTGCTGCGGCAGTCCACCGACGCGCATGCGGATCGTATCGACACGTTCAAACGGTTCAGCTCCCTTCGCAGCGATGATGTTGACAAGTCCGGGAGCAAGTCCACAATTCGGGACCACCAGCACGCCGCGCGCACGCGCCACTTCGTTCAGCGCCAACTGGTCGCGCACGATATCATCGTTCCCGCCGAGATCGCAGAAATGCACTCCTGCCTCGATCGCCAGCGCTGTCAAGGATGCATTGACTCGATACGAAACCGCTCCGATGACAACGGAGTGCTCCTTCATCAGGTCGAGGACCGCCCGGGAATCATTCACATCGATTCGGCACGCGCGCACGGCACCACCAGGAATCGCCGCGGCCGCACGAACAGCGCGATCAAGGTCGGCATCGGCGAGCGTGACCGAATGGACTTCATAGGATTGCGCCAAGTCAAATGCGATGGCCGAGCCCATCATGCCCGAGCCGAGAATGAGGAAACGGTTGTCAGTCATCAGTCGTCAGTGGTCAGTTGAATGATAAGCCTGGAGCAGTTGAGCCGATAAGCCCATGAGTCGTTGAGTAGTTGAGCCCTTGAGCCGCGAGCCAAGAATCGATGCTTCTTCTCATGGGCTTTGGACTCAAAGGCTTTAGGCTCTGTGCTCCGGGCTCTGTGCTTCATTTCCTCACCTCCCCGGTTTCCATGCTCCAGAAGAGGAGATCGAGTTCATTGATCGGAATCTTGAGCTCGGATGCGAAGAGCTGGAAGCGTTTCTCGATCCGGAGGTAATGCTTCTTCGTCAGGGTCTTCGGTATTCCGCGGATCACTCCATGGCGAACGAGATTGCGGAGAATGTGGCGGTCGAGGATCGCCAGGTCACCGTTGCGGCCGATGTTCCGCAGGAAGTGCGTCGCTTCCTTCAAGCCAAGACCCTTCACATTCTTTGCAAGCCAATCCCGCAAGTTCTGAGCGGCCATCTCCCCCGCAATCTTGTCGAGAACCTCCGCATATTCTTGTTTGAGCCGAATGAGGTGCCCCGACTTCGTTCGATGAAAGCGAATGTAGTGTTCGCGCGAACGGAGAATCGGTTCCGGATCGATCGGTTGATGCTCAAAGTCCCTTGCTTTGAGAGCATGCACCACGGCGTCGGCATTCCTCGCGCTCGATTGCGGTGTGAGCAGACAGTAGACCAACTCATAGAAGTACTCCGCCTCGGGAACAGCTGAGAACTCCGCGAGACGTCCACCGATTTCCCCTTCCCGTTCTTGATAGAGAAGAGAAAGCGCTGTTCGATTTGTGCTTGTCATTCCGGTAATGAGACGCGCTGGTCCCCATTCTTCCAGATGAAGCGAATCATCCCATCACGCTCCAACCGATCGAGTATTTGAGCAAACCACCTTCGCTCTGATGATGCAAGGTCCGGAATCACGGATTTCCGAAGGGAGATGATCGAGACCGAACGACGCGATGACCGAAGTGCTTCGACAACACGGCCACGATAGATACGGTCCGGCACGCCACGACGCGTTCGCTCTGTCAATTTCACGCGAGGAGCAGGAACGATCCTGTGAGCGCTCGGACAATGCACGACGAGCGGACATTCCCTGCAGGCCGGATTTTTCGCTGTGCAGATGAGCGCGCCCAACTCCATCAAGCCCTGGTTCCAGTCATAGGCGGACCGCTTGGGGAGCACCCGCTCGGCGACGATCCATGCATCAGTGCTCAGTCTCGCCGGGAATATGCGCGATAGCACGCGCCGGACATTGGTGTCGACGGTCGCAACCGACGCGCCGAAGGCGAAGCATGCGACGGCATTTGCGGTATAGCGACCGATCCCAGGAAGACCGATCAGCTCATCCGGCGTCCCGGGCAACCTTCCGTGGTATCGATCCGCCACCAGCCGGGCAAGCCGATGCAGATTGAGCGCGCGGTTGTTGTATCCCATTCCCTGCCAGACGCGGATAACGTCCGCGGGCGAGGATGCCGCGAGCCGTCGGAGCGTCGGAAACCGGCGAAGGAAAATCGGATACTTCTGCAACACGCGGCTGACCTGCGTCTGCTGCAACATCACCTCGGACACGAGGATGCGATACGGATTCCTCGTTCGCCGCCACGGAAGCGGGCGGGCATGCCGGCGATACCAGCGGAGCAGTCGGCGTTGAATCAGCGCGACGTAGAGCCTGTCAGTATGCGTTCTGCGCATCAGCCCTGTCCGCGCAGCCGTTCGACGATCGGTTTGTTCCCTTCGAGGAAATCGAGCTGCGCCATCTCTTCCGCGGAGGCCCAACGGATCTCCTGGAAGACGATATTCTTCGGCTCGCCGGAGAATCCATTCACGCGACAAAATGCCACCTCGAAATCGCCGCCGTTTTCATAGAATGTCGTGCGCGTTTCGTACGGTTCGATGTGCGCGATATCGATCGCAAGTTCCTCATGCAGTTCGCGGCGAAGACACTGCTCGACCGTTTCGCCGGGCTCGAGTTTCCCGCCGGGAAATTCCCACTTGAACTCGTACCGTCCCCCCTTCTTGCGTTGACAGACGAGATATCTTCCGTTTCGTTCGATGATGCCGGCTGCGACCCGAGTCATAAGAATTGTCTAACGATGTTCTCAATGAATGTACCCAAGGTTTGAGGGTTTTCCAATTCTTGATGGCGATTTCCTTCCGCCCCTCGATATTATTGTCTATATTTTATGATTCACCTCACTCTTCATGAAAGCTGCTCACATGCGAATGCTCCTTCTTATCTTCCTCACAATCGTAACCATCCAGTCAGGCCTTGCGCAGGGTCTGGATATTTCAGGCTACAAGGTCGTCCAAGCAAACGCAACGCAGACATTTGTTGTACCCGCAGGAACGACTATTCCCGCAGGTGGATACGTCATCATCGCCCGAAACGCCAGCCGTTCCTCATTTGAGGCGTTCTGGGGCACGACCCTTCCTGCAACCACGGTGTTCTTCAACACAAACGACGCCAGTGGAGTCGCACCGAAGATCAACGGAGACGAAAACTATGCGATCCGAAATGCATCAGACGCTCTCATAGACGGCCCCACTGTTTCCCAGGCTCTGGCGGCAGGACAAAACATCCGGCGACTTGATGCCAACGCGAGCGCATCCCTGGAAACATCATGGTCCCGCACTTCCTCCTCGACAATCTCAAATGCGACGCCTGGCTCCGGTATGACGAATACGAACTCCGGCAAGTTAGTCATCAGCGAGTTCTCGGATGCAACAGCATTCGCCAACGAGTTCGTTGAACTCTATTTTGATGCAACGCCTCCTGCGACCGGTCAAGGGACTGCGCGCATTTCCCCGTCAATTTGGAAATATGATCAACCGACCACATTAGAAATAGTCATCGCCCCGACAGCAGATTCGATCCGGGCCTATCGGCTGATAAAGCCCGGGCCATTCCATTGGACGCTCAGCAGCTTGGAGATCTCTCAGGGGGCGACATTCCAAGCCAGCGGCGACACATTGACCATCAGCGGCTTCTCGATCGCCGGCAGCGACACTCAATACGTCCGAATTCCCGGGATCACCGCTGATGATACAACAGATGAATTCAGCCTTGCGATCCAAACGAGCATTGATGGACAAACGTACCTCCCCATCTCCGTTCAACCGCAAACGCTCGTATACGGAACGCCGCGCGACATCCGTATGGTAAAGCGGAAAGAAGCGAACGGCATGCATACGTTGCTTGGGAAGTGGGCGGTCGTAAAAGGTGTCGTCACCGCTTCCAATGAATTCGGTATCCCCGCATATCTTCAGGATACAACAGGCGGGCTTGCCGTTTACGACGCGTCCGTTGCGGACAGCGTTCAACGCGGAGATGAGATCGTCGTGCTTGGTCTCGTCGCTCCTTACAATGAGTTGTTCGAGCTCGTTCCTGCAGCGCTCCTTGAGAAGGTCAGCGAGGGGAATTCCTTTGACACGCTCGTTGTCACCGCGGCGCAAATCAATGCCCAGGGTGCCGATGAACCGTACGAAGGTCGCCTTGTGCGCATAAACAGCATCACCGCAGTCACCTACAACGGTTCTCCTGCCACGAATTGGGCGATCGTCTCTGGAACCGGAACGAACTACAAGGTCAACGACGGAAGCGGACAACTCGCTGAAGTGCGCGTGAATAGCCGTACAAACCTGGCCAACACCGCGATTTCGAACTATCCCTTCGATATCGTGGGCGTGCTCAGCCAGTTCAACGCGTTCTACCAGCTCCTTCCCCGCTCCATCGACGACATCATCGTGGAAGGGGCCGGACCGCGCATCCTCTCGGCCCCGCCATACGAATCGGATATCACGCCCACCACGATGACCATCCGGTGGCAGACGGATGTCCCCGGCACGTCGCTCGTCCGGTTCGGAACCACCACGGCGTACGGCGCAATGCGCGCAGATACGACATACGTCACGGACCATGTCGTCACCTTGGACAGCCTCCAGCCAGCGACCATCTACAATATCCAGCTCAGCAGCACGAGTGCTTCCGGCACGACCAATTCGCAGAACTACATCGTATCGACCGCTTCGTTGACATCCAGCGGCACAGTGAACGTCTACTTCAACAAATCCGTCAACACATCCCTGTCAAGGGGCGAGGCGGCGCAAGGGAATGTCGACTTTCCTGCCAGAGTGATCACCCGGATCAATGCGGCGACGCATTCCATCGATGTCAGTCTCTACAGCCTGAGCGGGACAGTCGGAGCAACAATCGCTACAGCCCTCATCAATGCGAAGAACCGCGGCGTCGCGGTCCGCGTGATCGGCGACAAGGACAACCAGTCAACCGTCCCCTGGACGACGTTGAAGAACGCAGGTATCACCGTCATCGATGATAGTTACGATGCATTGAATTTCGGCATCGGCTACATGCACAACAAGTTCTTCGTCTTCGACAACCGTGACACGACGTCGGATGCGGACGACTGGGTATGGACCGGCTCGTGGAACTGCACGGACCCGGGGACGAATGACGACCTGCAGAACGTCATCGAGATCCAGGACAAGGCGCTCGCCAACGCGTACACGATCGAGTTTAACGAGATGTGGGGAAGTTCGACGATGACTCCGAACGCCTCCACATCCCGCTTCGGCGCCCGCAAGTATGACAACACGCCGCATCGGTTCGTCATCAACGGGACTCCGGTGTCGCTCTTCTTCTCCCCGTCCGACCGGACGACAAGTCGCATTATCTCAGCAATCAACGGAGCGCAGTATTCGGTTGGATACTGCCTACTCACCTTTACGCGAAGCGACATCACGAATGCGCTGGCCGCAAGGAAGTATGCCGGCCTTCGCATCCATGGAGTGATGGACAACAGGACGGATAAAAGCACGCAGTTCGACACGCTCAACGCACTAGGAATTGACACACGCCTCGACGTGAACGGCGCATACTTGCACCACAAGTACTGCATCGTTGATGCGGAAGGCCCCGGAACGAACGCCGTCACGGTCACCGGTTCGCATAACTGGTCGAGTAACGCGGAGAATTCCAACAACGAGAACACGCTCATTATCCACAGCGACCGCATCGCCAATCTCTATCTCCAGGAATTCGCCGCTCGGTATCAGGAATCGGGAGGGACCGACCTGATCGCGGTGGGCGTGGAGGAAGAGGAAGGCGCGATCCCGACGCAGACGATGCTGGAGCAGAATTATCCGAACCCCTTTAATCCATTGACGAATGTTGATTTTCGATTGACGATTGGGGGGCCGGTGAAGGTCAACGTGGTAGACCTGCTTGGACGCGAGGTTTCGGTTCTGGTAGATCAGGTCATGTCACCTGGGACTTATCGCTTCACCTGGGATGCGTCGGCGTTTCCGAGCGGGGTCTATTTCTACCGGCTGAAGGCGGGATCGTTCACAGAAACGAAACGGATGGTGCTGCTCAAGTGAAAACACGACGATCGGTGCTCGTTCTCTGTTGTGCGCTGCTCACTTCCGCGCCGGTGCGCGGACAATTGCTGCTGGATTCGCTTGACCGCGCGCTGAGTGGGATCGCGACGAAGTTCCAACTCGCCGGCATGTCCGTCGCTGTCGTGCGCGATACGCAGATCGTCTTCGCAGAAGGATACGGGCTCGCCGATATCGGACGCTCGATCGCGATGACGGATAGTTCGGTCTATCGGATCGCATCCATCTCTAAAAGCATCTCCGCAACGGCGTTGATGAAGATCTACGAGGAACGCGCGAAGACCGATTCCGCATTCCGCCTGGAGGAGGACGTGAGCCGGTATCTGGGATTCACGCTCCGAAATTCTTCATATCCGAATGATAGTATCACGTTTCGGATGCTCCTCTCCCACACGGCAGGCCTTCGAGACGGTTCGGGCTACGATTCATTCCTGTCTGCGTCCTATTCTTCCACGCCTCCTCCTGTGCTCTCTTCCCTGCTGGTGCCCGGTGGATCGTACTACACGGCGAATATGTGGTCCTCTACGTATCGTCCGGGGGCGTATTTCCAGTATGCGAACATCAACTACGGCGTTATCGGGACTCTGGTCGAGAGGCTTTCCGGCGTGCGCTTCGATGTCTATTGCCGCACGCGGATCCTTCAGCCGCTCGGGCTGGTCGGCAGCTTCAACATCCAGGACCTGCCGAACATGAACAATGTCGCCGTTCTGTACCGAAAACCCGGAGGCGTGTGGACACCGCAGGCGGACAACTATGGCGGTGTGAAGCCGGCCCCGCGCGATCTCTCTTCGTACGTCGTCGGAACGAACGGTCTGCTGTTTGCACCGCAAGGAGGCCTTCGCATCAGCGCGACGGAGCTCGCCCGATTCATGATGATGCACATGCGCAACGGTGCTATGTCCGGCGTCCGCATTCTTCCCGAATCCATCGTGACCGCGATGCGAACACCCATCTGGACCTATACGCCGGGCAACGGCAATAACTACTACGGCATTTTCAACACGTATGGCATCGGCCTCAGTCGAACGACGGAGTTGCTCCCCGGTCAGACCATCGTCGGACATCCGGGAGAAGCATACGGATTGATCAGCGACATGTACTTCGCGACCGACGGCGCGTATGGCATCGTGTTCATAACGAACGGAAGCGCCACGTCCTGGCAAGCGGGCTCATACAGCGGCTGGTACAAGATCGAGGAAGAGGTCTATAAGGCATGCCATGACCTTGCCGTCGTTCCACCGTTGACGTCAGCCGAATCCGTTCCAACAGGCATCCCCGACCGAACGGAGCTGTTGCAGAATTATCCGAACCCCTTTAATCCATTGACGAATGTTGATTTTCGATTGACGATTGGGGGGCCGGTGAAGGTCAATGTGGTCGATCTACTCGGACGTGAGGTTTCCGTCCTTGTGAATCAGGTTCTGGCTCCCGGTGTGTATCACTTCAGGTGGGATGCGTCGGCGTTTCCGAGCGGGGTCTATTTCTATCGGCTGAAGGCGGGATCCTTCACACAAACGAAACGGATGGTGTTGCTCAAGTGATGTCATATGTTTTTTCTGGAGAACAGATCATGGTGCGTTCGAATGTTATCTCAGCCGCTTTCTTCCTGCTGTGCGCGATTCATGTCGCTTCGGCACAACTCGACGTCCCCAGCGTTGTCATCGATCCGCGCGCCTCGGGGGCTCGACTGAATCCCGAAAACCGGAATTACGTTCTCTCGCTCGACCAACTGAAGCCGGCGCACGTCTTCTCCGCGGGGGAACAGGGACAAACCCTTCAGCTTGATCTCGGCGATTCGACGTTGTCAGGACGCGTCTTCTTCGGTCAGGCATGGTTCGAAGCGGAGTCGGCCGAGTATCTGCAGACCATCTTCCGCGAGCGGATCGACGTGATTCAGGGAAAAGCTCTCCTCAATCTCCATCCCTTCCTTCGCCCTGGCTCCATCACCAACGCCAACCGATGGACGACGGGAGGAGCGGTCGGATATCGTCTTGAGCTGACCCGCATCGTGAACGGGAGAGCGGTCACGGCGGGGATCTTCGACTCGAAGGTCTTCTTCACGACGACAGCAACGGGCATTCGCCCTATCGTCTCCGTTCTGGCAGGCCCTGCGGTCGGTCTGGTGCAAAGCGAACATCCGGATTGGATGGTCGTCTCCTTCGAAACGGACAGACCCGCGAACGGTTTGGTCGAGGTCGAGGGAGTCGGGATGTTTGAGAACTCTGCGGCAGCCGTGTTCCATGAAATCCGGGTTTCCGGACTCAAGCCTGCGCATTCCTACCGTTATCGTGTCGTCGCCGTGGATGATTCCGATTCCGCGCGGACGCCGTGGTTCCGTTTCCGGAGCGCCCCGGCGCGAGGTGCAGATGGTGTCGTGTTCTGCTACGGCGGCGATGCCCGCGCTTCCTCGGGAGGGAGTGAATATGAATATATCGGCACGAACAGGATGGTGCTGAACCAGATCATGACGCACGCGAAGCGGCAGCGCGCTGATTTCTTTCTCTTTGGAGGCGATCTGATCGGGGGATACACGAACTCCGAGCATGACTTCCGGCTTCAGATGCGGGGATTCAAGGAGGGAGTGTCCGGACTCGTCAGCAGCATACCGTTGTATGCCGGCATTGGAAACCATGAATCGCTGCATCTATCGTTCACAGACACAGCGGGCAAGTGGATCATCATGGACCGCTGGCCGTATGAATCGGGCAGCACGGAAGTCGTGTTCGCACAGGAACTGGTCCAGCCGACGAATGGGCCATCTCCCCGGCCGGGATTCCCGCCATACACGGAAGGGGTTTTCTCGTTTCAGTATGGGACCATCAAGGCCATCGTGCTGAATAACGATTACTGGTGGACAACGACCAACCGCATCCCGGAATTCGGCGGATCTCCCGAAGGTTACTTCCTTCCGGAACAACTGGACTGGCTCGCCGCCGAATTGCGGACCGCCGACGCAGATCCCACGGTGCGGCACATCGTCGTTTTCGCACACGAGCCGGTCTTCCCCGGAGGCGGTCACCTCTCTGACGCGATGTGGTACAACGGAAACAACAACATTCGGGCTGCATGGCGGACGGAGCAGGGAACGATCGAACGAGCCGGCGAAGGGATCGTCGAAGTGCGGAACAAACTGTGGACGATGTTGAGCAAAACGAGAAAGGTCTCGGTAGTTCTTGGATCAGACGAGCACAACTACCAGCGCATGCTCATCACGCGAAGCACGCCGGTCGGGATAATGGCGGACGACAAGAACGGCGACGGGATCCTGAACGACGGCATGCTCTCCCCCGTTTCCTCCTTCGGTCCCCCGCTTTGGTTCATCGTGAGCGGCGGCGCAGGTGCCCCGTACTACACACAACAGGTCACGCCCTGGCATGAAGCCGTGAAGGCATTCTCTCCACGTCATCATTATATCCTGTTTCGCGCTCACGGCCACGCACTCGGGATGGAAGTGTACACCAACAACGGCGAGCTGATAGACGAGGTGAAGGATCTGCGGAAGGTGAGAAGATAGAAGACGCCGACCGGACTACTTCGGCGCCTCCTGTGGAACCTTGGGCTCAACGAACACGTCGTCGCTCAGCCCTGTATTCACTTCGTACTCCAGATAGCGGACGGTCATCGTTCCCTTGCGCGGCGCCGCGCGGGCTGGTTCTCCCGGTGGCTGCCCAAGGTCGGGCTCCTCGGCGACCTGAAACTGCACGGTCACTGAGCGCGGTAGCCAGTATTTCTCCTGGAACTTCTCGTAGACGAAATCGGCTCGAAGTTTGCGCGAACCGTACGGAGTCGTCTCCATCCTCACCGGGGTCCAGCTTTCCGGGTTGAGCCAGATCGTCATGTGCTGAAGACGGTTCTTCGGATCGCGCGCATCCAGGAGCATCCGCAATGCCGCGCGACCGTTGATGGTATCCCTCCCCTCCAGTTTGGGCGTATAGCGCTCCCGCAACATCACCGGATCGAGCACCATTCCCTCCCGAGGAAACAACGCGAAGCCGGGGGACGTGTATCGGAATTTGTCCGGACGCTTGAAGAACAGCGTCGCGGACATTCGCGGGATGCGGATCCGCTCCATATCGATGTCCGCCTCGATCGTCGCGGTGAAATCCTTCACATCCTCGAACGTCTGCTCGAACCTCCGAAGCGCCTCCACACCCGTCACGACCGGTTGCGTCCAACCGATCTCTGCGGTGAACAGGTATAGGCCCACCGCGGCGGCCATGAACCATGGTCGTGCATCACGCCTTCGCGACATGATCGTGTTCCGTCAGTTTGTTGTAGAGGAGCATGAGCGCGGTCGCCAGAACGCCGATCCCCGTCAGTGCGTACCAGACGTACTCGATGTTGCCGCTCGCCTTCGACGATTCATAGAGCCACCCGCCGATCGGATCGCCCACAAAACGCGCGATGGCGATCGGGAGGAACGCATACCCCTGGAACAATCCCTGCTGGCCCGGAGGAGCGATCTCGGAGATGTATTCGTAGTAGCGCGGCGCCTGGATCATTTCGCCGATGGAGAACGCGACGATGCCGGCAACGATCGTCGGGATGCTCGGGGAGAGCGCGATGATCGCCCAGGTGACCCCGGAAATGGCGAATCCGATCGCGATCGCATGCCGGGTCGCGACATTCTTGGTGAGGCGGTTCACCGGGATCTGCAGGAGGATGATGGCGCCGGCACCCGACCAGGACTGGATGATCTCGTACGGGGTTTCCTTCCCTATGAAGTCATTGATGTAGTACGGTATGACAATAAATTCCTGCCAGAAGATGATCCAGTAGAGCGAATAGATGAGCAGGAACGCCATGAACTTGAAGTTCGCCAGCACGATGAACAGATTCGCGATCTTCCTGCTCAACGGCTCGGTCGTGTTCGTCGCCGGATTGGACACTTCCTTATACAACACGAGATTCACGATCAGCATCGCGAGGCAGCTGAACGCGGAGACGAGATAGACGTACTCATTGCCGAAGCTGTCGCGCACAAAATAGGCGATCGTCGGACCGAGCATCGCTCCGACATTCACCAGCCAATAGTAGAGCGCGAAGCCGAGCGAACGCTTCTCCTCAGTGGAGGTCACCGCAACCGTTCCGAGAACGGAAGGCTTGATGAACGATCCGCCGAACGCCGTGAAGACCAGGAATGCCATCAGCAGCCAGTAGAGCGACATGTCTCCATAGATACCCGCGAACGCGTCCATGCCGACCGAGCCGATCAGGAAATAGCCGAGCGCAAGGATGGAGAAGGCCACATTGAACGCCTTCCGGAATCCCCACTTGTCGGCCAGCGTACCGCCGAGGATCGGCAACAGATAGATGAGACCGCCGAAGATGCCGGAGAGCTGACCCGCTTCGGATTCCGAAAACCCGAGCTTGTTCCGCAAGTATACCATGAACACGATCTGCTGTCCATAGTACGCGAGGCGCTCGAACAGCTCCATTCCATTCGCCACCCAGAAGGTGGGATGGAATCCTTCCGTGAATGACGCCAACCGAGTCCGCAAATTCACAGGGGAGACTCCTTTCACATGTGACTGAACAGAAGTTACGACAGAATATCCTTGCGCAAAAAGACCGCCCAGGCGCCGGCCACCGCGACGATGGAGTACCCGGCAAAATAGAGCAACGCCGTGGCGATCCGTTCCCAGGAGATGGGATCCTCGAATGGCCGCTGCCAGATGTCCAGATAGTACGTGAAGAAATGCGTTCGAACGGATTCGAGCACTTCGACCGGGAGCGCCGTCAGGACCATGAAGGTGATCAACACGCCCATCGTTGCAACGATCGGGCCGATCGCGTTCTCGACGAACGAGGAGAAGAAGAACGCGATGGAACTCACTGTGATCATCGAGCAACACGCGAACAGATACGCGAGCGCGAACCGCCAGAACACCTCCCCTTCAGGAAGGATCGTGATCTGTCCCCCGCGCGAGAACAGAAGAAGGTCACCGCGTCCCAGGAGGAGGACCGCCAAGCCGATGCTCAGCACCGCAAGGAAGAGAACAAAGACGACCGTGTAGAGAACGACCGTGAAATACTTCGCCAGAAAGATGCGCGTGCGCGACACAGGACGGGTCAGGATGAGCCGATAGGTGCCGCTCGTCGCTTCTCCCGCCAGCTGGTCCCCGGCCACGAACGAGACGAGCAA
>Ga0105103_10001034_pt1 | contig 15687 bp, 17 predicted proteins | sample PPLLaktember2015_2_FD_79107 | JGI IMG/M metagenome (GOLD analysis project Ga0105103, IMG submission 79107) | Freshwater sediment microbial communities from Prairie Pothole Lake near Jamestown, North Dakota, USA - PPLs Lake P7 Core (6) Depth... | ecosystem: Environmental > Aquatic > Freshwater >...
CCACACGATGTTCTCGCCCCACACGATGTTCTCGCCCCACACGATGTTCTAGCCCCCCACGATGTTGCGTACGACCACGGTCGCGCAACAGACGATGCTTTCACCCCACCCGATGTTCTCGCCCCAGACGATGTTCTCGCCCCAGACGATGTTGAGGCCCCACACTGGCAGGTTGTAGAAGAGCGAATCGCCCCACACGATGTTCTCGCCCCACACGATGTTCCCGGCCCACGCGTAGGGCTGCCCCGCCACCGTTGTGCTGCAAGCGTTGACCGCCTCGGTGCAATGCGGCATCGACGTCCATTCCTGATCGACGTCAGTGATCCTGAGGTCGATGTTCCGGAGCAGACGCAGCGCACCTTCGCCGTTCACTGCGCCCGTGCCCTGCGACAGCACGTCGTAGCGCTGCCCCTGCTCGTCGGCGAGCGGCAGCGCCGTGAACTGCAGCGCCGCTTTCGCCAGGTTCGGCGTCAGCCTCGGAAACGCGTCCTTCATCAGTGCGACGACGCCGGTGGTGACGGCCGCAGCCATGCTGGTTCCCGAGAGCTGGAGGTAGCGACGGCCGGACGGACCGTCCTGCACGAAGTCGGGGTAGGTCTCCGCAAGCGCGCTGCCAGGCGCGAGTTCGGCGAGGAGCAGGTGACCGGGCGCGACCACATCGGGTTTCGCGAGGCCGTCGTGCCACGAGGGCCCGCGCGAGCTGTAGTCCGTCAGCCGGTCGTCGCCCCGCGCCGCGGTGCCCTGATGGTCGAACGCACCGGCGGTGATGGCCGAGGGCGCATTGCCGGGGGAGGTGATGCCCGCGTAGCCGACGTTGCCATCGGGATCCGAACCGAAGTTGCCGGCGGAGGCCACGACGATGATGCCGGCCTGCACGGCGTTCTCGACAGCCTGCACCAGCGGATCGGAGGCGGCCGCTTCGAAGATCGGGTGGCCAAGCGACAGGTTGATGATGTCGATGCCAAACCGGCGGCGATTCTCGACGGCGAACTCGATGGCGCGGATGACGTCGCTGGTCCGACCGCGGCCTTCGCTGTCCAGCACCTTGAGCCCGACGAAGCTGACACCGGGCGCGACCCCCTGCATGGCCGCATCGGCGGCGGGCTCCTGAGCGCCAATCAGTCCGGCCACATGCGTGCCGTGACCGTAGGCGTCAGAAGGGGTGGTGCGCCGCGCGCCGCCACCCGTGAAATCGACGAACGTCTGGATGCGCCCCCGGAAGGCAACCGAGGGATGGAGGCCCGAGTCGATCACGGCGACCGTGATTCCGGCGCCGCTCGGGCGACGATCGGTGGCCAGCCCCATGGCCTCCAGCATCGGGCTCTCCGTGGCGGCCGACGGCGAGAAGCGCGGCCGGCGGACCGACGCCGTGGCCACGACTTCCGCGTCCACCGAACAGCTCTGCGCCGCCGCACTCCCACACACCGCATCGATCTGCGCTGGCGTGAGTTCAACGGACAGCGCGTCGATGGACTCGTGGTCCTCCGCGGTGGTCACGCCCTGGTCGTGCAGCTGGCTCTTCAGCCAGCTCCGCGCCCCTTGACGGCTCCTGACGATGACGCGGGTGCTCTGGCCCTCGCGGCGGGCCTGTTCAAGGGCGCGATCGAGCTTCGGGCGGGATTGTTCGGCGCCGGCAGAGGCCGGCGCCAGACTCAGAGCGAGGAGAAGTGCGATTGGGGAGAGTCGGCGGATAAACATAAGGTCTCGCCGTCCTGTTTAGCAATTGACCGGCCAAGTCATATAGACATCCAAGAAACAGCCAAAATTGAGCAATAAATGCACTTAAACAGACTTTAAAGTCATTTAAGGTCATGCCAACAACCGACCGTTACTGTCCAAATGCAGGACACCGATGCGTCTGGCTCGAGCCAATAGCACGGCATAAATAATTGCTGCGATGGGACTTACAAGCTCGAGTAGCACTCTGGAACAGCCCGAAGATGGCTGTTTCAAGAAGGTACAAGAATGTAAGACCTTTGTTTACCGTAGGTTAGGTGGTGAATCCGGGGAGGAACCGGATGCGGCGTGGTCTGAATCGGGACAGCCAACGGGCTGTCCCGACAAGTTTGTCAGTGTGTGAAGGCGGCCCCGGCCGGTTCGGGCGGCTAGAAACCCCAGCGGACCAGAACCGAACCGACGGTAAACCCCGCGCCCACCGAGGCCAGCAGGATGAGGTCCCCCTTCTTGAGACGGCCACTCGTGAGCGCATCGTTCAGCGCCAGGGGAATGGTCGCCGCCGTGGTGTTGCCGAACCGGTCGATGTTGATGATCACCTTGTCTTCGGGCATTCCGATGCGTTCGGCCGCCGACATGATGATGCGGCGGTTCGCCTGGTGCGACACGAACAGATCGAGATCGGCGGCGGTGACCCCGTTGCGCTGGAGCAGGCGTTCGCAGATCTCGCCGGTGTTCCGCACCGCGAACTTGAACACCGCCTGTCCCTCCTGCTTCACGAAGTGCAGGCGCTCGTCCACCGTCGCCTGCGAGGCGGGACGCCGGCTGCCCCCGGCGGGCATGCAGAGCGAGGGGCCGCCGCTGCCATCCACATGGTGTTCGAAGTCGAGGATCCCGATCGCGGGATCGTCCGAGACGCCGAGCACCACGGCCCCGGCACCGTCGCCGAAGAGCACACAGGTCGCCCGGTCCGTGTAGTCGATGATGCTCGACATCACGTCCGCACCAACCACCAGCACGTTGGTCGCCGCGCCCGCGGCCACCATCTGGCTGCCCACCGTCAGCGCGTAGGTGAACGCCGAACACGCCGCTGACAGATCGAAGCCCCAGGCGTTGGTCGCCCCGATCTTGTCCTGGACCAGACACGCCGTGCTGGGAAACAGCATGTCGGGCGTCACGGTGCCGACGATGATGAGATCGATGTCGGGCGGCGTGAGCCCCGCGCGGCGAATGGCTTCGAGCGCGGCTTCCTTGGCGAGGTCGCTCGTGGCCACCCCCGGATCCACGATGTGCCGCTCGCGAATCCCGGTGCGCTGCATGATCCACTCGTCGGTCGTGTCCACCAGCTTCTCGAGGTCGGCGTTGGTGAGCAGGCGCGGCGGCACGTAGGTGGCCAGGCTCTTGATGGCGGCGCGCCTGATGGGCACGGCTCCCGCCAGCTTCGATCGCAACATCTCGGTCAAAACAATCCCCTTCCGGGCAGGGTGCGCCCAAAGTAGTCGTAGGCCCGCGCCGTGGCCATCCGGCCGCGCGGCGTGCGTTCCAGGAAGCCGAGCTGAATCAGATACGGCTCGTGCATGTCTTCGATGGCGTCGGGCTCTTCGCTGGTGGCCGCCGCCAGCGTGTTGAGCCCCACCGGGCCGCCGCTGAACTTGTCGATGATGGTCAGCATCAACCGCCGATCCACCTCGTCCAGCCCATGCGCGTCCACCTCGAGCAGCGTCAGCGCCGCGCGGGCCACGTCCATCGTGATGTGCCCGTTGGCGCGCACTTCGGCGAAGTCCCTGACCCGCCGGAGCAGCCGGTTCGCCACACGCGGTGTCCCGCGGGCGCGCCCCGCCAGCTCGCGGGCCGCATCGTTGTCGAGCGGAACGCCCAGAATCCGTGCGGATCGCCGGACGATCTCCTCGATATCGGTGGCGGTGTAGAAATCGAGCCGGTGCACGATGCCGAAGCGCGCGCGCAGCGGCGAGGTGAGCAACCCGGCGCGCGTGGTCGCGCCCACCAGCGTGAACTTCTCGACGGGCACCTTCACCGATCGGGCACCGGGGCCCTGGCCGATCACGATGTCGAGCTCGAAGTCCTCCATCGCGGGATAGAGAATCTCCTCGATCGCCGGCGCCATGCGGTGAATCTCGTCGATGAACAACACCTCGCGCGGCTGCAGGTTGGAGAGGATGCCCGCCAGATCGCCAGGCTTCTCGATGACCGGTCCCGCGGTGGTTCGAATCGGGGCGCCGAGCTCGTTGGCAATCACATACGCCAGCGTCGTCTTGCCAAGACCCGGCGGGCCGTAGAGCAGCACGTGATCCAGCGCCTCGCCGCGTTTGGCCGCGGCGGCGATCGACACCTGCAGGTTCTCGCGCACGCGGTCCTGGCCGATGTAATCGTCCAGGCGCCTGGGACGAAGCCCAGCCTCGTATTGCGCGTCATCGTCCACGCGCGCCGCCGAGACGAGTCGAGAGTCGCTCATGCGTGTCAGGCTCGGGAGAGGATCTTCAGGGCTGCCCGGAGGTGAAGCTCGAACGAGGCGTCAGCGGCGTCCTTGAGCACGGTGTCGAGTGCCTTGTCGACCGCCCGATGATCGTAGCCGAGATTACCGAGCGCGGACGCCAGATCGGCGCGGCGCTCATCCCCTTCGTGCGGCATCGGCACCTCGCCCCCGGCCGATTCGAGGGCCTTCGGCAGCCGGTCGCGCAGCTCCATCGAGATGCGCTCCGCCGTCTTCTTGCCGACGCCCGGGATCCGGGTGAGCCTGGCGAGGTCGGCGCGCTGGATGGCCGCGACGAGCTCGCGCGGCTCGATGCCGGAGAGCACGGCCAGCGCCAGCTTCGGGCCGATGCCACTGACACCGATCAGGCGCTCGAACACGGCGAGTTCGAGCGGCGTGGCAAAGCCATAGAGGGCGAGCTGATCCTCACGCACGTGCGTGTGGACGCGCAGCGTGATTTCGCTGCCGGTCTCACCGGCCGTGTAATACGTCGAGAGCGGCACCGCCACGTCGTATCCCACGCCCGCCACGTCGACGATGATGCGGGTGGGCTGCTTCTCGATGAGGCGCCCGCGCAGGTAAGCGATCATCGTGTCGTGGGTCGATACTGCCGCCAGCTCCTGGGCGCCGCGGCGCCGCGTGGCTCCGCGGCCCGGGTGCGGGCGCCGGCCGCGGCGATCACGCCGGACTGGTGCACGTGGCAGATGGCCACCGCCAGGGCATCGGCGGCGTCGTGCGGCGTCGGCACGGCATCGAGTCCCAGCAACAGCTTCACCATCTGGCCCACCTGCGGCTTCTCGGCGCGCCCGTATCCGACCACGGATCGTTTGATCTCGGCAGGGGTGTACTCGAGAACCGGCATGCCGCACTCGACCGCTGCCAGCATGGCGACGCCGCGCGCGTGCCCCAGCTTCAGTGCGCTGCGGACGTTCGTGGCGTAGAACAGGTTCTCGATGGCGACGCAGTCAGGCTGGCAGGCCTCGATCTCGTCGACCAGCGCGCGGTAGATCGCGCCCAGCCGCTCGGGAAAGGTGGCGTCGGCCCTGGCGGTGATGGCGCCGCACCGCACCAGGCGGTGGCGACGGCCATCGCTGTCGACGCACCCGAAACCGGTGCGTTCGGAGCCGGGGTCGATGCCGAACACCTTCACGCGAGCGAGGCCTCGATCTCCTTCTCCTCGATGTCGAAGTTCGACCAGACCTGCTTGACATCGTCGTGATCGTCGAGCACGTCCATCAGCTTGACCATCCGCGTCGCTTCCGCGCCCTGCAGCTTCACGTAGTTCTGCGGGAGCATGGCGACCTGCGCGCTGGCGGGCTCGATGCCGAGGCTCTTCACCGCGTCACGCACGGCCTCGAACGCGGCCGGCGCGGTGAGAATCTCCCAATTGTCGCCATCGTCGCGCATGTCGTCGGCGCCGGCTTCGAGGGCGGTGTTCAGCAGCTTCTCCTCGTCGGCCGCGGTCTTCTCGACGACGATGTAGCCCTTCTTCTCGAACATCCACGCCACCGAGTTGCTGGAGCCGAGATTGCCGCTGTGTTTTTCCAGCAGGTGCCGCAGTTCACCGACCGTGCGGTTCTTGTTGTCGGTGAGCGTCTCGATGATGAGGGCCGCACCTCCGGGGCCGTAGCCCTCGTAGGTGATTTCCTCGTAGGTGACGCCGGGCAGCTCGCCCGTGCCGCGCTGAATCGCCTTCTTGATGTTGTCAGCCGGCATGTTGACCGACTTCGCCTCGGCGATGATCGTGCGCAGCCGCGGGTTCGTGGCCTGATCACCACCGCCATTCCTGGCGGCAACGGTCAGTTCCTTGATGATGCGGGTGAAGATCTTGCCCCGCTTGGCGTCAGCGGCGCCCTTCTTGTGCTTGATCGTGTGCCATTTTGAATGGCCGGACATGGCAGTGCTCCAGAGTCTGAAGTTAAGCCGCTCAGCTCACGTCAATGGTCATACCAACACAGGGACATTTCGAGCGGATGGCATGCTCAACTCAAGTGAATTGAGAGGTTAAAGGACTCTAGAGTTTACGCGCAAAGAAAGCCAGAAGGAAAGCGACTGTTGTGCCTACCGTCGGGTCGCCAGCAGAATCCACACGTCGGCGCGGGAATCCCAGGGCCCACCGCGGTAGTCGCCCAGCATCGCGGTGACTTCGAATCCGGCCTTCTCCAGCCGGGCCGCCATCTGCGGCACCGAGACCGTGCGGAACGTCAGGGTGAACCGTTGGCGGACGGCCTGCCGGCCCAGGCCTTCGACGAACTCCTGGTCGAAAAACGTGAGCCCCCGCTTCGCGTCCTGCCGGACGGATTCGAGGAGCGTGATGGGGGTGCCCTCCCGGCCGCGGCGCCCCCTCAAGCTCACGCGCTTCTGGTACTCGCGCCAGTCGGGCAGGTCCGCGACGAGCTCGAGGCCGAATACGCCTCCGCGGGGCAGCAGGGCGGCCACGGCGTCGAGCGTATCGACGAGGTCCTTCTCCCGCAGCAGCGACTGCAGCACGCCGTATGGCGCCAGAACGGTATCGAAGGAGCCACGGGCAAAGGGCAGGTAGCGGATGTCTCCCCGCACCAGCCCGACGTTCGAGAGCCTGGCGCGGCGCAGGCGGGTTCGGCCACGGGCCAGCATCGGCGCCGAGCGGTCGATGCCGATGACCTCTGCTGCTCCGGTCCTGCCGAGAGGGGCGGTCACCCGCCCGGTGCCGCAGCCCAGTTCCAGCACGCGTCCGCCGCGCGCCGTGACGAGCCGCTGCCAGAACGCCACGTCCCGGCGGCCGAAGGTTCGCGCGTTCTCCCAGTCATAGAACGGAGCGTATTCGTCCCACCCGTGGTGCCCTTCCACGCGGGGCTCGCGGGCGGAGGACTTTGGCTTCGCTGGCGCTACGGCCTTGGCCGCCTTCGGCGGCGACATCCGACTGCCAGCCTTCGAGCGGCGGCCTACGTCCACGGCAGTTCCACCTCGCCGCGCGCCTGCCGCGCCGCGAGGTCGGACAAGCCCGACAGAATCTGCACGACGTCGTGCGGCAGGTCCATCGGCTGGAACGTCTCCACCGCCACACACGCCACACGGACGAACCCTTCGGCCAGCAGTTGATCCGAGTTGTCGTCCCGAATCTCGAACTGGTGGCGGAGGCGGCGTGGGTTCTCGGCGGTGGTTTCGATGCCAACACGGACGAGCTGCCCGGCGCGCGCCGGGGCACGAAACTTGGCGCTCACCTCGACGCGGGGCATCCCGAAATGATGGCGATCCATCAGCGCCTGACGCGCCTGGCCGAGCGACGCGAACATCTCTTCCTCGGCGTCCTCGAACCAGCCGAGGAAGTTCGGGAACCACGCCACGCCTGCGGCGTCGGTATCCGACCAGTGGACTTTCTTGCGAATCTGGAAAAAGGGCATGGCCGGTCCTCAGTCGGAAATGGCGAGCTCACCCGGCACGATCGGCCGCGTGCGCGGCAGCAGGCCGAGCCGGGCCATGTTGCCGACGAAGACGAGAATACCGATGAACACCGCGAGCTTCACGAAGTCGCTGACGGTGTTGTGCGGCAGCGCCTTCCACATGAACCACAGGATGGGCTGGGCGATGGTCACGGCCCACACCGAGCCATAGAAATACCGGCGCTCGTGCCCCTCACCCGCCGTCGACGCCTTCACGCGCGGCAGTTGGCCGAGCGCGCCCAGCAGCCACACGGTACCGGCAATCGGGAAGTACGCGTACTCGTACATCTGCTTCAATCGCCACTCGCCGGTGACGATGGCGAAGACGAGCCCGGCGATGTTCAGCACCGCGAACGCCACCACCTCGCCCCACGCCGTGGTGTAGCAGATCCGGCGATACAGCGGATTCGGGCGATCTTCCGTGAAGCGGATGATGTACGGCGCTGGCTCGCAGCCCGGGAGTTGGCCGAACAGGCCGGCGATCCCCGTGCCGACCAGCACCACGGTCAGCCAGGTCAGCATGCGCGCATCGAACCCGCGCTCGAACAGGTCGAAGGTCAGCGGGCCTGGCGCGATGAAGAAGACGAATATCCAGATCGGCCAGTGGTTGAATCGGTAATGCAGCTTGTTCCGCGTCCGCAGTTTGCGTTCGGTATCGAGTTCCACCCGCAGCGCGGCGGACCCGATGTCGGCGCCCGTCCGGGCCAGGGTTCGTCGTGTCTCGGTCATCCAGCGCTATATTCTCCCGCATGTTGTCGCCGCGCGTCACATTGCTCTTCATTCTCCTGGCCGGCACGGCGTGCGCGCCGCCCGCCGCCCCTCCCGCACCAGACGCGCCGGCGTCGGTGGACGAGTTCAGGGCGGCGGCCGCACGTATTCTGACCGAGACCGGCGTGCCAGGAGCCGGGATCGCCCTGGTGAGAGCTGACGGCATCGAGTGGGCCGGCGGGATCGGCCTGGCGGATCGCGACCAGCGCACACCGGTGACCGCCGATACCCATTTCCGCGCGGGATCGATCAGCAAGACGTTCGTCGCCATGGCGCTGGTGCAACAGTACGAAGACGGCGAGATGGACATCGAGGCGCCCGTCTCCGAGTTCACTCCGAGTGTCGTCATCGATAACCGGTTCAGCACACCCGTCACCGTGTTGAACCTGCTGCAGCACACGGCCGGCTTCGACGACATGCACTTCAACGAGCGCTACAACATGATGGACTCGCCAGACCTGCCGCTCCTGGAGGTGCTGGCGCGAAACCCTGCATCCCGTCGCGTGCGCTGGCGCCCGGGAACGCGCATGTCCTATTCGAACCCGGGCTACGCGGTCGCGGCAGCGGTCCTCGAGCAGGTGACCGGCAAACCCTACGAGGAGGTCATTCGCGATCGCATCTTCGCGCCTCTCGGCATGCGTACCAGCAGCTTCGTGCTCTCGGATCAGGACGACACTCTCCTGGCTCGCGGGTACGACAGCCCGTCGGGCGCGCCCGTGCCGTTCTCGCAGATCTACCTCAGACCTGCCGGGAACCTGCACACTTCTGCCGCCGAGCTGGGCCGGTTCGTCCAGATGCTGCTCAACTGGGGCGAGACCTCCGAGCAACTGGTGATCGACCCGGAGTACCTCAGCAACATGGAGCGACCGCGGACCTCTCTCTCATCCAGAGCAGGGTTGATCTACGGGTACGGTACGGGCATCGCCTCACGGTCGCTGGCGGGATTCCCCGTCCTTGGTCACGGCGGTGGAATCGACGGCTTCTCATCGTCCTACGGCTACTCCGCCGGGCGGGACGTCGGCTGGGCGGTGCTCCTCAACGCCTCGTACGGCTCGGAAGCGGTTGAGCGGCTCTCCGCTCTGGCGCTCGGCTACCTCAAGCGCGACGTGGCGCCGCCGGTGAAACCCGAGTTGGCCGTCGCGCCCGAGGTGCTCGCCGCATACGCGGGCTACTACCAGCCCGAAGGGTCCAGGAACGAAGTGTTCGGCGCGATCGAATGGCTGACAGGCGGCACGACCATTCGCCCGGAGGGGAATGCCCTCGTGGCACGGCCGGTGCTCGGCCAATCGCAGCGGCTCGTCCCCACCTCTGACAATCTGTTCCGCAGGGCCGACGACGTGACTCCGAGCCGGGTGTTCACGACCGACGAAGAGGGTCGTGACGTGATGCTCGGCGACGGGCTGTACGGCGTCCGCACCGCGCGATGGCAGGTCGAGTTGATCCGTGTCCCCGTGCTGCTTTCAGTCGCCGTTCTCGCCACGGTCCCAGTAGTGTTTCTGTTGTGGCTGGTGCGAATCCGCGCGGCCCGGCCCGCGGGATTCTGGGCGCTCAAGCTGGCGTTGCTCGTACTTCCATTCGCCCTCACCGCGCTCTGTAGCCTGCCGCTCGGGGTGCCGGGGCGCGAGTGGGGTGTGCCCAACCTCTGGACGCGCCTCACGTTCATCGGCTCCTGCGCCCTGCCGCTGTTCTCCATCGTCGCCGTGGTGCTGGTCGTGGACGCGTGGCGCCGGGACGCCGGGCCTTGGCTACGGCGCTATGCCGTTGCGGTGACACTGGCAGGCCTCGCACTGTCGGCCTTCACGGCCGTCTGGGGCCTGGTGGGCGTGCGACCGTGGGTTTACTGACGACCCTTACGCGCGCGCCACGGGTGCCTGCGACCCACGGTACTTCATGGTCGCGACGCCGACGATGAGCCCGACGACCGACCCTGGCAGGACGATCTCCCAGAGATACGGACCGCCAATCGTCACGAGGTAAGCCAGCAGGGCCCCCACGACGAGGCCGACGGTCACGCCCACGGCCATGGACCTGGTGCGCTGCGCCACGAGGCCGACGACCAGCCCCACGATGACGCCCTTGAAGGTGGAGCCGATCACGATGCCCATGATGTTCGGCGCCTCCTGTGGCGCGGAGACGAGAGCCGTCAATCCGTCGAACACCCCGAGCACGCCACCCAGCAACATCGCAAACGTCGGCTTGTTCATGCGTTGTCTCCTCAGAAGTCCTATTCAACGTGTGGACACCCTGCCTGTACGTGGGACTCACATGCCGTTCCACATCAGCAGCAGCGCTCGCATCACCACGTAGGCGGCCACCAACAGCACCGGCAGTTCGTAACGTCGGTAGAGACGCAGCAGCCGCTCCATCACCGGCTCCCGGTACGAGCCCGGGGCCTCCCCCACCCTGTAGGCGTGGATGTCCTCAGCCATCTCCTGCACGCTGGGGTAGCGGTCCGCCGCCGCAGCCGCTGACGCCTTGTCGGCGATGGACCGCAGTGCGGCAGGTGCGCCGCATCCGGCAAGCTCCCTGAGAATCGTGCCGAGCGCGAAGACGTCGGTGCGGGCATCGACCGGCGCCCCACTCTCCTGCTCGGGCGCCATGTAGCCAGGCGTGCCGGCCACGACGGTTTCAGCCTCCGCAAACGACCGGGCGTCGGCCGCACCCCAATCCATGACGAAGACCTGGCCGAAGGTCCCGACGAGGATATTGGGCGGCTTCAGGTCGCGGTGGACGATCCCGCGGTCGTGCGCGAACGCCACTGTCTCCAGCACGCGCTCGAACAGCGCCAGGCGCTCGGCCAGCGGGCGCGTCGAGGCCGCCCCGTCCAGTGGCCGTCCCTCCACTAGTTTCATGACGAAATAGCTGCGGCCGTCCTCCAGCACGCCGTAATCGTGAATCGGCACGATGCCGGGGTGATCCAGTTGCGCCAGGAGATGCACCTCACGCGTGAGCCGTCGGGCGGCACGGCCGGCGAGGTCGGGCACATCGAGCACCTTGATGGCGACATCACGCTCGAGTGTCTCGTCACGGGCACGGTACACAGTGGCCGAGCCGCCCTGGCCGACGACGCCGAGCGCAACGTAGCGGACCTCGAACGCGGGCCACGAGGCCGCCTCACGCAACCGGCGCATCGTGGCATCCGACAGCGGGCTCACCAGTGACCTCCGAGCAGCTGGCGTGCCTCGGCCTCCCACTCATCGTCACTGCCGGTCACCTCGCGCAGCCGATCGAGCACTATGCGGCGGAACTCCCGTCGCATGGCGGCCAGGTGATTGGTCACCATCGCGGGGGTGAGGTCCAACCGGGACGCAATGGCCGCATAGCTGGGCCGATCGTCCGTGTCGCCGGCGAGTTCGTACAGGGCGAAGACCCGGAACATCACGCCGCGGCCCTTTGCCAGTGACTGCGAGCGGAGTTCCGCCACCGCCCAATCGAAAATCTCGCGGACCCATTCCCGGTAGAAGAACTCGTCCACGTTGGCGGGAACCGACGGTTCGATGCGCGCCAGCTCGCCCTCTGCCGTGGTGAAATCGAGCGGCACGACCAGCACACCGCCACCTCGCTTCAGTCGGTGATCAGCCTTGCGCTGATTCGCGGCAAAGCCGTCGAGGCAAAGACGCAGGTAGGTGCGGAACCGGGCACGGCCCGGATCGTAGCGTCCGATCAGATCCTTCTCGAGCACCGACACGAAGAAGTCCTGCGTGGCATCAGCCGCGGCATCGGGTTCGAGCCGCCAGTTGAGCCGCAGGTATCGGTAGGCCGGCTTCCAGTACGCGTCCACCATCGTGGCAAAGGCCACGCGCCGCGTCTCTTCGTCGTCACTCCGCGTGCGGGCAACGACGGACAGGCGAGTGGGCGGGAACGCTGGTGCCATCGGCGGGTGAAGTGAATCGAGGGGTTAGACTATGCCGTGAATCAGGAATGGAATGCCACTTCCTACCATAAAGTCTCGGCTCCTCAGACCAGCTGGGGGGAGAAGGTGCTGGCACGGCTGGCGCTGCGGGGCGACGAGCGCGCGATCGATGCCGGCTGCGGCAGCGGGCGCCTGACCGGCGCCCTGCTGGCACGCCTGCCGCACGGGCAACTGGTCGCCATCGACCGCTCCTGGAACATGCTTCAGACCGCGCGCGCGAACCTGCGCCCGGTCTTTGGCGCTCAGGTGCGCTTCGTCCAGGTGGCCCTGCCGGAAATGCCGTTCAATGGCTGGGCCGATCTGATCTTCAGTACCGCGACGTTCCACTGGGTCAGCGATCACCCCGCGCTCTTCGCCAACCTCTTCACGGCCCTCCGTCCCGGCGGTCGTCTGCATGCCCAGTGCGGAGGCGGGCCGAACCTGGCGCAGGCCCACGCCCTCGCGGAACAGGTGATGGCGCGCTCACCGTTCGCGGACTACTTCATCGATTGGCCCCGTCCGTGGGCGTTTGCGTCGGATTCCATCACCCGCGACCGCCTGACGACAGCCGGGTTTGGCGACGTGGTCACCAACCTCGAGCCCGCGCCCACCGTGCTCGCGAGCGAAGCGGACTACCGCGAGTTCGTCACCACGGTCATCTATCACCCCCACCTGTCTCGGCTGCCGGAGGCGCTCCGGTCCGCGTTCATTGATGAGGTCACGGCATTGTCGGCCGTGCAGCCCGAGCCCTTCACGCTCGACTACTGGCGTCTCAACATGCAGGCCGTCAGACCCCATCCCCACTCGTGAGATCAGGCACATGACGCACCCCACCGTGATTCGCCCCGCCGACCACGCGGTTTACGCCCCCGGCAAGATGGGCAAGGCAACGCTGTTCGAGTCCTCGCGGCTGCTGGTCGGCCTGAATGCCTTCGAGCCCGGACAGGAACACGCCCTTCACGCGCATGCTGGACAGGACAAGGCCTATATGGTCGTGGCGGGAGAGGGCCACTTCCTGCTGGACGGACAGGACCTGCCCATGCGCGCGGGGGATCTGCTGGTCGCCCCGGAAGGCGTGCCGCACGGTGTCCGGAACACCGGCTCGGAGCGCCTGCTCGTGCTGGCGATCCTGGCGCCGGCGCCTGCACACCGTTGACGGGATCGGTGCGTCTCCACGCTCGCTGCGGGGCCGCCGTGGTTTACTATTTGAGTGAATGGCGAAGTCCCCGACGCTCCGCGCCCTCCCGCGCCGCGAGCCTGCCTCCCGCACCTCGGCGAACAGGGCCGTGAAGGAGCCGGAGCGAAACTTCACGCTGGCGACCTCGCCGGCGGCCAGTGAACTCGATTCGAACCCGCATCACGGCACGGGCCTCGTCACCGGAGCCGACGGCCGCGAGCGTTGCTGGTGGGCGGGCCACGATCCGCTGTACGTCCGCTATCACGACGAGGAGTGGGGCCGACCGGTCCGCAACGACCACCGTCTCTTCGAGAAGATCTGTCTCGAAGGCTTTCAGTCGGGTCTCAGCTGGTTGACAATCCTGCGCAAGCGCGAGCATTTTCGCGAGTCGTTCGAAGGCTTCGATCCCGAACGTGTTGCCAGGCTCACCGCGCGCGATGTCACGCGCCTCATGAAGAACGCTGGCATCGTCCGGCACCGGGGCAAGATCGAGTCGACCATCAACAACGCCAAGCGCGCATTGGAACTGATCGAGGAACGCGGCTCGCTTGCCAAGTACTTCTGGGGCTGGGAGCCTCCGCCCAAGGAGCGTCCGGTGGTCTGCTCGTACGACGTGCTCCGCGCCACGAGCACGACACCAGCGTCCGTGCGGCTGTCCAAGGAGCTGAAGGCACGCGGCTGGACCTTTGTCGGCCCGACGACGATCTACGCGTTCATGCAGGCGATGGGGCTGGTGAACGACCACGTGGAAGGCTGCCACTGCCGCGTGGAAGTGGCACGCATGCGCCGCCGCTGAACGACTACTGCTGCGCGACCGTGTGTTTACGGTCGCGGAGCAGCTGGACGAGGCTGTTGGGCCCGACCAGATGGGCCGCACCGACGACCACGAAGCAGCGCGCGCCCTCCGACAGGCACGTTTCGACCGGCGCCACCCAGTTCCGGTTCCGCTCGAACAGCAATCGTTCGGCAACGGCCGGCGAGTCACTGAAGCCCTCGTGCAGCAATCGCTCGAGCGTCGCGGTGTCGCCCTTCTGCCAGGCCGTTGCCAGCGTCTCGATGTTCCCGGCCTGGGCGTCGATGTCGGCCAGCATGGCCTTGAGCGACTCTTCCTGCATCGATCCCGCCAGCCCGTCCAGCCGATCGAACTGGTAGGCCACGGTCTCGAGCGCGCGGCGCGGCATGGCCGCGGCCTTCGCGCGATCGTAGAAGTGCTTGTCGATGCCCAGGGCGCCGTCGAAGCCCGCCTTCGTCAGCTCGGATGCCGTGAGCGCCACGGCCGCCATCCACGGCTTCATCCGCTGCAGCAGCATCATGGGAAGGCCATTGGCTTCCGCGCGAGCGCGGATCGCCGCGAATGTCTCCGCGGAGACCACCTGATCGAGCGTCTGCCCCTGTGGAAGCGTGGCCTTCCCCATCAGCCCCATCATCGTGGCAGGGTTGTTCATCTCATCGAGGTCCACCTCTTCGACGAGCGTCCGCGACCAGGTGAAGGCCTGCTCGATGGCCGGGCTGAGCGGATAGAAGCTCTTCGTCAGCACGTGCACCGAGCCGAGCAGGTAGGCCTCGCCGCCCGAGGGCGAGGTCACCTTCCACAGAAAGTGCTTCGCCGGCTCCTGCGCCGCCAGCACGGCGCAGAACGCCCCAACCACCACCAGCAATGCCGCGCCAGCACGTCTCGCTCGCATGTGATTCCCCCGCAGCAGGTATTATCAGTCTCTTCATGTCACTGCGTACCGTCTTGAAGGGGTCCCTCGTGATGGGCCCCATGACCAAGGGTTCGAACCTGCCGTACCGGCGCCTCTGCGTGGAACTGGGTGCGCGTGTGACGATGAGCGAGATGACGGTGGCGAGGCGGCTGAAGCAGCGCCGCAAAGGCGAGTTCGCCCTGATCCGCCGCTTCGAAGGCGAGCCGTTCTTCGGGGTCCAGCTCGCCGGCACCAACCCGGAGGAGATGGGCTGGGCCGCGGAGCTCGTCGAGTCACGGGGGGCGGACCTCGTGGACCTCAACTGCGGATGCCCCATCGACCACTTCACTCACAAGGGCATCGGCGCCTCACTCGGCCGTCAGCCGAACAGGCAGCGGCGCCTTGTCGAGGCGATGAAGAAGGCGGTCTCGAAGATTCCCGTCACGGCGAAGATCCGGCTGGGGTGGAACGACGACGACCGTAACGCACTGGACCAGGCCAGGGCCGTCGCTGACGCCGGCGCAGACGCCATCACCGTGCACGGCCGCACCCGCAACGCGCGCTACCGGACCGCTGCC
>Ga0105103_10001035_pt1 | contig 15684 bp, 14 predicted proteins | sample PPLLaktember2015_2_FD_79107 | JGI IMG/M metagenome (GOLD analysis project Ga0105103, IMG submission 79107) | Freshwater sediment microbial communities from Prairie Pothole Lake near Jamestown, North Dakota, USA - PPLs Lake P7 Core (6) Depth... | ecosystem: Environmental > Aquatic > Freshwater >...
CGCACCGCCCGACGCACTGCCCAGCTACGGCGTGCTCACACCCTGGCAGACACGCATCGAGCTGATGCTCGATCTGTTGATCAGGCCACGCTGAGCGCGACGTCGATGTTGCCGCGCGTGGCATTCGAGTACGGGCAGACCTCGTGCGCGGCCTTGACCAACGCCTCGGCCGCGGCCTTGTCCATGCCGGGCACCGAAACCACCATGGCCACGGCGATGCCGAAGGCGCCCGGCTTGCCGGTCATCGGGCCGATCGACACGTCGGCCTGGATCGCCACCTCGGCCGGCAGGGCGATCTTCTGCATGCGTGCCACGGCCTTCATTGCGCCGATGAAGCAGGCCGAGTAGCCGGCCGCGAACAGCTGCTCCGGGTTGGTGCCGGGGCCGCTGTCGCCACCCAGTTCCTTGGGGGTGGACAGCTGCATCTTGATCTTGCCGTCCGACGATTCGGTGCTGCCGGTGCGCCCGCCGGTGGAGGTGGCTTGGGCGGTGTAGAGGGCTTTGTCGATGGCCATGGTGTTTCCTTTGGCTGGGTTGGCGCGAGGCGTTCAGTCCACGCGGGGGAGGGAGTTGGTGAGCTGCTGGCGCAACGCCTGCAGGCGTTGCGTCAGCGAGGACAGCTCGCCGAGCTCGCAGCCCGAGGCGGCGGCAATGGTCTGCGGCACGCGCACGGCGCGGGCCTTCAGAGCGCGGCCAGCGGGTGTCAACTGCAGCAGCACGCGGCGTTCGTCGGTGGTGTCGCGCAGCCGCTGCACCAGGCCGGCTCTTTCCAGCCGCTTGAGCAGCGGCGTCAGCGTGCCGGAATCCAGCGCGAGGCGCTCGCCGATCTGCGAGACGGTCAGGCCGTCGTCCTGCCAAAGCACCAGCATCACCAGGTATTGCGGGTAGGTCAGGCCCAACGGGTCGAGCAGCGGCTTGTACAACTTGGTCATCGCCAGCGACGCGGCATACAGGGCGAAGCACAGTTGATGGTCGAGCAGCAGCCAGTCGTCCTGGCGGGAGGCGGCGCGGCGCTGTTTCGGTGCGGTAGGCATGGGTTGAACTATAGCGAACAATTGAATTGTGCACAAGTTAATGTCGAGAGCGGAGTCTTTGGGATCGGCGCGGATGCCGTAGCACGGCTGGGTCTTCGGGGCGGGGTGGAATTCCCCACCGGCGGTGGGAGCGCAAGCTCGAGCCCGCGAGCGCCCGGGGCATCCAGCCTCGGGGTCAGCAGATCCGGTTCAATGCCGGAGCCGACGCTCACAGTCCGGATGAAAAAAGGACCACGTCGTCGCCGCGGCCGCAAGGTCGCGGCGTTGGCGTTTGCCCTGAAACGCCCCTACCACTCTTTCCGGAGCGTTTCATGATCGACCTTTCTCCTTCAAGTCCCTTCTCGCATCCGCCGGACACCGCGGCCGACCGGGTTGCGCAGGCCCTGGCAGCGCTGCGCCGTGGCCGCCCGGTGCTCGTCCAGGATGATGCCGAGCGCGAAAACGAAGCCGACCTGATTGCCTCGGCCGAGCTGGTCGACCTGCCGGTGATGGCCCAGCTGATCCGCGACTGCCGCGGCATCGTCTGCCTGTGCCTGGATGCCGAACAGGTGGGCCGGCTCGGACTGCGTCGCATGGTCGAGCACAACGAGAGCCGGCACGGCGCACCCTTCACCGTGTTGATCGAGGCCCGCGAAGGCATAACCACCGGCGTGTCGGCGGCCGACCGGGTGACCACGGTGCTGGCGGCCATCGCGTCCGATGCCGGACCGCAGCGCATCGTCTCGCCCGGGCATGTCTTCCCGCTGTGCGCCGATGCGGGCGGCGTGCTGGCCCGGCGCGGCCATACCGAGGCTGCGGTGGACCTGATGCGGCTGGCCGGCCTGCGCCCGGCTGCCGTGCTGTGCGAGCTGATGAACCCGGACGGCAGCATGGCGCGCGGTGCGCAGGTGGCGGCCTATGCGCGACAGTTTGACCTGGTGCTGCTCAGCGTCGAGGATGTGGTGCAGGTTCGCAAGGCGATGTCCACCGAGGCGGCCATGGCCTGAGCACCGCTCAGCTGCCCAGCGCTTCCAGCTCGGCCTGCAGCGCGAGCCAGCGCTCCTCGAGCATGTGCGTCTCGGCGGCCACGTGGGCTAGGCGGCGCCCCAGCTCGGCGTATTCCTCGGGTGGTACCGAGGCGGTGGCCAGCGCGGCTTCGACCTCGGCCTTCTCCGCAGCCAGCCGGGCCAGGCGGGCGTCGATCTGCTGCAGCTCGACGCGCAGCGGGCGGGACGCGTCGGAGCGCTTGGCGCGGGCCTGCTTCTCGGCCTTGCGCTCGTCGCGCGATGCGGCCGGCGCCGGCTTCGGCACGGGTGCGCGCGGCGACGGTGTGGGGGCCGCCGGTGCCGCCTCGGCCGCGCGCTGCCAGGCCGGCGCCGGCAGTCCCTTCGCCGTGGCGCGCGACACCTCCAGCAGCCAGCGCTGGTAGTCGTCCAGGTCGCCGTCGAAGGGCTGTACCTGGCCGCCGCTGACCAGCCAGAACTCGTCGCAGACCTCGCGCAGCAGCGCGCGGTCGTGGCTGACGAGCATGACCGTGCCCTCGAATTCGTTGAGCGCGATCGACAGCGCCTCGCGTGTCGTCAGGTCGAGGTGGTTGGTGGGCTCGTCCAGCAACAGCAGGTTGGGGCGCTGCCACACCAGCATGGCCAGCACCAGGCGCGCCTTCTCGCCCCCGGACAGCGAGCCCACGGACTGGTTGACCATCTCGCCGGTGAAGCGGAACTGGCCGAGAAAGTCGCGCAGCTCCTGCTCGCGCCCCGGCGGGCCGACATCGCGTGCCAGCCGAACCATGTGCATCAGCGCACCGTCGTCGAGCTGCAGCAGGTCCAGCTCCTGCTGCGCGAAGTAGCCGATGACCAGACCCTTGCCTTCGGTCATCGTTCCTGCCAACGGCGGCAGCGCATGGGCGATGGTCTTGACCAGCGTCGACTTGCCCTGGCCGTTGGCACCGAGTATGCCGATGCGCTGGCCGGCCAGCACCGAGCGGTTGATGTTCCCGACGATGGCGGTCTCGCCGTAGCCGCAACTCAAGGAGTCGAAGGCCAGCATCGGGTTGGGCAGACTCTGCGGCTCGCGGAACTCGAACTCGAAGTCCGAGCTGGTGAGCACCGGCGCGAGCTTTTCCATGCGCGCCAGCGCCTTGACGCGGCTCTGTGCCTGCTTGGCCTTGCTGGCCTTGGCCTTGAAGCGGTCGATGAAACGCTGCAGGTGGGCGATGCGCTCCTGCTGCTTGCCGAAGGCGGCGGCGGCCTGCGAAAGCCGCTCGGCGCGCATTTCCTCGAAGGCGCTGTAGTTGCCGGTATAGCGGGTCAGCGTGGTCTCGTCCAGATGCACCGTGACGCGGGTGATTGCGTCCAGGAATTCGCGGTCGTGGCTGATGACGATCATCGTGCCTTCGAAGCGTTTCAGCCAGGCTTCGAGCCAGACCAGCGCGTCCAGATCCAGGTGGTTGGTGGGTTCGTCCAGCAGCAGCAGATCGGCCGGGCACATCAGCGCGCGGGCCAACTGCAGCCGCATGCGCCAGCCGCCGGAAAAGCTGTTCACCGGGGCGTCGAGCTGGTCGACGCGGAAGCCTAGGCCGAGCAGCAACGCCTGTGCGCGGGCATTGGCGTCGAAGGCGCCGGCCTCATCCAGCAGCATGTGTGCATCGGCCATCGCATGGCCGTCGCCGCTGGCTTCGGCCTGCCGCAGCGCCGTCTGAGCGCGCTGCAGCGGCAGGTCGCCTTGCAGCACGAAGTCGGTGGCGCCGTCCTCGGTCTCGGGCATGGCCTGCGCCACTTCACCGATCTGCCAGCGCGGCGGGATCTCGACGTCGCCGGCATCGGCATGCAGCTTGTCGGTAATCAGCAGGAACAGGCTCGACTTGCCGGCGCCGTTGCGGCCAATCAGGCCGACCTTCTCGCCCGGATGCAGCGTCAGGTTGGCGCCGTGCAGCACGACCTTGGTACCGCGGCGCAGCGTGAGGTTGCGCAGCGTGATCAAGACAGCTGCTCCCGGCCCAGCACCAGCACCTGGTCGTCGCCGGCACTGGTCTGCAGCCACAGCGGCTGCAAATGCGGGAAGGCGGCTTCGAAATGCGCGCGCTCGTGGCCGATCTCCAGCACCAGCAGGCCCTGCGGTTGCAGGTGCGCCGCCGCGGCACCGAGCAGCGTGCGCACGAAGTCCATGCCGTCGGTGCCGCCGGCGAGTGCGAGCGCGGGCTCGGCGCGGTATTCAGGGGGCAGGTTGGCCATCGAATCCTGGTTCACGTAGGGCGGGTTGCAAAGTATCAGGTCGTAGCGGCCGTCGGCCGCGGCCAGGCCGTCGCCCAGGCGCAATCGAATGCGCTCGGTCAGCGCGTGCCGTTCGACATTGAGCCGCGCCACCGCCAGCGCATCGGCCGACAGGTCGGTGGCATCCACCGCTGCGCCGGGCCAGGCCAGCGCCGCCAGCACCGCCAGGCTGCCGTTGCCGGTGCACAGGTCGAGCACCCGCTGGGGCGCCTCGACCAGGCAGGCATCGAGCACGCCGTCGGCCAGCGGCTCGGCGATCAGCGAGCGCGGCACGATGACCCGTTCGTCGACATGGAAGGGCAGGCCCTGCAGCCAGGCCTCGCCGGTCAGGTAGGCGGCCGGCTTGCGCGTGGCGACGCGCTGTTCGACCAGCGCTTCGATGGAGCCCTGCTCCTCCGCCGTGAGCGCCCGGCCGGCCACGCCGTCCAGGTCGTCCAGCGGCAGTCCCAGCCGCCACAGCGCCAGCCACACCGCCTCGTCGAAGGCGTTGGTCGTGCCATGCCCAAACGAAACGCCCGCCTCCTGGAGGCGGGCGCTGCAGCGTTCGATGAGGTTCAGCAGCGTCACAACAGCAGATTCTCCAGCGTGCGCCTGTAGATGTTCTTCAGGTGCTCGATGTCGTCGACACCCACGTGTTCGTCGATCTTGTGGATGCTGGCATTGATCGGGCCGAACTCCACCACCTGTGGGCAGATGCGGGCGATGAAGCGCCCGTCCGAGGTGCCGCCGGTGGTCGACAGCACCGGCGTAACGCCGGTCTCGTCCTGAATGGCGCGGCTCAGCGCCTGGCTCAGGCTGCCGGGCGGGGTGAGGAAGGTTTCGCCGCCCAGCGTCCAGGCCAGCTGGTAGTCCAGGCCATGGCGGTCGAGCACGGCCTGCACACGCTGCTTCAGCGACTCGGCCGACGACTCGTTGCTGAAACGGAAGTTGAACTGCAGCTCCAGTTCGCCGGGGATGACGTTGCCCGCGCCGGTGCCGGCATGGATGTTCGACATCTGCCAGCTGGTGGGTGGGAAGAATTCATTGCCTTCGTCCCAGCGCATGGCCACCAGTTCGGCCAGTGCCGGTGCGACGTCGTGGATCGGGTTGCGCGCCAGGTGCGGGTAGGCGATGTGGCCCTGGATGCCCCTGACGAGCAGCCGCCCGGACAGCGTGCCGCGGCGACCGTTCTTGATCATGTCGCCGAGCCGCTCCACCGAGGTCGGCTCGCCGACGATGCAGGCATCGAGCGTCTGGCCGCGTGACTGCAGCAGTTCGACCAGCCGCACCGTGCCGTCCACCGACGGGCCTTCTTCGTCGCTGGTGATCAGCAACGCGATGCCACCCGCATGCTGCGGGTGCAACGCCACAAACTCCTCGGCCGCGACCACGAAGCAGGCGATCGAGGTCTTCATGTCTGCCGCGCCACGGCCGTAGAGCTGGCCGCCGCGGTGGCTGGGCACGAAAGGATCGCTCTGCCAGCGTTGCAGCGGCCCGGTGGGCACCACGTCGGTGTGGCCGGCAAAGGCCAGCGTCGGTCCTGGCCGGCCGCCGCGGCGCAGCGCCAGCAGGTTGGTGACGCGGAAGTTGTCCGGCCCGCAGACATGCGTCTCCAGCGCGAACCCGGCGGCCTGCAGCCGCTCGCCGAGCAGCGCCTGGCAGCCGCCGTCTTCGGGTGTGATGCTGGGGCGGGCGATCAGCGCCTCGGTCAGGCGCAACGCCTTCATCTGACGCCGAGTGGCATCGCGCGCGATTCGGCCGGCACCACGTCGAGCGTGATGTCCGTGAAGGTGGCGCCGTCATGCTCTTCCTTGACCGCGGCGGCCTTGGACACCGGGGCCATGTCGTTGTGCAGGCGCCAGATCAGGTTGGTCGGCGAGTCGGCATAGGCCATGCCTTCGTCACGCGAAACCACGCCTTCGGTGATGAGGCGGGCAATGTCGGCCTCGAAGCTCTGCGAGCCTTCGGCCAGCGACTTTTCCATCGCCTCCTTGACGCCGGCCACGTTGCCCTGCTCAATGAGTTCGGCCACCAGCACGGTGTTCAGCAGGATTTCCACCGCAGCGACGCGGCCGCCCGAATTGGCCCGCAGCAGCCGCTGCGAGATGACCGCGCGCAGACCTGCCGCCAGGTCGGCCAGCAGGGCCGGCCGGGCCTCGGGCGCATAGAACGACAGGATGCGGCCCAGCGCGTGGTAGCTGTTGTTGGCATGCAGCGTGGCCAGCACCAGGTGGCCCGAAAGCGCATAGGAGATCGCCGAGGTCATGGTCTCGCGGTCGCGGATCTCGCCAATCAGGATGCAGTCGGGCGCCTGGCGCAGCGCGTTCTTCAGCGCCACCTGCAGGGTTTCGCAGTCGCGGCCGACCTCGCGCTGGTTGACCACCGACTTCTTGTTGGTGAACAGAAACTCGATCGGGTCCTCGATGGTCAGGATGTGGCCGGTGGCCTGCTGGTTGCGCCATTCCAGCATCGACGCCAGCGTCGTGCTCTTGCCGGTGCCGGTGGCGCCGACCATCAGGATCAGGCCGCGCTTTTCCAGCACCAGCGTGGACAGCATCGGCGGCAGGCCCAGCGTATCCAGCGCCGGGATGTCGAACGGGATACAGCGGAAAACCGCCGCCATCGTGCCGCGCTGGCGGAAGGCCGACATGCGGAAGCTGCCGATGCCCGGCAGGCCGATGGCCAGGTTCAGCTCGCCTGTATCGTCGTACTCCTCGAACTGCTGCGGCGTGAGCAACTCGCTCAGCAATTGGCGGATCTGCGCCGGTGACAGAACCTGGTCGGACAACTGCAGGATCTGCCCGTTGATGCGGATCAGGATCGGCGTGTTGGCCGAAAGGTACACGTCGGAAGCGTTCTTGTCGGCCATCAGCCGCAAGACTTTCTCCATATTTCCGGCACTCATCGGTTTTCCTTGTTCAGGCGCGCAAGAGTTCGTTGATGCTGGTCTTGGCGCGGGTCTGCGCGTCCACACGCTTGACGATCACCGCGCAGTACAGGCTGTATTTGCCGTCGGCACTGGGCAGGTTGCCACTGACCACCACCGATCCGGCGGGGATGCGGCCGTAGCTGACCTCGCCGGTGGCGCGGTCGTAGATCTTGGTGCTCTGGCCGATGTACACGCCCATGCTGATGACCGAGTTCTCCTCGACGATCACGCCTTCCACCACCTCGGAGCGCGCGCCGATGAAGCAGTTGTCCTCGATGATCGTCGGCCCGGCCTGCAGCGGCTCTAGCACACCGCCGATGCCCACGCCGCCGGACAGGTGCACGTTCTTGCCGATCTGCGCGCACGAGCCCACGGTGGCCCAGGTGTCGACCATCGTGCCTTCGTCGACATAGGCGCCGATGTTCACGTAGCTGGGCATCAGCACCACGTTCCTGCCGATGAAGCTGCCGCGCCGCGCCACCGCCGGCGGCACCACGCGCACGCCGGTGGCGCGCATGGCCGCCTCGTCCAGGTGGGCAAATTTGGTAGGCACCTTGTCGAAGAAGCCCAGGTCGCCGGCACGCATGACGTGGTTGTCGTTCAGCCGAAAGCTCAGCAGCACGGCCTTCTTGACCCACTGGTTCACCGTCCACTGGCCCACACCCTGGCGCTCGGCGACGCGAATGCGCCCGGCGTTGAGGTCGGCTATGACCTCGTCGACCGCCTGGCGCACGTCGGGCGCCGAGGCGGCGGTGATCTGGGCCCGCCCTTCCCAGGCGAGTTCGATCAGGTCCTGCAGTTTGTGTGTCATGGGTTCTCGCGCAGTGAGAGGGTGAAGTTGCGGATGCGCCTGGCGGCCTCGACACAATCGTCGGGAGGGGCGACCAGCGCCATGCGGATGCGGCCCGCGCCGGGGTTGCAGCCCTGGGCGTTACGCGCCAGCAGGCTGCCCGGGAGCACGGCCACATTGTATTGAGCCAGCAACTGCAGCGCGAAACCCACATCGTCTCCTGAACGGACCGCGGCACCCTGCGCCGAACCCGGCACCGCAGCCCAGAGGTAGAAACCGGCGTCGGGAAGACGCACATCCAGGACATCGGCCAAAAGCGGCGTGACCTGAGCGAACTTGCTGCGGTACAAGTCGCGGTTGCTCTGCACATGGGCCTCGTCGGCCCAGGCGGCGATGCTGGCGCGCTGCACCAAGGGGCTCATCGCGCTGCCGTGGTAGGTGCGGTACAAGAGGAAGGCCTTGAGCAGCCGGGCGTCGCCGGCGACGAAGCCGGATCGCAGCCCTGGCACGTTGGAGCGCTTGGACAGACTGGTGAGGGCCACCAGGTTGCGAAAATCGTCACGCCCCAGCATCCGGGCGGCCTGCAACGAGCCCAGCGGCGGCTCGTCGCGGAAGTAGATCTCCGAGTAACACTCGTCACTGGCAATGACGAAACCGTGCAGATCACTCAGCTCGAACAGACTCTTCCACTCGTGCAGCGGCATGACCGCGCCGGTGGGGTTGCCGGGCGAGCAGACGTACAGCAGTTGGGTCCGCGACCAGGTGGCGTCGTCGAGTTGCGACCAGTCGGAAGCGAAATTGCGGTTCGGATCACTGTTGGCAAAGGCGGTCTGCGCCCCCGCGAGCAAGGCTGCACCTTCGTAGATCTGATAGAAGGGATTCGGGCACACCACGGTAGCACCGGTGCGGGTCGGGTCGATGACGGTTTGTGCCAACGCGAACAGCGCCTCGCGCGAGCCGTTGACCGGCAGCGTCTGGGTGAAGGGGTCCACGGCCACGCCATAGCGCCGCTGCAGCCAACCGGCAAAGGCCTCGCGCAATGCCGGCTCGCCGGCCGTGGCCGGGTAGGACGACAGGCTCGGCAGCGCCTGGACCAGTGCTTCCCCGATCAGCGCCGGCGCCGCATGGCGCGGCTCGCCGATACCCAGGCTGATGGGTCTGAGTCCGGAGGGCGGCACGATGCCGGCGGACAATTCCTTCAGCCGCTCGAAGGGGTAGGGGTGCAGCCGGGCAAGCAACGGATTCATCGCCTGATTATCCCGGACCCGGACCGCGGCGCAGGCAACTCAGAGCCGCGGGCCGAGGTCCGGAACGAGCACAATGCAGACGATGCCGGCGTGGCCGTTCTCGCGCCACTGCACGTCGCCGCCTAGCAGTTTGACGCGCTTGCGAACGCCGCCCAGGCCCAGCCCGTGCGACCAGGCCTGCGGGTCGCGGCCGATGCCGTCGTCGGCCAGCGACAGCCGCAGCCGCCCCCCTTCGAGCGAGGCAGTGACTTCCAGGTGGGTGGCGCAGGAATGCTGGATGGTGTTGCTGACCAACTCGCGCAGCACCCGCGTCAGCGCCGACCACTGCACCACGCTCAGCACGATGTCGCGGTCGAAGCTGAAGGTCCAGGTCAACTCGATCTGCGCCGCACTGAGGCGCTGCGCAATGTCGGTCTTCCATTCGGCGGCGGCGTGCGAAAGCCGCTGGTCGCTGCTGGCCAGTCCGCGGGTCAGCGTCTTCAGGTCCTTCAGCGTATGCCGGATGTAGTCCTCCATCTCCGGTGTCTGCGCCTTGTACATCAGCGTCAGCAGCCGTGCACCGATGTCGTCGTGCAGGTCCTGCGCGATGCGTGTGCGCTCCTCGCTGCGGCCCCGTTCCACCGCCTTGTCGTATGCCACAGCGCGGCGAAGCTGCTCGACCACGCGGTCGGTCAGCCGGGCATCGTCGCGTGAGAACATGCGCTTGCCGCGTTCGGCAAAGCGCAGCACGATCGAGCCATCGTTGCCGCGTGCCTGGTCAGCATCGATGGTCGGCAGCGGCACCAGCAGCGCGGAGCCGTCGCCGAGCACGCGAGAGCGCGCCGAGGGCCGCTCCAGCGTCTGCACCTCCAGCGGCTCGAACAGGTCGCGCAGCAGTCGCGTCAGCAGTTCGGCGCTGTCGCGCGGCCGGGCCTCGACTTCGCGCAGCACCCGGTACAGGCGCTCGAACATGCGCTCCGCGCCCGGCACATGCTGCCCGCTCATCGGCTGCAGCAGCCAGCGCCGCGTGCCGGCATAGACCGCCAGCGCGAGGAACACCGACAGCGACAAGGACGCAAAGGCACCCAAGGAAAAGGCCTCCACGAAAAGAAGATCCAGCGAGGTCGCCACCGTGCTGGTGCCGGCCAACATGGCCAGTTCGCGCATCAATGGCTGGACGCGCGAGAACATGGGCAGCAGCAGGATCAGCGTGCTGAGGAACAGGTACCAGATGACCGAGCTGAGCGCTGCATCGCCCTGAGCGATGTCTCCGCGCCAGCTGGCCAAAGCCACCGCGGCGCTGAGCAGAAGCAGCGTGGCGGAGGCGGCCGCCGCCAGCCGGCGCATCAGCAGCGCGAAGGGGTTCGGCTCCAGCCGGTAGGACCAGGTCATCAGCAGCATCGTCAATACGCCGCAGCCGAGCATGCCGGCCTGCGTCCACCACCAGGCCAGCGGCAGCGCCTGGCGCGCCACCAGAGCCAGAAGCGCGGCGCAGGCGCTCCAGCTGGCAATCGCGATCCAGCGGCCGGAGGCCATGCGCAGGGGCTGCAGTGTCGACAGGTGGACCATGGCCACGGCGCTGCACAGGTCGAAGGCCGTGCGCGCGAGCAGGCCATGCTGTGCATAGGCTTGCGGCCACCCCAGGCCGGGCAGCGTCTCGACGCCGATGGCCAGCAGGTTGCTGCCCTGGCACAGACTGATCAGCGCATAGGGCAGGTTGCGCCAGTGCGGGTGCGAGATCAGCACGATCGCGGTCACCAGGCCCAGCACCATGGCGACGGCACCCAGCAGCCAGAACAGGGCTCCGACGCCCGCCAAGCCGCGTGCACTGGGTTCCAGGACCACCCGCTGTCCGCCCGAAAAATGCAGCGTGACCGCGCCTTGGCCCAGCATGGAGGACAGACGCTGCTGCGCATCAAGCTGATGCCGGCGCGTCGCATCGTCGACGCTCCAGCGCGGCGAGCGGTGCAACAGGCTGGCATCGACGTCGACCGTGTGGCCCTCGCTGCCGCTGATGCGCTCCAGGTGTCTGCCGTTCAGCCCCTTCAACTGCGGCAGCGGGCTGGACACCAGCTCGACCACGTCGTTGGCTTCGACGCGCCAGGTGGCATCGAGAAAAGGCTGGAAGGCCAGCCAGCGCATCAGTACGAACAGGCCCATGCAGCCAAGAAGAACCAGCAGCGCCAGCTCTCGCCGGCGCAGTCGTGCGCGGCGCGGTCGATCGGCCGCACGCGCTGGCGGCCGGGCCGCCGCATCCGCATCGAAACGGCAATCTGCAGTCGCAGCCGCGGCGACCTGGGTTGTCGGCGCCGGATCCACCTGGCCAGGCGAATCGCGTGCAGTCATGGCCGCTCTTGCCTGGCGGCTTCAGCCGCAGTCGCTGCTCACACCAGCCCCTGCTTGCTGGCCAGCACGGCCGCTTCGGCGCGGCTCGACACATTGAGCTTCTTGTAGATGGACTTGATGTGGTCGTTGACGGTGAACCACTTGATGCCCATCAGCGAGGCGATCTCCTTGATCGTGAAGCCCTTGCTCAGGTAGGTAAGCACCTCGCTCTCGCGCGGTGTCAGGCGCTCGTGATCGAGAGGCTTTTCGATCGGCACCGGCCGACTGCTCTGGAAGGCGCCGGCCGAGCTGAAACCCGAACTGGACGGCGCCGCCTCACTGCTGCCGCCGGGACGGAAGTGGGTCAACAGCCGCCGCGCGATGGCCGGGGACAACGGCGGTTGGCCGCGCACGATCTTCTGCAATTCCTCGACCAGCACCTCGAAGCGGTCTTCCTTGAGCAGGTAGCCGTCGGCACCGCATTGCAGCGCTGGGAACAGATGGTCGTCATCCGAATACAACGTGGTGACGATCTTGGTCGCTGGGTAGTGGCCCAGTTCGCCGAGCAGCTCCATGCCATTGCCGTCGGGAAGCTCCAGATCCACCAGCAGCAGCTTGAAGGGGTCGACACCGTGCATGCCCTGCGCGCCGCCAGTCAGATTGATCTGCTTGCGAGCAGATTCCAGGTCGCCGGCTTCGGTGATGGCGATGACGTCGCTGAAGCTCTCGCGCACCACGCGGCAAAGGAAGCTGCGTGCCACCGGGTTGTCTTCGACGATCAGCACCTTCACGGCCATCGGGCCACTCCTTGTCGCTCGCGTTTCATGCTATCCCAGATGCGGGGTGTCGAGCCACGAATCGGCGACGCCTCGACACGGTCGCATCGACCGGGTGTCAGGCATTGACCATCAGCACCTTGCCCTGCACCTTGCGCGTCGCCATGCGGGCGTAGGCGCCCGGCAGTTCGCGCATTGGCAGACGCTGGTCGATGGCCGGCTTGATCTTGCCTTCGGCGTACCACTTGGCCAGTTCGGCCATGCCGCGAGCGCTGTTCTCGGGCTCGCGGCGCACGAAGTCGCCCCAGAACACGCCGACGATCGACGCGCCCTTGAGCAGCGCCAGGTTCCAGGGCAGCGCCGGGATGCCACCCTGGGCAAAGCCGATGACCAGATAGCGGCCGCGCCAAGCGATGGAGCGGAACACCGGCTCGGCCAGGTCGCCGCCCACCGGGTCGTAGACTACGTCAGGGCCCTTGCCGCCGGTCAACTCCTTCAACGCGTCGCGCACGTTCTGCGTGGCGTAGTTGAGCGTCGCGTCGGCGCCAAGCCCGCGGCAGAAGGCGCATTTCTCATCGGTGGAGGCGGCGGCGATGACCTTCGCGCCCATGGCCTTGGCCACCTGGATGGCCGAGGTGCCCACACCGCCCGCCGCGCCCAGCACCAGCACCGTCTCGCCGGACTTCAGCGCCGCGCGGTCGACCAGCGCATGGTGGGTGGTGCCGTAGGTCAACGCGAAGGCCGCACCGTCCTCCAGCGCGAAGCCTTGCGGCAGCTTCAGTACCGCCTTGGCGGCGGCAATGGCATGCGTGGCGAAGCCGCCGGTGGAACCCATTGCCGCCACTGCATCGCCGACCTTCAGGTGGGTGACGCGTTCGCCCAGTGCCTCGACCACGCCTGAATACTCTGAGCCGGGGACGAAGGGCAGTGGTGGTTTGAACTGGTACTTGCCCTGCACGATCAGGATGTCCGGGAAGTTCAGGCTGGCAGCACGTATGGCGATCCGCACTTCGTCCGGGCCGGGCTGGGGCGTCGGAACTTCCTTCCACACCAGGCCCTCTGGGCCGGTCAATGTCTCGCAGAACCAGGCTTGCATGCGCTTGTCTCCATGGGCAGGGAGCCGAATGATAGGCAAGTCTGCCCTGGCACAGGGCCGTCATGTATGGCTGCCTACAATGCGTCGATGCGAATCCTCATTGCCAACGACGACGGTTACCTTGCGCCTGGGCTGGCCGCGCTGGTGCAGGCCTGCGCCGGCCTGGGAGAGATCGATGTGGTCGCGCCGGAGCAAAACGCCAGCGGCACCTCGAATGCGCTGACGCTGAACCGGCCGTTGTCGGTGTTCGAGGCTGCAGGTGAGCGACAGAAGGGCTTTCGGGTGATCAACGGAACCCCATCGGATTGCGTTCACGTCGCCCTGACCGGGCTGTTGCCGAAGCGCCCCGATCTGGTGCTGTCAGGCATCAACAACGGCGCCAACATGGGCGACGACACGCTCTATTCGGGCACCGTGGCCGCGGCGATGGAAGGCTATTTGTTCGGTATACCGGCGATTGCCTTCTCGCAGGTGCATAAGGGCTGGGGCGAGCTGGACGCCGCGGCCGCTGCGGCGCGCCGGGTCGTCGACCTGGTGCTGGCAGGCGGGATGCCCGGCGGACCCTGGCTGCTGAACGTCAACATTCCCAACCGGGCCGATGCAGCGACGCTGCCGCGACGCATCACCCGGCTCGGCCGGCGTCATGCAAGCCAGGCAGTGATTCGCCAAACCAATCCGCGCGGCGAGCCGATCTACTGGATCGGTCCGGCCGGCGATGCACGCGATGCAGGGGAAGGCACCGATTTCCATGCCACGGCGAACGGCAGCATTTCGATCACGCCGCTGCAGGTCGACCTGACTGATCATGGGGCGCTCGGCCGTTGGACGGCATTGGCATGATGCCGGCCCGCCGCGGCACGGGGCCTTGCCGATGAACCCGAAACCTGCGGCGCGCGGGGCGCGATTTCCCGCCTTGCTGGAGCAGACGGCACCGGGCGGCGCCGCAAAGAACAAGACCACCTTGCGCCCGCAAGCGCCGTTGCACCATGCGGCGCGCGATGCCGCCCAACGGCATCGCCCCAGCGGCCTGGGCCTGGATTCCGCCGCCGTGCGCATGGCGCTGGTGCAGCGACTGCGCACGGAATTCCATTGCCACGAGGCGGTGTGCCAGGCGATGCGCGAGGTGCCGCGGCACCAGTTCGTCGACAGCGCGCTGGCCACCCAGGCCTACGAGGACACCAGCCTGCCGATCGGGTTGGGGCAGACCATTTCCAAGCCTTCGGTGGTGGCGCGCATGCTCAGCATCCTGCACGAGGGCAACCGGGCACGGACCAGCGCGACGCTCGGCCGGGTGCTGGAGATCGGCACCGGCTGCGGTTATCAAACCGCCTTGCTGGGCCAGATGGCGCAACGCGTGATCTCGATCGAGCGGCTGAAGCCGCTGCACGACAGGGCTCGCACCAACCTGGGAGAACAGCGGGCTGGGCATATCCGGCTGGTGTATGGCGATGGTCGCCTCGGGCATCCGCCGAATGCACCCTACGACAGCATCGTTGCGGCGGCCGGTGGCAGTGAGTTGCCCGTGGCCTGGCTGGATCAGCTGGCTGACGGCGGTCGGCTGGTCGCGCCGCTGGAAGGCCGGGCCGGCAGCGGCCAGGTGCTGCTGGTGGTCGACCGCCATGGCGACGAGTTCCGCCGCTCGACGCACGAAGCCGTGCACTTCGTTCCCCTAAAATCCGGCATCGAATAGGGGAAGAACAGGCATGCATCTGCGAACCGAAGGCAGGGCCTGCTGGCTGACGGCGGTCGTGACCGTATTGGTCCTGGCTGGATGTGCGTCTTCCGGACCCGGACGCAAGGCGCCGGTCGAGGACCGCAGCACCGCGACCAAACCGCCAGCCGCGGTCTTGGTGCCGAAACCCGCGCCCACACCCGAGCCGGCGACCGAGCCGGCAACCAAGCCGTTGCCAGGGATCGAGAATGCCGGCAAGCCCGGCTACTACACCGTCAAGCCTGGCGACACGCTCTTGCGGATCGCACTGGACACGGGGCAGAACTGGCGCGACCTGGTGCGCTGGAACAACCTGGAGAACCCCAACCTGGTCGAGGTGGGGCAGGTGCTTCGCGTGGTTCCGCCAGCCTCCGATCCAACCGTGGCGACGACACGGGCCGTGCCGAGCACCGGCCGCGTCGACACGCGTCCGCTCGATAGCCGGCCCGCGGCTGCGGTATCGGAGCCTGGCGCCGCACCGTCGGCTGGCTTGCCCGCGTCGGTTGCAACCCCGCCGGGCGCCGCTTCGCCCGCAGCGCCGCCGTCGGCGTCCGCGCCCCCGACGCC
>Ga0105103_10001037_pt1 | contig 15669 bp, 12 predicted proteins | sample PPLLaktember2015_2_FD_79107 | JGI IMG/M metagenome (GOLD analysis project Ga0105103, IMG submission 79107) | Freshwater sediment microbial communities from Prairie Pothole Lake near Jamestown, North Dakota, USA - PPLs Lake P7 Core (6) Depth... | ecosystem: Environmental > Aquatic > Freshwater >...
AGGTCGTCGTAGATGGCCCAGAGCCGCTGCTGCATGCCGCGGGGCCAGACGGAGTACGGAGAGGGTTGGCCCGCCTCGTTCCACGTCATGTGGAATCCCATGGCGGGCCGCGCGCGCAGCCAGGTGTCAAGCGGGTGGGCCCCGGCCGCCGTGCGCTCGGGAAATGTGACCCGGATACGGCCGGTCGCCGTGCTGGTGCGAACCGTCGATGTGAGGCTCACCGCCCATTCCTGACCGCCGGCCAGGTGCGAGGCGGTGACCGGCACACGGAACTCGATGCGGCCCTGGCCCTGCGCGGCGTGCACCGGGGTGGCGCCCGCGTACAGCGTGACGTTGAGGATTTCTCCGGCGGCCTCGCTGTCCACCTGCACTTCGATGGTGCCTGGGCCCCCCACGGCGAAGCACAGCTCCTGCCGCGCGGCGTGGCCGCTACCGAGGCGGAACGAGCCGGAGGCGGATTCAGCGGCGGCCGCGGGCCCGTTCCACACCGCCACCACCAGCAGGCACGCGACCACCCGCAAAATATGGCGAGTGGAGAACAGCGTAGACGTCACCCTTTTGCCTCCTGTAGTGTTTGTCAGGAGAAGCATACCGGATGAGCTACCGACGCACCTTGCGGTGGTCGCACATCGCCAGCAGCGGCTGTCTCGGTTTCACTCTGATCGAACTGCTGATCGTGGTCGGCATCATAGGGTTGTTGGCCTCGATCGCGATACCGCAGCTGGTGAGCGCCCGCCGTTCCGGAAACCATGCCTCGGCAATCGCGTCCTTGCGCGTCATCAGCAGCGCGCAGGGGGCGTTCGCCTCGTCGTGCGCAAACGGCGCGTTTGCCACGACGCTGGCGCAGCTGGCCTCCGGAACCACCGACGGCGACGTGCCGTTCATCAGCCCGGACCTGTCGTCGGGCGCCGTCGTCACCAAGAGCGGGTACAACGTGTCAGTCGCTCGCGGCGCCGATGGTCTCGTGCCCGCTGACGGGGCCTGTAACGGCGTGGCGGCAGGAGACCTCTCGACGACCTTCTACGCGACGGCCACGCCGCTCGTCCCGGGTTCGTCGGGAGACTGGTTCTACTGGATGGGGACACCGGGCACGATCTTCCGAAGCACCGATCCGATCGCCGAGGACCGCGGCAACTCCGAGGCGCCAGGCGGCGAGCCGATCACCAGCGCCCGCTCGCCTCGCAGTGGCGCTTCGTCACTTGATGACGATGAGCGAACATCTGTCCCAGACCGACCTCGACCGGGAGCCTCGCGATCGCGTTGACGAGTCGGCCACCCGGCAACTCGTATGAGACGCGGTCGGTGAGTCGCGTCCGCGTGCCAAGGGATTCGAACTCGTGACGATGGACCCAGCGGCGGAACGGACCGCTCACCTGTTCGTCCACGAACAGGCGCTGCGGCTCGTAGTCGGTGTGCCGTGCCAACCAGCGGATGATGCCTGCGACACGCAGTTCCACTTCGGCGCCGCGCTGGATGCCGCCGGTGCGCCGCACCACGCGGACCGGGGGGAACGCCGGGCTGAGCAGGGCGAGCGCATCGTCCCGCTCGTGAAAACCGAAGACGACCGATACCGGCGCGTCGATCTCGACCTGCCTGACGAACGTGGGCACATGCCATGATACCTACGCTCCGCACCCTGCGCCGGGTGGCCATCACCCGCAGTCTGTTCGAACCGCGTCCGCTCGGCGAGGCGGTGCGTCGCCTGGGCTTTGTGCAGGCGGACCCGATTCGTTCGCCCGCGCGGGCACAGGACCTCACGCTTCGCCACCGGGTGCCCGGCTATCGGGCCGGCGATCTCGAGCGGCAGTACGCGTCGCTCGACATCGAGGAAGACTTCTTCGTCAACTACGGCTTCCTGTCCCGGGACGTGTACTCCCTGATGCACCCGCGCGGCGGCTTCGGGCGCTGGCCGTCCCCTGGCCGCAAGAAGGCGCAGGCCGTGCTCGACTTCGTACGCGAGCGTGGACGCGTCCACCCACGCGAGGTCGACGCGTTCTTCTCGCATGGCTCGGTCACGAACTACTGGGGCGGGTCGTCGAGCGCCACCACGCACTTGCTGGACCATCTGCATTACCGCGGGTTGTTACGCGTGGTGTCGCGCGAGGGCGGGATCCGCGTTTATGCGCCGCAGACGCACGAGCCAGTCGCGATGGCAGCCGCCGACCGGCGGGCACGGCTGGATGCGTTGCTCGATGTGCTGCTGGGGAAGTACGCGCCGCTGCCGTCCGCGACCCTGTCCTGGCTGACCAACCGCCTCCGTCTTGCCGTGCCGCAGTGGGAGTCTGGCGTGAAAACCGCGCTGGCGCGCGCCAAACAGCGACTGCAGCACGCGCGTGTGGACGGCGTGGATTACTACTGGCCCGAGGACCTGTCGCTGGCGGCCACCGACCTGGACGACGAGGTGCGACTGCTCGCGCCGTTCGATCCCGTGGTCTGGGATCGCCGGCGGTTCGAGGCGTTCTGGGGCTGGGCCTATCGCTTCGAGGCCTACACGCCCGCGAGGAAGCGCAAGCTGGGTTACTACGCGCTGCCGCTACTGTGGCGCGACGCGGTCATTGGCTGGGCAAATGTCTCCGCCAGAGATGGGCTGCTGGACATCTCGTGCGGCTACGCCGCAGGCTCGGCTCCGAAGGGGCGGGCCTTCGCACAGGCGATGGAGCGAGAGCGCGAGCGGCTGAGGCGCTTCCTGAGTTGACGCCGGAACAGCCACGGCGGAGCCATGGGCCCCGAAAGTCAGCGAAGTGCTGAGCTAGGGACAGAGAACGGCCGGAGGCGGGGCCTCCAGATCCAGCACACCGTTGCCGTCGGGATGCGCACAGCGCACGCGGTGCGCGTGCAGAAGGTAGTCGCCATCGCCTGGCAAAGCAGGGGCATCGGCGAGCGGCTGGCCTCCGGCGCCGTAGAGAGGGTCGCCCACCAGCGGATGGCCGGCCCACGCCAGGTGAATCCTGATCTGATGCGGGCGCCCTGTCGTGATGCGGACATTGCACAACGTGGCCGACTCGCGGCGCGCGATGACCGTCGCCGTGCTGTGCGCCGGCTTCCCGCGCTCACTGGCCCCGAAGACCGTGCCCAGCCTCGGATGAGCGACCGGGCCGATGGCCATCGAGATGTCGAGCACGTCACAGGCCGGATGGCCGCTGACCAGGGCACGGTAGTCCTTGACGACCTCGTGGCGACGCCACGCCAGCCCCAGCGCCGCGGCCGCGGCCGGCGTGCGCGCGAAGACGACGAGGCCGGACGTGAACCGGCCGAGGCGATGCAGGGGACGGGCCTCCGGATGGTGCGCGCGGACCAGCGCGAGAAGGGTGTGCTCCAGGAAGCCACCGGCGGGCATCGTCGGCAGCCCGCTGGGCTTGGCCACTGCGAGCACCGCCGCGTCCTGGTGGAGGAGGTCGTAGTGGAGTGGGACGTCGGGTTCGTTCCACGGCGACCGGTGCCAGGCGAGATGTTGCCCCGCCTGCAGCAGCTCGTCTCCGCCTGCGGTGCGGCCGTCGAGCTCCACCTGGGAGGCGGCGAGGCGCGCGGCCCACTCGGACGCGGAGGAATGAGCGTAGCGGGACACCAGGTGATCGACCACCGAGCGTCCCGCGTGTGCCGGACCGATCTGCTCGCGATAGACGAAACCGCGGTTCAGCGCCACCGGCAGGCCCGCCGCATCAGCGGCTCTTGGCTTCCTCGGCGAGGCGCTTGTCGAGGCGCGCGGTCCCGTCGGCCGCATAGGTCACGCACGTCTTCCCGACGGAGAAGCTGGGATGCGGCGCCTTCAGGATGTCGCAGGGCAGCGCCGCGATCTTGGCGAGACTGCGGCGGAACGAGTCGACGCGCGAAGGGTGCGTGGCATCGCCGCTGAAGCGGAAACCGTCCGCCGACACCGGCGTGACGCTGTCGACGTACGCGACATTCTTGCAGGTGTCGCCTTCGCAGCTGCGCCACGTGTAGGCGGTGCTGCCGGGCGCGTGTCCGGGGATGTGGTGGACGGTGATGGCGATGTCGCCGACGCGCACGACTTCGCCGTCCTTCAGTTCCTGGACCGTGGCCACCGGCGGGAAGCCGTTCTCCTTGGGGCCAAATGCGACCTGAGGGTCGTCCGGGGTGTTGACGCCGGCCCGCAGCGCCGCGGCGGTGGAGGGACTGGCCCCGACGCGCGCGCCGGTGAACCGCTGCAGGGCGGCGACGCCGCCCGCGTGGTCGTAGTGCCCGTGAGAGACGAGGATCAACTTCACGTCTTCCGTCTTGAAGCCAAGGGCGCGGATGTGCCGATCGATGAGCACCGCCGACTGCGGCAGCGCGGCGTCCAGCAGCACGTGACCTGCCGGCGAGGTGACCAGCAGCGCCGACAGCCCGTCCGTGCCCACGCTGTAGGTGTTGCCAAAAACCTTCGCCGGCGCGAGATCCTTGTTCCACTCGGCGCACATCGAGCAGGTGATCGCGGTATCCGGGCGCAGCGACTGGGACTGCGCTGCCAGGAACAGGGACGAGACGGCGAGCAGGGAGACGGTCAGGACGGCTGGTTTCATGGGCGTAGGGCGATGAGTCTCGAAGACGCGTTGAGGTTAGTCGGTCAGGCTGAAGCGCACCGAGACGGTCATCCGGACCTCGACGGCGGCGCCGTTCAATAGAGTAGGGCTGAACTTCCATTCGCGCACGGCATTTTCCGCGGCGCGGGCGAACTCCGGATGCACCTGCGCACTCACCACCCGTACCGCGGTCACGCTGCCGTCCTTGCCGATGACGGCTTCAACCGGCACCAGGCCTTCGAGACCGGCGTCGGCCATCGCCTGCGGGTACTCCGGCGGCACATGGGTCAGCTTGCGAGGCGCCTTGATGTTGCCGCCGATGCGCAGCGGTTCAGGTGCGGTCGCGCCGGCGGCGGTGGATACCGTGCGCCTCGGCACGGCGACAGTGACGGTCTCCATCAGATCCCCAAGCTGCAGCGTGACCGCGCGCTGCCAGTCCTTACCGGTGCGCAGGGTGAAGGGAGTGCGGAACGACTTGAAGCCGACGACGCTGGCTTCGAGCGTGTAGTCGCCAGGAGGCACCGCGTCGAACGACACATGGCCGGACCCATCGGTGACCGCCGTGCGCGTGGCGCTCTCGGCCTGCTCCAACCCGATCGACGCACCGGGCAGCACGCCTCCAGATGAATCGAAGAGCTGGACGTTGAGGTTGAGCGGGCCGGCCTGCGCGGCGACGCGCAACCCCGCCGCCGGACCGGTGACCACGAGCAGGGCGGCTACGAGCGCGAGACGCGACCGCAGGGAAAGCGGCCGTCGATCGATGGTCGGGTTCAACATGACGGTGATCCTTTCTTCGAGACCAGACGGGCGGGCAATGGAGAGCGCACCTGCCCAGGCGAGTGCCTCACGGCGGGTGGCGGCGATGCCGACGAGCTCCTCGGCGTAGTCACGGGCGTTCACCCCGTGGGCGAGCACCTGGTCGTCGCAGGCCTGCTCGCTTTCACGGCGCAGGCGCGCGCTCAGCATCCACGTGAACGGCGTGAACCACAGCAGCGTTCGCAACAGGTCGGCCGAAATCTGAAACAGCCAGTCGGCTCGTGCGATGTGGGCGAGCTCGTGACAGAGCACGATCTGCGTGCGGGCGCCACTCCATGACGGAGCATCCGATGGCAGGAGGATCTGCGGGCGCCAGAAGCCCCAGGTCGCCAGGGTGCCGCGGGAGTTGGTGATCGCGAGCGCCACGGGCCGCCTGATGCCGAAGCGAGCGGACAGCGTTTCGGTCTGGCGCATCCAGTTCGTGGCGGACATGGGCACGGCGTGACGGGTGAGGTGAGCGAGGCGGATGCCGCCCGCGGCCAGGCGAAGCCCGCCGACCGCGCATCCGACTCCCCAGAGCCACACGACAAGGAATCCCAGGTCCAGGGCGCTCGAGGCTTCGAGTCCGCGGGGGCCGCCGTCCATGGCGCGCGACTCGACGGTGGCGTCTGAAGATCGGGACAGCGCCTGCGAGAAGGCCACTGGCTTGGCGGCCACGGGAACCGTCACCGTCCACGCCGGTACGATCAGGCTGAGGGGGACGGCGAGCAGGGCGGCGCCGAGAGCGGTGGCGAGCAGTGCGTGCCGCCACGCGGCCGAGCGATGCCTGGCGGCCAGACACGCGAGCAGGGCCACCGCGATGATTCCGGAGGTGCGCAGTGCGGCCATCGCCAGGAGGGTCATGACGCGTCCTTGCGGGCGGCCTTCAGCAGTGCCGCGATGCGCTTCAGCTCATCGTCGGACAATCGCGCCGCCTCGCCACCGAGCAGCGAGGTCACCAGGTTGGCGGCGGAGCCGTCGAAGAACGTGTCGACCAGGTGCTTCAGCGCCGTCCGCCTGGCGGCTTGTCGAGGCACGACTGGCGTATAGACGTAACGCAGCCCTTCCTCCTCGTGCCGGACGTGGCCCTTCTCTTCGAGGACCCGCAACTGGGTGCGCACGGTGGAATAGCTGGGGGCGCCGGGCAGTTCGGCCAGCACTTCGCTGGCGGTGGCACGGCCGCGCCGGTACAGCACGTCCATGATCTGACGCTCACGTTTGGCGAGGGCGGCGGTGGCAGGTGTGCTAGACATGTTAGTTTTATAGCACCATGCGACTTTAGTAACACGACCCGCCGCCGGTGTCAACTCATCTGGAGTACAGGATGGAGACGGGGCAGTTCGCCAGAACCTGGGACACCAGGAGCCAGTCCGCATTGGCGCCCTGCACCGGGGTGATGACCTGCCCAGTGAGCACATCCCGCCAACGTCGGCCTCTCCACCCCTCGGGCAATCGCACCCGCGTATCGGTCCAGCGGTCGGCTGACGGCAAAAGGCCGTGGGAAGGATCGGCCAGCTTGGCTACCAGCCGCGGCACCACGGCGACGACGCGATCGCCACCCAGGAATCGGCCGCACGCCACGACGTGGTCATCGAGGTAGCCATCGACCGTCAGCGGCTCGTACGCGCCATCCAGGAAGAGGTCCGGCCGCGCACGTCGCAGGCGCAGTCCCGCCGCCGTGACGAACATCTTGATGCGTCCGTCCGTCCACTGGTTCAGCCACTGCGCCATGGCCTCGCCGGGCGGCATCTCGGTCTCGGACACCGAGGCGTGCGCGAGCCGGGGCTCCATCTCGTCGAGCCAGGCGCGACGGCACTCGTAATCCACCGCTCGACGGTTGTCGGGATCGACCAGCGTGAGGTCCCAGAGTTCAGTGCCTTGATAGAAGTCCGGGATGCCGGGCGAGACCAGTTTGAGGACGAGTTGCGCGAGCGCGTTGATCGCGCCAACCCGGGCGACGCGGCGCGCGAACGGCACGAAGGCGGCGAGGAACCGCTCGGCGCCCGCGCCGGCAAGCGTCGCCTCGACGAAGCCCGAGACCGCCGATTCGTAGGCCGCATTGGGATTGATCCAGCTGGTGTGGCGCTTCGCCTCGCGGACGGCCTTGGTCATGTACCCGTCGAGGCGCTCGACGAACGCGGCCGGTGCTCGCGCCGGCACCGGGGTCGCAGCCAGCTCCGGGGGCCACACCGCCGTCAGCGCCTGGTAGTAGTGGTACTCGTCGTTACGATCGGGCGCCAGCTGGCGCGGACCGGGCGTGCGAAAGGCGCGATTGAGGCGCGTCCAAGCCGTCACCGCCTCGCGCCACTCCCCGGGCCATTCCGACAGGACGTTGAGCCGCGCCCGCGCGTCCTCTCCTCGCTTGGTGTCATGGGTGGCGGTGGCATTCATCTCCCGTGGCCAGTGCTCACGCCGATGCAGGTTGGCGGCGTGGAACTCGTCGACCGTGCACCCGAAGCGACCGGGATCCCCGCCAACCTCGTTGAGCGAGAGCAACACGTTGTATTGGTAGAACGCCGTGTCTTCGACACCCTTGGCCTGCACCGGGGCCGTGTACTGCTGGAACCTGCGCGCCACTTCCAGCCGGGTTGCATATGGCAACCCCGACGGGTCGGGCTGGTCGGGCCCGTCGCCTAGCGGCAGCAGCACCGTCTCCAGGAAGCGGAAGATGGACGACTCGGTGGCGGGATTGCGCACCTGCGCGGCGGCGATGGCGGCGCCGACGAAGGCCCGATCGGAGTCGCTCACGCCCCGCGCGGTGACGTAGGTGCGGTAGACGGGGAAACACGCGACGACTTCGCGCAGCGCCCGTCGAATGCCGACGAAGGTGAAGTCGCGGGAGCCACGGTGGCTTTCCGACAGCCGGTTGATTGCGCGCGAGAGCACCTCGATCTCGCTCGACATGGCCGTGCCGATGATGACGCGCTTGCCGTCGTAGACCACGTCTTCGAGCGAATCGGCCTCACCGGTGAGCCCGGCGAAGGCGCGCAGCATGCGCCGCCCGTGCCGCGGGTCCACGAAGAGGCCATTGACCTGGTTCAGGAAGTTGTAGCCGGTCGTCCCGGCGGTGGACCAGTCGGCTGGCAATGTCTCGTCCGCGGACAGGATCTTTTCGACCACCACGTAGAACGGTGGCTCCCAGTTCGATGTCGAGGGCTCACCGCCGCGCGCCTGACGGATGGATGACTGCAGGCGATCGAGATACCCGGCCGGATCGGCCAGGCCGTCGATGTGATCCAGTCGCAGCCCGGTCACCAGGCCTTCGGCCACCAGCTCGAGCACCAGCTGGTGGACATGGTCGAACACGCGCTCGTCGTCGACGCGCAGTCCGGCGAGGTCGTTGACGTCGAAGAACCGCCGGTAGTTGATTTCGTCGGAGGCGGTTCTCCAGTATGCGACCCGGTAGGCCTGCTGATCGAGCAGGTCGTGCAGCTGATCGAAACTGCGCGCGTCGCCGGCCGTGCCGTTGAACGAGGTGATCGCGAGATCGATATGGCGGCGGACGGGCTCGGAGTCCGCGACGAGGCGCACCAGCCGTTCCCGCGCCATTTCCTTCTCGCGATGGCGCTCGGCGATGAGGGCGTCGTCACGAACGGTGTAGGGGGGCAGATTGCGAAGAGCGGTGAGGATGCTGAGGAACTCCCGGACGTGCGGGTGGTCCTCACCAAGCTCCGCCGTCAGGGCCTCCGCTTGCGACTCGTACACCAATCGTGCGCGGCGGGGATTGATCGGCAGCCGGTGGTCGAAGTAGCACAGGACGAGCGCACCGTGTTCGAACCCGAGTTGCAGCCGGCCGCTCTCGAGCGACTCGCCGTACGGCTCACCAAGGATCGGGAGCAGCAGCCGGTTCTTCAGTTCGGGTTTGATGGGATCCCAGTCGATGTCGAAGACCCGGGCGAACGGCGAGCTCGGACCGTTCTCGAGGACGTCGCGCCACCAGTCGTTGGTGCGCGCGTCGTTGCCCATGTGGTTGGGCACGAAGTCGACGATGAGGCCGAGGTGGTGTCGCGAGAGCTCCGCGGCCATGTGATCGAACTCGATTCGCCCGCCGAGCTCCGGGTTGATCTGATTGTGGTTGGTGACGTCGTACCCGTGCGTGCTGCCGGGTCTCGCCGCGAACGGCGGCGAGCAGTAGCAGTCGGTGACGCCGAGGTCGGAGAGGTATCCCGCGATCGCGCCTGCGTCCGCAAAGGGGAAACCGGCGTGCAACTGCACCCGATAGGTGCTGACTGGCAGCCGAGGGGAGGTGAGGGGGAGAGTGGACATGACTGCTACTCCGGCGCGGTCCGCGCCAGGATGACGGCCCCGGCGCGACGGAAATGAATGAGAGGGGACCATCCGGACAGCTCCACCTCTGGTGGCGCTGGATCGTCTGTGAAGGCTGAAGCCTCGCTGGTGAGCACGATCCGCCAGGCACCGTGGCCTGTGCGCGGGGCGAGTTCAGCCACGCTGCCCAGATCGGCCCGGCCGGCTCCGCGCAGCCGCACCACGACCGCCAGCATCGCCGACTCGGACCACCGGATCAGCACCAGCGTGTCGTCATCCAGCGCCTGGGCGCGGAACGTCCCCGCGTCGGCGCCGCGGAGCGCCGGGTCCTCACGCCGCAGGCGCAGCAGGGCCTGATGCAGCCGCAGCATCCCGGCGTGCCTCGCCTCCTCACGCTCATGCCACTGCAGCGTCGAGCCCTCGAAGGTGGTGAGCGCCTGGGGATCCGGGATCAGCGCGCAGGCCGCGGGTTCTGAAAAGGCGGCGAACCCTTCGAACTCGCGCCGCCGGCCCTCGGTGACCAGGCGGCCCAGTTCGGTGTGGTGGTCCGTGAAGTACAGAAACGGCGTCGAGGCTGCCCACTCCTGCCCCATGAACAGCAGCGGCGTCTGCGGCAGAGTGAGGAGCAGGACGGTGGCCGACCGCAGCGCAGCGGGCTCGATTTCGTGGTTGAGCCGTCCGCCAAGTGCCCGGTTGCCGATCTGGTCGTGGTTCTGCAGGCAGACGACGAATCGCTGCGGCGGGACACCGGTGGGCACGGTGCCGCGCGGGGCACCGAGGTACGTCGAGAGCTGCCCCGTGTAGAACCATCCCTGGGTGATGGTCGTCGCGATGTCCCTGGTGCTTGCGGAGTAGTCCGCGTAGTAGCCGTCGCTGTCACCAGCCAGGGCGCGTCGCACCTGGTGGTGGAAGTCGTCGGACCAGACACCATCCAGCCCCCATCCCCCCCCGGCCATCGGCATCACCATGCGCGCGAGGTTGCGGTGGTCCTCTGCGATCACGACCGCGTGTCGATCTGGCGTCGCCGCGTGAACCCGCTCGGCCAGTTCGGCCAGGAAATGCCGCGGGCCGTCGTCCTGCATCGCATGCGTGGCGTCGAGCCGCAAGCCGTCGATGTGATACTCGCCGATCCAGTGCAGCGCGTTCTCGATGAGGAATGCCCGCACGTGCGTCGAGTGCGGCCCGTCGAGATTCACGCTCTTGCCCCAGGGGCTGGGGTGGCGGTCGGTGAAGTACCAGGGGCTGAACGAGAACAGGTACGCGCCATCTGGCCCGACATGGTTGTAGACCACGTCCAGGAGGAGAGCCAGACCGGTGCGGTGCGCGGCATCCACGAGGGCCCGCAGGTCGTCGGGCGTTCCGTAACAGCGCGCGGGCGCGAACAGCGCGACGCCGTCGTACCCCCAGTTGCGTGTCCCGGGGAAATCGGCGACCGGCATCAGCTCGATCGCCGTGACACCGAGGTCGCGCAGATACGGCAGGCGCTCGATGACCCCTCGAAACGTGCCTTCGGGTGTGAACGTCCCCACGTGGAGCTCGTAGATCACCAGCGACTCCAGCGGCACGCCCCGCCACGGCGCGTCGGACCAGGCGAACGCAGTGGGGTCGACCACCTCGGATGGACCATGCACGCCCGCGGGCTGGAAGCGAGACGCTGGATCTGGATACGGCCCGTGACCGTCCACGGCGTAGCGATAGCGGTCGCCGGCGCGCACGCCCGCGACCGTCTTGCCGAAGTAGCCATCGGGAAGCGCGGTCAGGGGGACGGAGGCCGCCGGTCCCGTCTCCGAGTCGACCAGCAGCTCGACCGACTCGTGCCCAGGCGCCCACACGCGGAAGTGCGTGCCTGTCGCCTCGGGCCGCGCACCCAGCGTGGCGTGCCGGCGGGGGTCAGACATCGAGAAGGCGCAGGATGCCCCGGGCGGGGATGTGAGCCCAGGAGGGACGGTTGGTGAGCTCGTAATCGAGCTCGTACAAGGCTTTTTCGAGCTCGAAGAACCGAATCCACTGAAGGCAGGCATCGCGCCCCGCGGGCAGGAACACAGCGGGCCCACCCGGAGCCGCGTCGAAGTAGCCGTCGAGGAACGCGGACGCCATCGGCAAGGCGCGGCGGAGACCTTCCTCCCGCCCTGGTGCGCGCTCGCACGCCACCGCGACCGCGTACTCGAACGAGCGCAGCATGCCCGCCACGTCCTTCAGCGCGCAGTGGGTCTGACGACGTTCGTCCACCGGGCGGGTGGGCTCGCCCTCGAAGTCGATCAGGACGAAGCCGGTCGGTGTCTTGAGGGTCTGTCCCAGGTGGAAGTCACCGTGGATGCGGATTGTCGAGAACAAGTGGTCGGCGCCGTCGGTGGCGGGGGCGGGCACCAGGGCATGCGACGACACCCGGTCGAGCACACGCGCGAGCCGCGTGTGCTCGACCTCGGGCATCTGGCTGTGCCCAACGTGCGTGAGGACCCCTGCGGCCCGGGCCGCGACCTCAGCCGTCCAGAGGCGGACGTCGCTCTGCTGGACCGGCTTCGGCGCGAAGGCGGGCGTGTCTGGATCGGACGACAGCGCCTGGTGGAAGCCCCGCGTGGTGGCGCCGAGAGCGAAGAGGTCCGCGCGCATCGATGGCCACGCGCCAGGGGTCGTCAGTTCGCGCTCGAGGTGCGAGACCACGTAACGCCAGCCGTCGGCGATGCTGTGCACCCAGGTCTGCAGCACACCGATCGTGGAAACCGATCCATCTGGTGCGACGTAGCTGACCGAGCCCTGGAGGGACGGGATCTCCCGGAAGGGCGTACGCGTGGTCAGGAACCGGAGCATCTCGAGTTCCGGGTTCTCTCCCGACTGCGCGCGGCGAAACAGTTTGAAGACGAGCTCGTGCCCGATCCTGAGGGACGTGTTGCTTTGATCGGCGCCAAGCGCGTGGACGACTGCATTGCCGGACAGCACCGCGCTCGCCTCGGGCGTGAGATCCGCGAAGGAAAGCGCGCCGCCCCGGGCTGTGGGGATCTCGCCGGGATCGGCAAGAGGGCGAAGCAGCCCCGATATCGCGCGCGAGCCGGCGGCTGCGTCCACCACCCAGCGCCCTTCGGCCGCGTCGTCCAGCCGGGCAATCGCCGGACCCTCGCCGGGCGTGTCGCGCACGCCGAGCCACAGGCTGTAGCGATCCGCGGCGCCGTCGGCGTAGGACACCTCGACGCAGACGAGGACCTCGGCGTCCTCGATCGCGGGCAGCCAGGCCAGATCCACGACTCGCACCGCGCGTATCGAACGGCCCTTGCCCCCGAACCATCGCTGTGACGGCAGGAACGCCGGCAACGATTCCACCAGGGCGAACTCCAGTGCGCGTGTCATGCCGTCGAGGGCGGGGGTGTGCTCCCTTTCCATGTCTGAACCCTGGTTGTTCAGAGATGCGAGATCTCTTCGGGTTTCGGCTCGCTCCCTTTCTCCGGGAACTGGCGTTCGAGCACCCGGCGCGCCACGCTGCCGCCGCCGATCCCGAAGGCGATGGCGAGGCCGAGCATCACGGCGCCGAACGAGATGGCGAACGCCGTCAGCACAATCGTCCGCGCCACGGCAATCTGGTCGAGGGCCATCGCCCCGGCCAGGATCAGGATGAGCGCCCGCACCGCGCCCGCGAGCACGCGAGGCGAGGAGACGTGGGCGTTGACCGCCGCCAGCAGCGTCGCCCTCCACAGGAAGTTACCGGCCAGCAGTCCCACCAGCATGATGCCCAGCGCCACCAGCAGCCGCGGGATGAACAACACGAACGACGCCACGAGTCCCTGAAGGACCGTGAAGCCAAGCACGTCCACGCCGGAGAGCAGGAATCCGATCCACACCAGCCAGAACACCACCGCCGCGGCGAGCACGTCCGGGGCCGGCAGATCCGCGGCCCTGAGCAGTGGCGTGATGCCAAGGCGATCGCAGACGGTGTTGAAGCGCAGCCAGCCGAGCATCCAGCGCACGAGTGTTCGCAGCGCCACCGCGATGATCCACCCTGCCAGGATGATGCTGAACGTGGTGAGGATCCGTGGCAGGAAGGTCCGGATGGCGTCGACGAAGTTCGCCCCCGCCTGACTGACCGCGTCCGCAATCATCTGAGCCATGACTCACCTCGGTTGTGTTCGGGCCCATCGCTGGACCAGATAGGGTTTAGCGCGCTCGAACTCCCGGCAGAGCTCGTCGAGGGCCGCGTCGATCGACGCGGGGGCCGCTCCGGCATGCTCGAGCATGAAGGCGCCCGCCCGGCCGAGATAGAGCGGGAGCAAGGCCTGGGTGATGTGCTCGCGCCGCATCACCCCGGCGTGGTGTGCCGCCAGGAACTGGTACACCGTGGCCACCCACAGTTCGTCCGGAAAGCGGAGCTCGGCCGGCGCAATCTGCGCGGTCGCGTTCAGCGCGGCATGCGTCTCCGGCGTGAGGATGGTTTCGAGAATCGACCGCAGGTCGCGAATGTCGCTGCCGAACGACTGCAACAGCCGCTCGCCGTCGATGGGCGGCGACTCACCGGGAGAGGGGGGCGGCGCGGGCCCGACCGTCGGCAGCGGTTGCGAGCCTTCTCGTTCGAGCCACGAAGGCGCCTGCCTTTCCAGGCACGAGAAGAGGGAGCCCACGACCTGACCGAACGTTTCGGAAATCCCGGGGCGCGACGCACCGGGCGCGAAGGTGCGCTGCCCGAGCACCGCCTGGCAGCAGCGATAGTCGCCGGCCACGGCCGCGCCGGTCAGCCACAGGTCGATTCCAAACTGCGCGAGGCCCGTGTCCCAGACGTCCTGCTCGAGACAGTTGGCGGCAAACCGTCCAGAGCAGCCGAATTCAGCGGCCTGCGGTTCGGCGATCTGCCAGCCGTATGCCGCACGGACCAGGGGGCGGACCAGTTGGCTGACGAGCGGGCCCTCGAGCGGATGGCGAACGTAGACGGGAGACACGAAGTCGCAGGCGTGCGCGCTGACGGGCCGAATGAGGGCCTCGATCCACTCTGGGGTGACGGTGGTGACATCGGGGTCGAGCACCGCGACGGCTCTCGCCTGCAGGAGGTCGGCGGCCGCGAAGATCTGCCGCAAGGCGCTGCCCTTGCCGGGCACCCCGTGATAGGGCGTGCTGATCCGGTGCACCGTCCGGAGACTGTGCCGCAGCATCAACGTATCGGCATCGTCCATCGACAGGTCCCGGACGATGGCGCGTGTACCGTCCTCGGAGCCGCCGTCGGAGTTGATGAGCACCGTGCGTTCGCGCGGGAAGTACCGGGCGAACCCGCGATGGACGGCCTTGACGACCGAGCCGATGGTGGCGGCGTTGTTGAGCGTCGGTATGCCGACCAGGACATCCACCTGACCGACCGCCATCAACTCTTGAACCAGTTCGTCCGGCAGCAGACTCGGCTGCGCCACTATGACCTCCCCGCGCCATGGTGCCGTGGCTGTGACTTGAGTCGCATGGTCATCTACAGGCGCCGGAGCCTGAACCAGTAGAAGTCGTACGGTCCGAGGGTCAGCACGTACGGGCTCTCGCCAATCCGCGGGAACACGCTCTTGCCGAACATCTCGATGGGCAGTGCCCCGGCGAGTTCCGCCAGGTTCAGCTGCACGGCTTGAGCCGTGCCGGCGAAGTTGCAGACCACCAGCACCTGCTCGCGGTCGAGCGTCCGCAGGAACGCCAGCACGCGGTGGTTCACCGGCTTGAGGAAGGAGGTCGAGCCCCGGCTGAAGACGGGGGAGGAGCGGCGCGCCTGAATCAGGCGCCGCATCCAGTTCAGGAGCGAGTGGTCAGCGCGCCGCTGCGACTCCACGTTGACTGCCTGATACCCGTACAGCGGATTGGAGATGACGGGCTGCGCGAGACGCTCGGGATCCGCGGTCGAGAAGCCGCCGTTCCAGCCGCCGCTCCATTGCATCGGCGTCCGGACACCGTTCCGGTCGCCGAGATAGATGTTGTCGCCCATGCCGATTTCGTCACCGTAGTACAGGAACGGGCTCCCGGGCAGCGACATCAGCAGACCGTTCATCAGCTCGATGCGGCGCCGGTCGCCCTCGAGGAGCGGCGCGAGGCGTCTGCGGATGCCGACGTTGATGCGGGCTACGGGATCCCGCGCATACTC
>Ga0105103_10001038_pt1 | contig 15669 bp, 14 predicted proteins | sample PPLLaktember2015_2_FD_79107 | JGI IMG/M metagenome (GOLD analysis project Ga0105103, IMG submission 79107) | Freshwater sediment microbial communities from Prairie Pothole Lake near Jamestown, North Dakota, USA - PPLs Lake P7 Core (6) Depth... | ecosystem: Environmental > Aquatic > Freshwater >...
AAACAACCGCGATCAGAATGAGCAGTCGCAGACTCTGCATATTCATCCTTTCGAGGATCCCGCATACTGAAGGGCAACATCCGCGAGTCGAGAAGCATACTTCTCCAACCCGCAATGGTTGACCCGTTCGATCGTGTCACGCATCGCCCGCGGAAACGCACCGATTCCTCCGTACGCTCCCGCGATGGAACCGGCAATTGCGCCGATGGTATCTGCATCGCCCCCCATTCGGGCAGCCAGCAAGGCAGTTCGAACCGGGTCGCCTTTGCTATAATAGAAGAGCGCGAGGCTGACGGGAACGGTCTCCGTCGTCGATGTCGACGCACCGACCACATCGTACAGTTCGCGCAAGACGCTCACTTCCGACGAGCCCTTGGTCACCAGACTGATCGCCAGTTCTGTCCGCCGCGCGATCGACGCGCCCAGCCAGGGATTCCCCAACTTCATACCTCTTGCGACGCCGTCGAGGGCGACGGAAACGATCGCATCGAGCGAACGCTCTCCACGCAAACACGCACCGAGAGCACACGCTATTCCTGACGCTCCGGCGATGGCGATATTGGTGTTGTGCGTCGGTTTGCACGCCAGCGCAACGTCCCTGACTGTCCGTTCCACATCGCCGAGATTGATGATCCCCACCGGCGCGATTCGCATGCTGGCGCCGTTCGTATCGCCGTAGATCCCGGTCTTCTCAATGCTCGCCCCGGCCTGAAACGCTTGCAACGCCCGCATGGAGCTCGGCCCCAAGAGCGATCCCGCGAATGCGTTGAAACTCCGGGCCCACGCAAGCAATTTGTGCGCGATCAATTCCGGGTCGACCTTCCCCGCCTCCAGGATCACGTCTGCAAGCACAAGCGTCTGCTGCGTATCATCGGTGATCTGACCAGCGACCATTCCATTGTGGATCGGATGACCGGACGGTGCAGGAAGGAAATCATGAATCCCTCCGGGAAAGAGCAACGCGATGCGATCCGGGTCAAGCATGGCCGTTGGCATTCCCATCGCATCACCAACAGCGACTCCCATGAGGGAACCGTGGATATGCTCTATCAGCGCGTTCTTATCGTAGAGTGAGGTCATAATCTGCCGAATGATTGGAAGTAGAGAACAACGACGATCGCAAGGAGCAGGAAATTCGTGGCGAGCGCTATGTAGTCGCGTCTCTTCATGTGGATCTCGTCAAGGAACACGATCCTGCGGGATGAACCGAAACCCCGGTTGAGGAGTGCCATGGCAAGGTTTTCCGACATCCGAATGGAATCGATGATCATCGGAACGAGGACGGAACTGAACACGCGAATGCGTTTGATGAGCCCCCCGCTGTCCAGATCGGCTCCTCTCGAGCGCTGCGCATCAAGCACCATCGTTGCCTTCTGTTCCATCGTGGGGATGAACCGGATCGCCGTCGTGACAATGAACGCGACCACATACGGTACGTGCATCCGCTGCGAAGCCTGAAGAAGATCGTCCACGGGGGTCGTCAGCGTCAACAGAAGCGACGCAAGCACCATCACCATAATGCGAAGACAGATCGTGATCCCAAGCAAGATGCCACCGACCGTAAGCGGCGCAACACGATCCGGGAAGAGGAAGAGAATGACGGTCTGAGAGAACGCGTCCTTGAACTCCTCCGGTTCGTGCGAAAAGACCGTCACCAGAAAGAGAATCACAAAGACCGGGAGAAGCATCAGACTGACGCGTTTCACTCCATGCGACGGGAGTCCCGACAGGAGGAGAGCCGTCAGGAGCAACGCCAGAACAGCCGCCGCATAGACCGGATGATCGAACAAGAAGACCGCCACGATGCACGAACAGAACCAGACCAGCTTTGTGCGGACATCCAGCCGGTGCAGGAATGATTCGGAAGGGACGTAATCAACGAGCATTCGCGGCTCCAGCATTGTGCTGCATGTCCGCGATCTCCTCGAATCGGTTCATTGCAACGCAGCGGAGATCGATTCCCTTGGCCTGCAAAGCGAGCGATAACGCCGCCACCGGGGGCGTCGTCAATCCCGCGCGACGAAGCAGGTCTGGCTGGAGGAAGATCTCTTCCGGTGTTCCGTCTGCGAGAACCGAACCATGAGACAGCACGATGACTCGTTCGGCATGGTCTGCCGCCAGCTGCATATCATGTGTGATCACAATGATGGTGTGACCATCCCGGTGCAATCTCCTGATCATGGCCATCATGGCCCTGCCACCTTCCATATCGAGGCCGGTGGTCGGCTCATCGATGACCAGGACCTCCGGGGCACGCGCCAGCACGCTCGCGACCGCGAGTTTCTGACGTTCTCCCTTGCCCAGTGTGAACGGATGGCGGGCCGATCGGTCCTCGAGTCCAACCGCACGCAACGCCTCGGCCGTGCGCGATGCGATATCCGATTCTGTCAATCCTTCCATCGTGCGAAGTCCGAATTCGACTTCCTCCCGAACAGAGGGACAGAAGATCTGATGATCAGGGTTCTGGAATACATAGCCGACCGTCTTGCTCAGAGTCCCAATGGAATACCGATTCGTGTCTTTTCCGCTCACGATCACCTTGCCAGCCGTCGGCTTGAGCAATCCGTTGAAATGTTTCGCGAGCGTTGTCTTCCCCGCACCGTTCTTGCCAACCAAAGCGATGAATTCACCCCGCGCGATCTGAAGGTCTATGCCATTGAGCGCATCGCGTGTACCATTGTAGTGGTGACTCAGGCTGCGAACGTCAATGAGAACACGCCGCTGCGCCGGCCGCGGAGCGCTCGAGGTGATCGATGCAATATTCTTCTTTGAACCGGAGAACAATCCGGCAACGACGGGAACCGCCTCATCGAGAGTCAGCGGAAGTGGATCGTCGATCCGGATTCCTCGCTGGCGCAGGTTCCACATCAGCTCTGCAATGACGGGAACTGAGATCCCGCGGTGATGACACGCGCCGACGTCTGAGTAGAGGGACCGCGGATCCCCATCCCAACAGATCTTTCCCTCGTCGATCACGATAATCCTTTTCGCGTGATCCAGAAGCCGTTCTGCCTCGTGGCTCGCGAGGAGGAGCGTCATTCGTTGTTCAGTGCAGAGTCTATCGCACAGGGTGAACAGGTGTGCGCTTGCCTCCGGATCGAGTTCGGACGTCGGCTCGTCGAGGACCAGAATGGGGGGCTCCATCGCCAGCACTCCGGCGATCGCAACCCGCTGCTTTTCTCCTCCGGAAAGCCCCGACGGGGATCGCCGTTCATATCCGCAGAGATCAGTTCGCTCGAGCGCCGCCGCAATGTTCCGCTTCATCGTCTCGGCATCCTGGCCAAGGTTGGAGGGCCCAAACGCGATATCCTTCTCGACCGTGTTCGCAAGAATCTGCGTTTCAGCATCCTGAAACACCATTCCAACCACGCGCGCCATCGTCGTCGCGGGCGACCGTTGCGTGTCGATCCCAGCGGAAAGGACTCTTCCGGCGATCTCCCCTTCAAAGAAATGCGGGATCAAACCGTTGACCATCGAGAGAAGCGTCGTCTTTCCTGCTCCTGTCCGCCCGACAATGGCGACAAATTCGTTCTCACGGATGCCGAGTTCAACGCGTCGGAGAACATCGTCCGTGCCCCGGGGATATCGGTAGGTAACGTCTTCGAAGACGACCTGAAGCCGCTCATTCGGATTCGGCTGCTGGGTCACGCTGAAAGCCTCCCGATCGAATGCACCGGCCGTTGCGACGCGCTCTCGAGAACCGCCTTCATATCGGGGGCGGCAGAGACAAGAAAGCAGGTGGAGGGCCCGGCGGATTTGCTCAGAGGCACGCTTACGGTCTCATTTCGGAGGAATGTCAATCCTGCCGTTCGGGCAAGTTCCCCCGCCTCGTACAGTATGCCCTTAGACCCGACTGGAAGAATATCGTGAACGCCGCTCACCTTCAGGATTCTCGACACGCTTGCTGAGTCTGCGATCTCCCGGTCCGCGAGATCAACCATGTCTTCAGGTCCGCATTTAGGCGTCCCGACCACGAAGACTTCATCGTGATCCTTCGACGAACCCGGACGGAAATCCTCCTTCTTCGCGATACCCAAGATCACGACGCCCATTCCCGTTTCCGTCGTCGGGATGTTATCTTCGGTGCTTCCGGAGAGCGGAAAGTCATCCGCGAGGCCGATAGAACTCAGCTCCTCGCGGACTCCGCGTATGATCTCGCGGCCCAGGGGTTCCATTTCGACGGCAAGTGCGTCGAATGCGGCGACAGGCACTGCGCCCGACGCGAGGATTTCCATCAAGGGAACGCGCGTTGCGAACCGTCCCGCCTCATACCCAGACACCTTGACGCGGTCGTTCGGCTTTGGACCGATAGCGCCATCCGAGTCAACTGCGGTGACGAAGAAAAAGTCCCCGTTCAGTTCGATGAGCAACAGGTCGCGCACTTGCGATGTGCGAAAGACACCATGATGCGGCGTTGTCTTCGCCTTCGCATAGTCATCCATCCAGGGAGCGTTCGAGCTTCCCGCGATATTTCCTGAATCAGACAATGTTTCCCTTCCTGACGACGGAATACGCCATTGCAGCAATGAGGATATTGGCGAACGAACCAATGATGAGTGGTAGAACGAGAGCGGCTGCGAGACCGTACCCGCCGACGGGAACCATCAGATAGGCTGAGCCAAATCCGTTCAAGAGAGTGCCGATGATGACAGCCGCAACGATATGGATTCGGACGGTACAATATCGAAAGATCATGACCCAGGCCGCCATCTGACAAGCGATGTAGATATGGACTGGTAATCCGAGGGGAAAGCCGATCGTGAGCGACGTGAGGAGATGACCGATGCCTGCGATGAAGGCACCCTCCCAGTATCCGAATGCCGCGGCGGCGAAATACCCGATGCTTGAATCGAGGGCGACCGTCCCCGTTGGACTGGGAATCTTCGTCAGCGCACCGACTGCGCTGAGTGCGATAAAGATCGACATGCGAGCCACGCGCCGATGGGTGAAGAACACTTTGCGGGGGCGGGCAGAGGAATTATGTTCTGTTCCCGGCGGAATTGACAAGAGATGCCTCTTGCTGTTGGTCTCGTTTGAGTTCGATGTTAAACTTACAGCGGTCGCCGCGGAGAAGGGTTCGCACCAGTTCAACGACGCGGCCTCCTTCGATGTACGAATGTCGCTCCAGAAGGATGAGCGGGTCCCCGGCGGCAATGCTCAGTAACTTCGCTTCATAGTTGTCCGCCTTCACCGCTTGAAATGTCTCGTTCACTCCTGTGATGACGATGTTGAATCGATGCTGAAGCGTCTTGAACAGCGATCCATCGTCGAATGGCCTGTCGATCAACCCGGGACAAAGCTCAGCGGGCAGGAACGATGTCTGCAGCGCAAGAGGAACTCCATTCACTTCACGAAGGATTTGAATATGATAAATGGGTTCGGTTTCCTTGATGCCGAGGTGTCGCGCAATCGCAGGAAGCGCGGGCATCTGTTTCGCTTCAACGGCTTTGTTCTTCAATGCACCGTTCATTCCGACGACTTCCGAGGAGAAGCTCAGAAGCGTCGTGATGTTTTGGCTGATCTTCGGGTCCATGACATATGTTCCTTTGCCACGGATGCGATAGACCAACCGCTTATTCTGGAGTGTTTTGATCGCTTGGAGAACGGTATTCTTGCTGACGCCATAGGTTCGGCATAGTTCATTCTCAGACGGGATCGGATTCCCAGGCTTGAGGAGTCCTGTTTCGATCTGGTCGATGAGAATCTCGAGAAGTTGATAGTAGAGGGGGATGATGCTTGACCGTTGAATCCCCTTTTGAGCTTTCATGAAGGGTCCCAAGGAATTGGGTGGGTTAATGGGTTAACCTGATAAGATTATATTGAATTCCGACTGATTTGTCAAGGACCCTCGGAAAACAACTGAACGATCCCATCTCTCCGGTCTGGCCCCCGCTTCCCCATCGCGGTTCGATACGGATGCTAGCAACGTTAGTCGTTATGCACGTCGGCATGGAGGAGCAGACCATGAAAGAACTGTTCAAGGAAGCGAACGGAGCACACGTGACGGAAGGCCGATTCGGAGGCCGCATGCTATTGATGAATGGGCGCAGGAATACTCTTGCATCGATGTGGGACAACAGATCAAAGCGGTGGGTGTCCTCTACGAACTCTCCAGCACCAAAGACAGTAATCCCATGACAGATCGCCGGTGGCCGGAACGGAACCAACTCACTCAGCATTGGCACCAGGATCACGGTCAGGTCGATGTCCACAACCGCATTCACCATTTGAAGTCGTTCGATTTGACTCTCACTCTCCCCCGCTGTATTTTAATGCCGCGCTCTCGTCGATACTCCATGATGGTCGACCCAGATACCTTGACCGCTGTTCCACGCCAGCGACGTGACCTCACATTTGAAGGTGCCTTGATGTACCGTATTCTTCTCATTGAAGATGAAGAATTCTTCTGCGACATCGTCGCTTCCATGTTGGAGATCGCGGGATACGGGGTCATTGTCACGCATGACGGCACCGCGGGACTGGAGGCAGCAAAAGCCCAACGCCCCGACATCATCCTCTGCGACGTCTCAATGCCCGGCATCAGCGGGCACGACGTACTCCGTGAACTAAAGTCAGAACCGAAACTCGCCGGGATTCCCTTCATCTTTCTGACGGGCAATGCCGAACGAAAGGATGTCCGGGAAGGAATGCAGCTCGGCGCCGACGACTACCTGACGAAACCCTTTTCGGAGAAGGAGCTCACAAATGCGATCGAAGCCTGCCTGGCGAAGAAGCACGCCTTGGGACGATATTTCGAATCCCGGTTTGACGATGTCAAGATGACCGTCGTGAAGTCACTGCCGCACGAATTCCGTACGCCGATGGCCAGCATCCTCGGTTTCTCTGAGATGCTGATGGAGGATTCCGGTATCGAGCCGGAACAGGTTCGGGAGATCGGCGGCCTGATCAATAAGTCCGGCAGGCGGCTCCATCGATTGCTGGAGAACATCGAATTGATGGGGCAGATCGGATTGTGGGAGAACGACCCTGCGATGAAGGCGGAACTTCAGGCGGCTCCGTCATCGAATGTTCTTGATCCCTTGCGCACTGCCGCGGAAAGACTCATGACAGATCATGAGCGCCCCGGTGCGATCCGCATTTCGGGGAACGATCTCTCCGTGAAAATGTCTTCCGTGCATCTTGCCAGAATGTTGGAAGAAGTGCTCGACAACGCAATGAAGTTCTCCGCGGCTGAAGCCTCCGTGCATGTTTCGATCGATGAAGGAGAGACCGAAGGACTCATCATTGTGCGCGATGAAGGACGAGGAATGACTACCGAACAGTTATCGCTCGTGTCCGCATTCAGGCAGTTCAACCGCGCACAATTTGAACAGCAAGGGCTGGGACTTGGATTGGTTCTGGCGAGTTCGCTTGCGAAGGTCTACGATGGGAGATTGGACATCACGAGTGAAGAAGGGCGAGGCACAACGGTGAGCATCACCCTGCCCAAAGTACTCCATGCGAAGCTTCCATAGCTGATGCACTCCGGCCGAGCGCGCGCAACCTCCCTGCTCCTCCAACACTGGCGTGCATTCGACGAACATCCGCGGCAGGTTTCAGCGAGGGGATGAAACAAAAGAGTGCCACATCGGCAAGACATGGCACTCCTTGAAATGATTCACACAGGCATCTCGCGACGTCTACTTGAGGTCGAAGCGGTCCAAGTTCATCACCTTGCTCCACGCCGCGACGAAATCCCAAACGAACTTCTCCGCCGCATCATCCTGCGCATAGACCTCGGCGAGCGCGCGCAACTGCGAGTTTGAGCCGAACACCAGGTCCACCCGCGTTCCAGTCCACTTGGATGCGCCGGTTTTCCGGTCGCGCCCTTCGAATGATTCCGCAGCACGAGACGTCGGCTTCCACTTGATGCTCATGTCGAGCAGGTTGACGAAGAAGTCGTTGGTGAGTGTGCCCACCCGCTTCGTGAACACACCGTGTTTCGACTGACCCGCGTTCGCACCAAGCACACGCAACCCGCCGATCAGCACGGTCATCTCCGGTGCACTCAACGTGAGAAGCTGCGCCTTGTCCACCAGCAGCGCCTCGGCCGGAACGGTGAACGTCGTCTTCAGGTAGTTGCGGAAACCATCGGCTTGGGGCTCCAAGACGGCGAAGGATTCCACATCGGTCTGCTCCGGCGAAGCGTCGGTTCGGCCGGGAGTGAACGGAACAACCACAGTATGGCCGGCCTTCTTTGCTGCCTTCTCGATGGCAGCGCAGCCGCCAAGCACGATCAGATCCGCGAGTGATACTTTCTTCCTGCCTCCCTGCGCCTTGTTGAACTTCAGCTGGATCCCCTCGAGAGTCTTCAAAACCTTCTTCAGTTGAGCGGGTCGATTCACATCCCAATCCTTCTGCGGCGCAAGACGGATGCGTGCTCCGTTCGTTCCGCCGCGTTTATCTGAGCCGCGGAAGGTCGACGCGGAAGCCCATGCGGTTGAAACCAGTTCAGAGATCGACAGGCCGGAGGCAAGGATCTTCCTTTTAAGCGCTGCGATATCCTTCGCCGTCACCAGTCTGTGGCTCACAGCCGGGATCGGGTCTTGCCAGATCAGCTCCTCCGCCGGGACCTCCGGGCCAAGATATCGCGAGCGCGGTCCCATGTCGCGATGGGTCAGCTTGAACCAGGCGCGAGCGAAGGCATCGGCGAACGCCTTGGGATCCTTGTGGAATCGGCGTGAGATCGGTTCGTAGATCGGATCAAAGCGCAGCGACAGATCGGCCGTCGTCATCATGGGCCGATGTTTCTTCGAAGGATCGTGCGCGTCCGGGATCATGTGCTCTGCTTTGACATCTTTCGCAAGCCATTGCCATGCGCCCGCGGGGCTTTTCACGAGTTCCCACTCGTAGCCGAAGAGCATATCGAAGTAGCCATTATCCCACTTCGTCGGATTGGGCTTCCACGCCCCTTCGATACCGCTCGTCGTGGTGTGCACACCCTTGCCGGTTCCGAGCTTGTTGATCCAGCCAAGGCCCTGTTGTTCGATCGGGGCAGCCTCGGGTTCCGGACCCACCAGCGCCGGATCACCCGCGCCATGCGCCTTGCCGAATGTGTGTCCGCCGGCAACGAGTGCGACGGTCTCCTCGTCGTTCATCGCCATGCGTGCAAAGGTCTCGCGCACATCGCGGCCCGAGGCCACGGGATCGGGATTGCCGTTCGGACCTTCCGGGTTGACGTAAATGAGTCCCATCTGAACCGCCGCCAAGGGATTCTCAAGTTGTCGCTCGCCACTGTACCGCTTGTCACCCAGCCAGGATTTTTCGCTACCCCAGTAGATGTCCTCTTCAGGCTGCCAGATGTCCGCGCGGCCGCCGCCGAAACCGAATGTCTTGAATCCCATTGACTCCAGCGCGCAATTGCCGGCAAGGATCAGGAGATCCGCCCAAGAGATCTTGTTCCCGTACTTCTGCTTGATGGGCCAAAGCAGGCGTCGCGCTTTGTCCAGGTTACCGTTGTCCGGCCAGCTGTTAACCGGCGCAAAGCGCTGGTTGCCGGTGCCGCCGCCGCCGCGGCCATCCGATGTGCGGTATGTGCCGGCACTGTGCCAGGACATGCGAATGAAGAGTCCGCCATAGTGTCCCCAGTCGGCAGGCCACCATTCCTGCGAATCCTTCATGAGTTTGTACAGATCTTTCTTCAGGGCGGTCAGGTTGAGCTTCTTGAATTCTTCAGCGTAATCGAACTCCTGTCCCATCGGATTGGATGCGGGTGCATGTTGGTGCAGGATGCCCAGGTTCAGCTGATTGGGCCACCAATCGCGGTTCGATGTCCCTTTCCCTGCCGCGGCCATGCCGGTATGTCCGGTCACGGGGCACTTGCTTTCCTCATTCATGGTATGACTCCTTTCAGTATAGGGAAGTAATTAAATCTAGTATACTTTTAGACAACGTCTAAATCAAGGTCAAAAAAACTATTTCTTTCGCTTCCCCCTGATGACGACCTGGAAGTCCCTGATTTCCATGCTCTTCAGATTCTCCTGGCCTTGGATGGAGAGATCTTCCCACGGGATATCGGTGATCTCGCCTGTCTCTTCGTCGATGAAATGATGATGCGGACGCGTATTCGCGTCGAAGACAATCGTCTCCTCCAACAGGATCTGCGTCTTCAACACGCGCTTTTCGACAAGGAGATTGAGCGTGTTGTACACCGTAGCTCTCGACACCGAATGGCAGATGCGTTTCGCACGCTTGAACACCTCGTCCGCGCTGAGATGCTTGTGCGCATCCATGACTGACTTCACGACGGCAATTCGCTGCGGCGTTGGAGTGAGGGCGCACCCTTCCAGCAATTCTATCGCACTGTTCATGTGGAAATATGCACGGAATGGAAGAGAATAACAAGCGCGCCGGATCACACCGCGGGATCATTGGTGCTCCTCTCATGAGGTGCGATCACAGACATCCACTTGACCATCGACGTGCTTCGTGAACTGGCCGTTCTCTTCCCCTTCAAGTCCATTACGAAGGAGGCGCCGGTCGCCTCACGAGGCCTGGCCTACGGCATCGCCAGGCAGTTCGGTGCCTTTCGGGAAGTGGTCAAGTCAGGAGAGATCCAGGTCTTCAGCAACCGTGATGAGGCAATGACGTGGCTTCAGGCATGACGTCCTGAGGCGGACCCGCCATTCAAACTGGGGAACACCGATCGGATTCAGGGATGCAGCCGTTCACGTCGAACGACGCCGGCCTTGATGAGTCCCCTGTTCCGGACAACCACCATCGATTGAACGACCATGAGGATCCCCGTGACGATCAGGATCGATTCGATCGTAACGATCTCTGCGAGTGGGCCGAAGAACAACATTCCGAGCGGCATCATAGACGTGAAGAGCATGGTGTTTACGCTGAAGACCCGCCCGAGGAAGTCCTCCTCAACGTGTTCCTGAACGAACACGATGGATGGCGTGTTCAGGAACGGCATCGCGACTCCGAAGAGCCACATGATCGTCAGATAGAACCAGAAGTTGCCGGTCATTCCGAGCGTGACCGTGCAGATCCCCATGATCATGGTCGACACCAGCATGGTGTGCATGCGATTGGGGAGTCCGCCCCAGACGCTGAAGATCCCCCCGCCGACGATCATCCCCGCAGAAAACGTGATCTCGATCGCTGTCAGCCTCCAGACATCGCTGCCGAACGTACGCGCGACCTGCAGGGGCGTGAGAAATGCTGCCGGTGTGATGAGGAAGAGAAGAACACCAAGGAACGAGAAGAAGGAAACGAGGTACCGGTGGTCCTTGATGTAGCGGAATCCGATCTTCATGTCGGCGAAGTAGCTGACAGACTGTTTGGACAGGGCCTTTGCGTGCGGCGGGATATGGAGGAAGAACAACAGGACTGTAATCGCCAGCGCAGCGGTAACGACATCGATAAAGAAGAGATACTGCATCGGCCACAAGGAGATGAGCACTCCGCTTGCGAGCGGGGAGACAAGCGCAATGAGGGAGTGGATGGAACCGGCGATCCCGTTCACGCGCGCGAGGTATTCCTGCGGCACGAATTGCGGAAGGATGGCTCCCACGGCAGGCCCCTGGATCGCGGCGCCCACCGCCCGGAGAGCGGCGGCAACCATAACCAGCCATACGCTTCGTTCGCTCAGCATGAACGCAATCGCCAGTGCAAGCGTCACGAGGGCAATGAGCCCATCCGCGAGCATGATGAGTTTCTTGCGGTCGTAGCGGTCGGCCCACACGCCTCCGAACGGCGAGAGGAAGAACGTCGGAAGGAATCCGCACACGATGTAGAGCATCAGCATCGTGCCGGACTTGGTTTCCAAGGTCACATACCATAACAGCGCATATTGGACCAGAGATGAACCAAACAGCGACAAGGTCTGACTTGCCAGGAATGTTGCGGTCGTGCGCTTCCACATGGGAGGGGTCAAGTGTGAGAGCCCTTCCCGGGGGAGACGCCCGGCGTGATACCCGGGGAGATTCCCGGGGAGTATGCCTGCTCAACGCGCCGCTTCAGATTCTCCAGCGAAATGCGAATGATCTTCTCCCATTGCGGCTTCATGATCAGGGCGTCGACCAATCCGCTGAATCGCGGGAATGGGAGATGGTACTCGAGGGTGTAGGTGAATCGAGTCTCGCTGCCAAGGGATTGGAAGTCCCACACCGTTCGCGACGACACACCCTTCGTGGAAACGCCAGTCCAGCCCTGGTTGACGACAAAATCCCGAATCTCAGTCTCAACGTTGACGGCCAATCCCATCATGCGCGCTTTGTATGCGTATCGCGCTCCTGTTCCATGAGTCGTCGCCGTCGTCGGCGTGAATTCGGAGACCCCTTCGAACCATTCGGTCCATTTCCGATGATCGGATGCGTAGGCGAAAACCTCATTCACCGGGGCGGAGATGAGAATGCTCCGTTCAATGCGGGTCATGACAGAATCTCCCGGAAGTTATCATGTTTTGCAGGGTTCTCGTCCCGCATTCTTGGCGGTACTCTTCGTCCACGGTACCCGGAGGATAGATCGGCGTGCTAGCGGATGGACAGCTTCACCCGGGGAATTCGCCCGGGGAGATTCCCGGCGTGATACCCGGGGAGATTCCCGGGGAAAAGCGCGGAGACAAGCGCCGCCGGCCCCGCGAAGCGACGCCCACTGCGACAATTGTCGACATCGCAATTTGCGATGCCTAGCTACCGTAGCCCGTTACCCGTCTTTACGGCTCGATTGCTCCTTGTAGCCGAACAGACCAAAGAGCGCGAAGAGCGCGTACAGTCCATAGAGTGCTGGATTGTCCAGCGATGAACCTAACGAGCCGAGGAGGCCCAGGAATCCCAGGAAACCGAGCATATTCAGTTTCATTGTTGTCCCTCCACTATTTCAACAATCCCGCATTCCGGAACGGCCGCTCCATGTTCACGTGATGGATCGCGTCGGTCATCTTCTTCCCGTGACACACGGCGCACGTTCCGTTCGACCCGATGGGAGCACGACTGCCGATATACTGCAGCGGCTGAATATTATCCCGGTCCCGGTGCGCGGGATTCTTCGCCGGATACAACGCATGCGCGGAGCCGTGACAGGCCGGACAGCGGACGCCGGCATCATCCGTTCGATTCCGATAGAGGTCCGAACCTTGCGCGGTCCATTGGTTGAATCCCGTATAGCCCGCTTCCGGTTTCGCGAAGTCCACGTGGCAGTTCAAACAATCGGGTTGTCCCAGCCATGCTACGCGCGGCTCGATGGACTCGGCTTCTGCATCTGCAAGTGCACGGAGCATCCGTTGTGCGGACGGTTTCGCCTGCTCCGACTTCAGCAACGCAACGGCATCTTCCTGCATCGTGCCGTGACAATCGGTGCAGCCGAGTCCGAGAGCGCTATGCGGATCGCGCAAACATCGCGTGTTTCCCTTCGGCGCACTCGGATGGCAGACGTCGCAAGATGCGGATCCTTCCAACGGCATGTAGGCTGCATGCCATCCGTGCATTGCCGTGGAGAAATCGACGACCGTGGAGTCCCCCGCCGCGTTAAGCACCGGATCGGGATGACAACTCTGGCAGAGTTGCGGCTTCCCCTCCAGAGCAGATTCCAGCAGCGTGGTTCCGCTCAACCGGTCGTGCGCCGCGAGGATGTTCTTCGCCGTCTCGTCCCCCAGTCCAGTCCCATTGGCCTTCCACTCTCCGCCGTGGCAATTCTTGCAGCCAATCTCCGTGGAGACCGGCGCAACGACCCGCGTCGTGATCAGGATCTTCCCCGTCGCTTGCTCCACCGCCTTGACCGTGAAGCTCGGATACGGATTGTATGTTCCATCATCCGCATAGGGAAGGACTGGAATGCCCGGAGCGATGAAGCTGTTGCGCTCGGCATCGACATCAAAAGTCCCGCGGATCGCCTTGCCGAACAATCCCATGTTGGCTTCGAGTTTCTTGCCGTAGAGCGGCTCAGCGAACTTCCAGAAATCGGAATGCGAGGACGGATTCCCATGCCCCGCTTCGACCTCATACTGCAGTTCGATCCCCTCGGTCACCAATTGCGGCGGATCTCCGCGCTTGATCAATTGCGCCTCCAGCGTGTTCGCCGGAGGCAGAAAGCTGAACCACTTGTCGCCATCGGTCATACAGTGCATGCCGAAGTCGTTCCAGACGAGGAGGATATACTCCGACTTCTTCGCGTCGAATGGCGGGATCATCTCGGTCGTCGGGGCGACCTGACTCGAAGGCAGTTCCACGGTCGCGGGAGAGCCGAGCAATTCCGTCGCCATGTAGAACGCAAGCGCTTCTTTCTCCTCCTGCGTTCCCATGAATGGCGGCATATAGGTCTGGATCTTTCCCTGCCCTGTCAGTTGCGCTAACAGGCCGAGATAGGTGAATCCCTGGATGCGCGGGACAATGTCGTTCCGGATGCCGTTGATCGTATGACAACTTTGACATTGGAGCCGGAACAGCTCGCGCCCCGCCAGTGCACGGTTCTCCGCGGTGATCTCCCGAACCTCCGACCATCGTGCATGTTTCAGCACGCCTTCGCGGTTCAGCACCGCGACCTGGTCTTTGGTGATGGAAGTGCTGTACATGTATTCGCCGATGATGTACGGCTTGCGCGCGATCTCGCGAACATACTCGAACCCGCCGATCCATCCCAGTCCGATCGCTACAACGATCACCGTCAGGATCCGTTGCACTCCGAGTGAGGAGCGGCGGATCAGGATCACGCCCGCGACAAAGAGCGCCACCGTTGCGATCGCGAAGATCCAGACGAATGGCGCCGTCTGCGGATTCAACGCGAAGTTCCGCACACGGATCTCCTCGGAAAGCGTGTAGTAATACCACACCGCAGAAGGAACGATGCCGATCAGCGGATACAGCAGCCAGCGCGCGCAGTAGTTCATCAGCCGTGCGCGGAAGGACTCGTCCTTGATGAACAACGCCGTCACGAATCCGAACAATCCGGCGATCACGGCAGCCATGCAGGACCGGAACACGAGCGACGGGAAATAGGTCGGATTGAAGAAGCCGTCCCAGAAGCCGCCGGTCGTCAACCATGCGCCAGGCGTAAGCATGAAGGAGAGAATGCCGTTGATGATGACGAGACTGAGCCATGCGAACAGGAAGTACAGGAATGCAACGCGCAGCCGGTCCTTCTCCGACATCACCGTGAATCGGTAGTGATAGACGAGCAACGCCACGATCTCGCCGACAAAGAAGACCCATTCGATCGCCCATCCGAACACGAAGTTGTGGATAAGCGACGAGGTCGCCGCCGGCTGAACCAGCGCGATGATGAACCAGATGCCGACTCCCGTCACGCCGCCGAACACCATCGTCAACAACAGAAAGAACCAGGTGTGACGTCGAACGTAGTCGGTCAATTGCGCGTCGTTTCGTTTGACCGCCATGCGGTCTGTGAGCCAGAGGAACAACCCTCCTCCGACCGCGAGATGCGCGATGTAGACATGAAGGATGGCGATGAGCGCGATGAACGAGCCGCCGCCGATGGTCGTCAAATCCCAGATCGGATAGTTCATGACGCGGCCCTCCCGGCATCAGTTCGGAATCCGGCGCGCAGCATCCAGACAACGCTTGCGAGGCCGAGGACGAGAATAACAAGAAAGAGGACGAGGACTCCATACTGCGGATTCACCGTCAGCGATGACGGATCGAACGAGCCGCTGAGATACATGGCGCGGAGCTGATCGCGCGTGATGACCATCGCGACCATCGTGAT
>Ga0105103_10001039_pt1 | contig 15665 bp, 10 predicted proteins | sample PPLLaktember2015_2_FD_79107 | JGI IMG/M metagenome (GOLD analysis project Ga0105103, IMG submission 79107) | Freshwater sediment microbial communities from Prairie Pothole Lake near Jamestown, North Dakota, USA - PPLs Lake P7 Core (6) Depth... | ecosystem: Environmental > Aquatic > Freshwater >...
CCTGATAAAAACGTATGGTACGCATAAAGTATTCGTTCACTTATGCTGATAAAATGGCGTTTTGACGATCTCCGCGGATTCTCTTTTACCACGAATGTCGATCTCGATGGTGCTCCCGATATTTGAAAATTCGGACTCGACATAGCCCATGCCGATTCCTTTTTCCAACATGGGAGAAAAGGTGCCGCTGGTTACAAATCCGATCTTTTGTGGACCGCGATATAACTCGTAGCCATGGCGGGGAAAGGCTTTACCTTTGACCATAAAACCAACCAATTTGCGCGTGAGTCCTTGGTTTTTGGCCTGAAGAATCGCCGCTTTGCCGATAAAATCGGGTTTGTCGAGTTTTGTGATCCAACCGAGTCCCGCTTCCAATGGATGAGTCGTCGCATCTATATCGTTTCCATAGAGGCAGTATTTCATTTCCAGTCGGAGTGTATCTCGAGCGCCAAGGCCGATGGGTTCAATTTTATACGGTTCACCGATGGCCATCAGCGTGTGCCAGATCTTTTCTGTATGCTCCGGCGCAAAGCAGAGTTCATAACCGAGTTCTCCGGTGTAGCCGGTTCGCGAGACAATCATCGGCACATCAGCCACCACTCCGCTCATGCTCCAATAAAAAGCAAGATCATCCAGCGGCAGCGAAGTCGCCTGCTGCAATAGATCTCGGGAGAACGGTCCCTGCAATGCCAGCAACGAGAATTGATCACTCTGATTTTGCAAGACAACGTCATCTAAAAGATGGGATTTGGCCCAATTCCAGTCTTTCTCAACATTTGCCGCATTTACCACCATCATATAATAATCATCAAAACGGTAGACCAGCAGATCATCCACGATGCCGCCATTTTCATAGCACATGGCAGTATATTGAACTTGATTGACCTGCAGCTTGCTGACATCATTTATGGTTATTTTTTGAAGAAAATCGAGGGCGTTTTTACCACGAACAATGAATTCTCCCATGTGAGAAACATCAAAAAGTCCCACCTGGGTTCTCACGCAACGATGTTCTTGAAGAATCCCGGCATATTGAATCGGCATCCAATAGCCGGCAAATGGGGCCATTTTGGCGCCAAGCTCCAAATGGACAGAGTATAAAGCAGTTTTTTTAATATCCACATTCACTCCTTCCTGACAGGTATCTTGAGGTATTCAATATCAGCGACAAAATGCGGCAAAACACTCTGATTCGACTCGATCGATCAAATGGGGTTTGCCGACATTCAGGCTGAAAAATTAGTATATATTTACCACACAGTCAAGGGTAAATTTGGAAGCTGAAAATGGATCATCTCTGACCATGATCTCAGGTCAGACTATCTCCCCAATCTGAGAAAATCATTGATAATAACAAAAACCATCAGGGCTAAAAGCAATGCCATGCCGATCTGTTGAACTGTCATTTTTATTTTGGTGGAAATCGGGCGTCTGATGATGGCTTCCAGGGTGAGCAGCACCAAATGTCCTCCATCCAGAACCGGAACAGGGAGTAGATTCAACAGTCCTAAATTAATGCTCAACACCGCCGCAAATGCAAGCAGATCACTGAATCCTCGCTTGGCCACCTGACCGGAGATTTCCGCAATTCGCAGCGGTCCGCCCAAGGCTTCCTTGGCGTTCACTTTGCCGCTGAACAGCAAAGCAAAAGATTTCAAGATCATATCAGTTTTATAGATCGTATTGGTGACGCCCAAGCTGACAGCCGTGAATGGCCCGACTTTTTCTTTTGTCATCACAGGACTGATTCCGATGAGACCGATATTGTTCATGGGGTCCAAAACCGGAGTCACGCGCGAGGTGAAGAGGGCGCCTTCGCGTTGCCATTCAATGTCAAGCTGTCGTTGAGGCGCATTATGGACAATGGTCAAGAGTTCCTGCCAGGTATTCACCGATTGGGCGTCGATGCGGGTGATGCGGTCACCGGACTGCAGACCGATCGAATCGGCCGGACTCTGCGGCATCACCGCCCCGACAACCGCATAGCTGGGTTCAGCAGGCATCTCAATACCGACGGTCATGAAGATAAAGGTATAGATCAATGCCGCCAGCAAAATATTGAACAGCGGACCGGCGAAAATGACCAGGAATCTCGCCCAAATTGGTTTGGACATGAATTCGTGCGGTTCTCCTTTGATGTTTGCCGCATCCAGGCTTTCGTCAATCATGCCGGACATTTTGACGTAACCGCCCAGAGGAACTGCGGAGATGCAATAGTCGGTATCGCCGATTTTTTTGCCAAACAGTCGGGGCGGGAAGCCGATCGAAAACCGCTCGACCCGAATACCAACCAATTTTGCCAGCAAGAAATGTCCCAATTCGTGCATAATCACCAACAGACCGATGATAAAAATGAAAGGGAGCCCATACGTCAACAATACATTGCCAATATTTTCCATTTTATTTTCCTAAATCCAAATGATCATCATTCATTATCGAACCAATTAGCTGTTGTTTTATCCAGCAAGGTGCTAGTAAGACGGTTTTATTAACGAAAAGATTCAAGTTAAAATTCCAGTTGAGTGTGGAGAGAAATTTTCTGCAAACGATCGCGCCCACAGGTCTGCTTCAACAAGTTCCTCAGCCTGGGGGTGTTGCCGGTTTTTATGGGTTTCCAGAGCCGCCTGAACCAACGTTTCAATCTGATCGAACCGAATCGATCGCGATAGAAATCGTTGCACGGCAATTTCGTTCGCCGCATTTAATACGGCCGGCGCCGTGCCGCCCTCCGCCAGCGCTTGATAAGCCAAAACCAGGCAACGGAATTTAGCCATATCCGGCAGCTCAAAAGTGAGTTCTTTCAAGACATTAAAATCCAGGCGGGGAAAATCAGCGGCGACTCTTCTCGGCCAGGTGAGGGCCAACTGAATGGGAATGCGCATATCCGGAACGCCCATTTGGGCTTTGATCGATCCTTCCTTAAATTCCACCATTGAATGGATAATCGATTGAGGATGAATGATAACACGGACTTGATCCGCCCGAACCCCGAATAATCGACAGGCCTCGATCACCTCAAAACCTTTATTCATCATGGTCGCCGAATCGATGGTAATTTTTTTGCCCATGCGCCAATTCGGATGTGCGAGAGCGCGCTCGACGGTGACATTTTTAAACTCGCTTTTTGGTAACGAACGAAATGGCCCGCCGGAAGCGGTCAAAATGATCGCTTCAATGCTCTGCGGATCTTCTCCCATGAGACATTGAAAAACAGCACTATGCTCGCTGTCAATCGGCAAAATGTGGATCCCTTTTTTTGCCGCCAGATTCATCACCAATTCGCCGCCGATGACCAAGGTTTCTTTGTTGGCCAAGGCAATATCCCGGCCCAGCTCAATTGCAGCCAGTGTCGGCAGGAAACCAGCCGCGCCGACCACTGCATTCACGAGCATATCCCCTTCCGCGGCATTCACCAAATCAGTCAAGGCCTGAGCCCCGGTGAACAAAGATATCTTCATTTGTTCGAACTGAAGCAGTTCAACTGGAGAGACCATTCGGCCGCTGACTGCCGCATACTGAGGCTTGTGTGTCGCACATTGCTGCAGCAGCAGATCCACCTGATGATGAGTCGACAAGCCGACGATTCGAAATAAATCAGGATTTTCTGTGACACAGCGCAGGCAGTTCAAACCGATTGAACCTGTAGCGCCCAGAATAACAAGACGTTTTGGGGATGGCATCATTAGTTTTCTAAAATGGCAAATTTAGAACGCAGTAATTCGCTCTGCTTCATTTCCTCATTGCTCAGTTGACCATCTGTAAACGAAATTCTCAACTCTTCGGCGAAACCTTGTCGCAAGGCGGCAATCATCTGCTGCCGAGTGACCGGCGTTCGTGTCAGTTGATTAATAGAGACCGTTTGCTTTTTCAAATATTGATGCACGCGATGACGCCATTGATCATCATGCCCGGCCAGATAATGGGCAACTGCCAAATGTTCATCTCCCAAAAGGATAGACCCATGCTGCAGCACGGAATTATGGATCCGTCGCTGGGCGCTTCCGACCAACTTTCTTCCCTGAATGGCTATTTCATACTGAATGGATGACGCATAACATAATGTGGACAGTTCCCCCCGAGAAAATCCATCGGGAGTCTTTTTAGCCCGTTCAAAGTCGGCATCGATGTTCAGTGATTGCAAGGCGTGCACCAGACAGCGGCTGATGAATTCATAGACGCCAAAGATATCGAGTGCGAAAAATGAACTGCTCGGCGGCAATATCACCGCGTAGGTCACTTCATTATCATGGAGAATGGCGCGTCCGCCTGTGGGGCGATACACCACATCGATTCCGTCTTGACTACAGCGGAGTAGATCAATGTCTTTTTCTGATTGATGATAACCAAGTGATATCGTGGGACGTGACCACTGATATACGCGCAGAGTGGGCGGCGCAGGTTCTCTTCCAAGAACCTGAGTAATCGCCATATCCGCAGCCATATTTGTCGCGCCCGGCAATGGGCCGCTGTCAATGAAACGCCAAGGAGACGACTCGGCTGCAGCTGTTCCTGAGATCACCCTAAATCAATCCCCTATCTGCCTTTTCAATAAACTGAAGCACATTCTGGACTTCTGGAGTCATGTTCACCTCAGTTTTTATTTTCTCGACAGCCTGGGAGACGTTGAGATGGGAACGGTATAATAATCGGTAGGCTTTTTTGAGAGAGCTCATGGCCGCTTCAGAAAAACCTCTTCGTCGTAATCCGATCGAATTGAGTCCACAAAAGCGCAGAGGTTCTTCCGAAGCCAGGATGTAGGGAGGCACATCTTGAGTGGCGCGAAAGCCGCCGCCGATCATAACATGTTGACCGATATGGCAAAACTGATGCACACCGGACAGTCCTCCGATGATCGCCCAGTCTTCGATCGTCACATGTCCGGCGATTTGCACAGAATTGGCGAGTATAACATTACTGCCGACAAAACAGTCGTGGGCAATATGAACATAAGCCATCAGCAGACAATTGGATCCTACGGTGCTTTTTCCACGCTCATGCGTGCCGCGATTCAGAGTACAGAATTCGCGCACGGTTGTATGATCACCGATCTCAAATGTGGTCATTTCTCCACCAAATTTTAAATCCTGGGGATGGGTGGCAATGACCGCACCATTGTGAATTTTGCACCCCTGCCCGATTCGCGCGCCGGAAGCAAGCAGGACATTTGAAGCGATGGAGGTATCATCGCCGACTTCGACGTTATCCTCTACGATGGTAAAAGGACCGATGGTTACGTTAGTGCCCAGTTTGGCATTCGCATTTACGATGGCGGTTGGATGGATGGTTGTCACGATTTTATCCTTGGAGTAACCGTTATTTTTTCTCTCGGTCCACGACGGCAGCCATTAATTCAGCTTCACAAGCCAGTTGATCACCAACATAAGCACGACCGTACATTTTGGCCATAGAACGTCTGAAAGCGCTCATTTCGACTTCAAAACGCAGGGTATCGCCGGGAGTAATGGCGCGACGAAAACGGACATTATCAATACCGGTAAAAAGCACCAGCTTTTCAGTAGGTTCTGTTTGAGCATTCAGGAGTAAAATGCCACCGACTTGAGCCATTGCCTCAACAATCAGCACGCCCGGCATAATCGGGCGGCCGGGGAAATGACCTTGAAAGAAAGGCTCGTTGCGGGTGACATTCTTGATGCCAATTACGTGTTCGCCAGGAACCAGGTCAATAATTCGATCGACCAGCAAAAATGGATATCGATGGGGCAGAACGCGTTCTATCGCTTCTGCATCTAAAAAAACGCCTTTGCTGTCATCAGCCTGAAACCGTCGGCGAATCAGCTTTTTCTCATATTCTTTGCGGATGAGTTTGACCAGCTCCGCATTGGCGCCGTGACCAGAGCGCGCCGCCATGACATGTCCCTTGATCGGGACGCCCAACAGAGCCAAATCGCCGATCAGATCCAGCGCTTTGTGTCGAACGGGTTCATTATAATATCTTAGTTCTTTGCCGTTGAGAATTCCATTATTCGACAGGTTGACCTGTTCGTGAATACCGAATAAGGAGCGCAGCTCGGCCAATTCTGCTTTTTCCATATCACGATCGATAATGACGAGTGCATTGTCCACATTCCCGCCCTTGATCAATCCAGCACGCCATAATTGTTCAACTTCATGAAGAAAACAAAAAGTCCTGGCTGCAGCAAACTCGGTCGCAAACTCCTCATGCAGTGAATACATCGAAGTATATTGCGTCCCCAAAGCCGGATTTTTATAATCGATCATGAAGGTAATCCGGAATTCATCCGATGGAAAAACAACGATATCAATTCCTTTGGAAGGATCAGAATAAGTTATGGTCTTGTCAATGATCAGATAATCGCGCAAAGCTTCCTGTTCGACGAGGCCCGCTTTGAGCAACACTTCAACAAAGGGTAACGCGCTGCCGTCACCGACCGGAGGTTCGTTCCCGTTAACCTCGCAATATATATTATCAATTTCCAAACCGCTGATTGCCGCCAAAACGTGTTCAACGGTATGGATTTTAACATCACCAATACCAATGGTGGTACCCCGTGAGATGTCGATAACATGATCAACGTCCGCTTTAATTTCCGGAGCGGATTCCAAATCAACGCGTCGAAAGACGATGCCTGTGTTGACAGGTGCTGGTTTGAAGGTAATTTTAGTTTTATTTCCAGTATGCAGTCCTACACCGGTATAAGAAGCCTCTTCTTTGATGGTTTGCTGATTTTTCAGAAAATCCTCCTCATCACTTTTCCGTTTTTCGTGCATTCAGTTCTTCAATCTGATGCTCAAGTTCAATCACGCGTTTTTCGAGTTCGCGCATTTGCTTGACCATCTCAGGCAGGCGGGCTAAACTTGCCAGTTCCCGCATTTCCACTCGAAATGGTCTGGCGGGATAACCTGTAACGAACTCACCCGCAGGAACCGATTTGGTGACTCCTGCCTGAGCGCCAATTTTGGCCCTATCCGCAACCTGAAGATGACCCGCGAATCCTGCTTGTCCGCCGATCTGCACATATTTGCCGATCTTTGTGCTTCCGGAAATTCCGGCCTGAGCGGCGATGGCAGTATGCTGATCAATTTCGACATTATGTGCAACTTGAATCAGGTTGTCCAACTTGACGCCTTCACGAATGATGGTCTCTCCCATGGTCGCTCGGTCAATGGAAGTGTTGGCGCCGATTTCAACATCGTTTTCAAGCACCACAATACCCATTTGCGGCAATTTGTGGAATCGTCCGTTTTGGAACGCGAATCCAAATCCGTCAGCGCCAACGACTGCTCCCATGTGGAGGATGCAGCGATCGCCGATACGACAATCCTCACGAATGGATGTGTGGGCATAGATCAGGCAATCACCACCGATGCGGACTCGATCGCCGACAAAGCACAGTGGAAAAATGACCGTTCCTTCGCCGATTTCACAATTTTTGCCGATGACCACATAAGCCCCGATCGCAACATCGGCGCCGATGCGGGTTCCCTCACCAATGATTGCCGTCGGATGAATTCCCTTCTCCACCTGAGGCGCCTGCTGATAAAAGCGACGCGCGATCTGCAGAAAACTGAAATAAGGATCGCTGGTGCGCAAAAGGGTTTTTGATGAAGACGGAAAATCTTTTCCCACCAGAACCGCCGAGGCGTTGGTCGTCTCGATGAATTTTTGATATTTGGGATTGGCAATAAAAGAGAGATAACCGGTTTGCGCTTCCTCAATCTTGGCTAATCCGGTTATCTCAACTGACTCATCACCTTCGATCGTTGCATCTACCCACGATGCAATGTCAATCAACCTGACCGTCATAGAAATTTATTATGCCTGTGCACTTAGTTACGTGATTTGGCGCCTGAAGACTCGAGACCCTTTTCTAATTCTTCAATCACCAGCTCGGTCAAATCCTGTTGACTGGGGCTGGCATAAACGATGTTGCCGGCAACGATATCGAAGATAAAATCATAACGATCTTCTTCGCCCACCTTTTTGATCGCGATGTTGATCTTATCATAAATGGGTTTCATGATTTCTTCCTGTTTGCGGAAGAATTCACCATTCTGGCCCCATTTTTCATTTTGGTATTGTTGAATCTTTTGATAAAGCGTTTGAAGTTCTGCCTGTTTTTCTTTCTGGCGTTCTTCACTGAGCAATAAAGACTGGGACTCCAACTGCTGCCCCAACTCTTGAAACTGGGTTTGCAATTCTTTCGCTTCAGCTTCCCAGTCGCGATTTATTTTATCCAACTGCTCCTGCGCGTCCTGGGCTTCTTTGTATTGGGACAAAATCTGTTGGGAATTAATGTATCCCAGTTTCTGGGCGAGTGCGTTCGAGGTTAAAAGGGTCATAGTCGCCAATATCAGGATTGATCCCATCTTCCAATTGTTCATTTTTAATTTTTCCTCCATTTTTGGGGTGGATTCATTTCTCGATAAAATAACAAATTATATCAATTTCCGCAACAAATGATTATGTCAAATCTTTATTTAGAAACTCCTGCCGAACACAAAATGCATTTTCCATTTGGGATCCGGCAGCCCGTAGGAATTCAGGCGGTCAAATCCGTACCCATAATCAAAACCTATAATTCCAATCATGGGCATAAAAACACGTGCACCGATGCCTGCCGACCGCTTCATGTCGAAAGGATTGACCCTTTGAAAATCAAGCCAGGTGTTTCCGGCTTCGGCAAAGAGAAGGGCAAAAATAGTCGGATTGGGAGCGATCGGAATGCGCAGTTCAACCGTATATTTGAGCATAGACTTTCCGCCCTCATCGATAATCTGGTAACCGGCGAGAGGATCCTCATAGCCGCGAAGTGGTGTCGATCGAGACAAACCATCGCCGCCCATAAAAAAATATTCCAAATAAGGAATATGAGCCTTTGCGCCGATCGATTCCATATATCCGGCTTGAAAGCTGGTATAAAAGACAAGCTTCCAGAATGAGGGGGTAAACCAATCCAGGCGGAAAATCCATTTGTGGTAATCGACATTTCCTCCCAGAAAAGTGCCGTCCAATTCGCCGGTGAGTGAAATATCCGAACCCGCTGTGGGGAATTCCGGGCGATCGAGACTTGTGCGCGAGATGATTTGGGTGATGCCGCTGCTGATGAGCGGCCACTCCTCATTGACGATGTTATTGGGATTGGCATTCACGATATATTGGTTAAAATCGGAGAGTTCGGTTTTGTCAATTCGGTAAATCCAATCTCCCCGGAAAAAGTTATCCGGCCAGTTGAATCGTCTGCCCAAACGAAATGAAGCGCCGGAACTCACCTGTTTATATCCGATATAATAGGCGTCGCGTTTGGTATCATAAAAGCTAAAGCCCGCCAGGGTCGGCGAATCCATGAGCCAGGGTTCAGTGAAACTGATGTTGAATGAGCGGTAATAGCGACCGAACATCCAATCGAAACTGAGTCGTTGGCCGTTGCCGAAGAGATTCGCCATGGCAACACCCACGCTGCCGATCAACCGATCGCGTTCACTCCAACCCGCTGACATGTTGGCGGTATCCGTAGACTTTTCTTCGACCTTGAACTCGAGATTCACCTTCTCCTCATCGATGGGTTGAACGCCAGGTTCAACATTGGAGAAATAGTTCAACATCCAAACATCACGCTGGCTGCGCTCCAATAAGGATTTATTAAAGGTCTGTCCCGGGAAAATCCGCAGTTCTCTGCGAATGACCTTTTCTTTGGTCTTGCTGTTACCGGATATGACGATTTCATTGATGGTCGCCTGCTTGCCTTCGTTGACCAACAACCGCAAATTCAACTGATGAGGATCCTCGGAAGATACTTCCTCCTTGGGCGTCACTGATGCGAAAATATATCCGAGATCGTAGTACATCCCGCCCACATGCTGAAATATTGCTTCATCCAATTTTTTCTTGCTGTAAATGTCGCCCTTTTGGAAACGAAGATTAGCCGTCAGTTCATCAGTCTTGAAGACCGTATTGCCGACCCAGGCGACATCTCCAAAGGTGTATTGAGCCCCTTCAAAAATCCATATTTTGATGAACATCTCATCGCGATTGTCATTATAGTATAGGCTGTCGTTCAATATTTCGGCGTCGCGATACCCTTCATTCTTGTAAAAATCAGACAGCTTGACCATGTCTTCTTCGAATTTTGGCTGATCAAAATCGGCGCTGCGCCACCATCGATCTTCCTTTGTCTCCTTGAACTGTTTTCGCAATTTAGCATCGGAAAACGCTTTGTTGCCGACGAATTCGATGGCTTGAATCTGGACTTTTTTCCCTTCATTAAATTTAAATTTGACAATGACACGATTAGAATCAATTTCGCCCGGGCGCATCTCAGTGTTGATCTCGGCGAGAAGATATCCTTTTTCTTTATACTTTTCATACAGTTTGGTTCGAGATCGGGCGAGAGTGGTCGGGCTGATGATCTGGCCGGAATAATAATTTAATACTTCATCGATTTCATCTTTTTTCAGTTTTTTATTATCCTGCAGTTCAATCCGTTCGAGGCGAGGAAATTCCTGCACCTTAATGGTGAGATAATATCCATCAGCCACCTGCCGATCGACAAGGAGCTGAACATCGGAAAAGAGATTGAGTCGCCATAGCTTCCGAATGGCTTCCTGCACACCCTCGGCTCCCAATTCAGAACCAGGCATAATGCCGGATTGCAAACGGATCATATTTGCGTCGGTGGTCGCATTACCCTGAATGGAAACACCCAGAACCTTGAGCATCCGACTCTGGGCCGGCAATTGACTATGAGCAAATAGAAGCGTAGCAGCAAGAAATAAGAGCAAATGGTACGCCGGCTTCATAAAAAAACCTCGAAAAATTAAATAGAAAACAATTTATGAAATAATAGCATGATTACAAAGAAAAATATCACAATTATGCTTTAAAAGGGAAACCAATGACGAACCAAAATTCGTTTATCGTTGCGGTTATAGAGCATCAAACTATCATAATCATACTCTAGTTCCACAAGTACTTGAGGATTTATCTGGTATTCCAGACCGAGGGTATGACGAAATCCGAGTTCTTTTTCCTTATAACGATATCCCACTCCCGATTCAATCTGACCTGTGTATTGGAGGAATAGGCGATTGGAAAGATATTTGCCGAGGATCAGCCGAGTGCTCTCCAAAAGTGCCAGACGATTATTGAGATCGATATTATTATTGAGATTAAAGTAAATGATGTTTTTTGTCAATTGTGAACTGAATCTCACATAGTCAAGTCCGAACGTATTCTCCAACTCTCTTTCGACCGGCCGAAAGAGAGGTCGAAAAATGAGATTATCCGTGCTGTAGCCGATTGCCTGAATCGCACTGTTTTTGATATCATTGCCGGAATATCCGAGACTTGCCATGATCTGCGCTTCATTGTTGCCGATGGCGGGATTATCGCAGGACAATTTGAAACGGATGCGGTCAAATCGCGCTCGTCCCTCTTCCTGGCGCACAATATCGTCAACCTCTTTTTTATCCATGGTATTGTCAACAGTCTGAAGGGAAAGGATGACATTTGATGATATGCCCAGAGAATCAGTGACGGTCGTGCGGGCTTGACCATAGGCAACCGGAATCAAACTGCCTCGGTCGAATTCTATCCCGACCCTCTCGACGCGGAAATTCATATCCAGATATTGAATTATGCCTTTGGTTGAACGCACCAGACCATTGATGCGAAACGATTCATCAGCAATCCGACCTGAGAAATCGAGATGTCCGAACTGTTCATCGATTTTCAGATTCACATACACCTGATCAATCGCTCCCGGAAAGCTGCGCACAAAACTGTTATTTTTGGCGGGAATCACATCGATATCCCAAGTCAAATTCTCAAGGAATTCCAGAATTTTGGAGCCGGGTCTCTTTCCGCTTTCATAAAACGGATACATAATATCGGCATCATGCAAATTAACAGTACCCCGAAGTGTAAAGCCGTCGGGTAACCCGGCAAAATAAAATTTTTCTCCAGGTTCACGTCCAATCAATTCCAGATTACCGAATTTATTGGGTTCCATAAGTCCGATAAAATTTAAGGGAACTCCCTCCTCGGACGTCTCCAACACCAAAACACCGACATTCAGACCAAAATCAGCAAGCGTTAAACTTTCAATGGGCTTTTTAGAAACAATTTTATTGGGGGATTCACTGTGAATTCGAAATGGTTTACCTCCCATTTTCCCTTCGAGATTCACGACTTGAAGGAATTGATCTATGGGCGAGAAAGTGACTTCACCATTAACTTGAGAGATTTCCGGCACCACCGACGCAAATTTCATATTGGCATCACGAATGGTGAGATGAGCAGCCGCCACTTGAGGATTCAACGGTGTACCCCGCAAACGGCCGGTGAAGCTGCAAAAGCTTGACGGTTCCACAAAAAATTTCACAAAATCATTTAATATTTTTAAAAAATTACCGGAACCGTCAATATTCAAGAACAAACTATCCTGAGGCGATAAGGGGTAATAGCCGGAGGCCAGAATCTCAAATTCTCCTTGGCGGACGAGGCGAAACGAGTCGATATTCAATTTTGCCGGTTCACTCGCCGGAGAATCTTTAGAACCGAGATGCAGTTCCATTTGGTCAAAAGGTACACGAAATAATCGTCCGTTTTTTACCGCCACCACACCGCGGAATTCGGGTGCAGCGAGTCGCCCCTGGACAGTGAGATTCACCAGGCTTTCACCGGTGATGACAGTATCTTTACCGGCGACCCGATAAATGCTCGATGCATCAAATCCTGCACCTTTCACGGTAAAATCGAGTTTATCGGTCTCAGCATCAAACTGCCCCTTCGCATAGAGAAGTGTTGTTTGTCCTTTATTGATGAGGAATCGTCCCAACTCGAATCGATTCGAATCATAGTCGCAGTCCATGACCAGCTGATAGGGACCGAGCCCCTGATAAAGAAAATGATCAACCGATAGACTTCCATAGAGCTGCGGAGAGGTGAGTTTGCCACCCCATTTAAATGCCGCATCCAGAGAACCGGATACCAAGCTATCCTGTTTTCCGCTGATGCGGCCCAAATCCAATTTCACGCATTCCAAAGTCCCCTTCACCTCTTGATCGTCCAAATCAATCGAAGCAGAAGAAGTGAGTTGGTTTTCAATATCGAATCTTTTAATGTGTATCAGCTGCTTTGTTTTTTCAAGTTTTACTTCTCCACGCATTGCCAAGTCACTTGAAGGATAAAGCGTGAATTGTCCATCGGCTTGAAACCCTTTATCATTTCGTTTGAGCGAAAATAGGGCAAAACATACCTGATTATCGATGGCATCTTCGGCGGGCTTTCGGATGGTGGTTTCGGCAATGAGCTCTTGTATGGCGCCCGAAACCTGAATGGTGCAGGAAAAAGCCTTGAGCCGCTGGTTAAGGGGCGAGTCCGGCCATAAAATGGGTGCCAGTTTCTCGCTCTGCTCGGCATGGAGAGAAAGGTGCGTCGGCTTTTGCGCCCAATCCAGATTCATCGTCACGTATGGAAGTTCCGTCGTCCTGACAGAATTGACATCAAGTTTCTTTCCCAATAGATCAAACGAATAGTTGTAAATCAGGGAATCTTGAGCAAAAGACGGGAAAATCAAGCGGCAGTCACCTCGTGTGGAAAGTTGATTCATCGGCCCCGACACCGAAATATTCATCTCACTTTTGACGACCAAGGAGGAATCAATGCCCAATCCGAACCATTTTCTGGGAGACAATGATGCATTCCCCCTGACCTGCGCAGCAAGCGTCTTTCGGGAGGGATTCAGATCGATGATTGACTCTCCCATAAATTGATGATCCCAGATATTGACAGACCATTTTGGAACAGTGAGAATCCCGCTTTCATATTTGAATAAAGCATCAAAATTTTCCAGAGAAGTGGTATTCATTTCAAGATGTGGTGAGAACAACCGTCCGTGGGTGGTCAGAGTATCGAGCGGCCCTTCTATATGAGCCTGCAGGGTGCACAGCCCTCTCATTTTATCAGCAAGTGTTTTACCCGCCAAATGAGCGAAATGAGCAACGGCCAAAGATTCTGAGTGGATTTCCAAATCAAAGATCGGATCCGAAAAAGAGTGAATGGCGCCGGTAATGCTCACAGGAGATTGATTGATCAACTGTTGAGCTGAATGAATGATCAATCGGTTTCGTTCAACACTGAATTGACAATCCATTTTTTCCAAAGTGAATTGACCATTGAGGATATCTCCACCGGCATCGAGAATCTCACCCCCACCATCGAACACGTGCCGCTGTTCTCCTTCATCAAAAGTAATTTGAAAATTCGCAGAAATGGATCCCGTAGTCATATTGAGCCATTTAGGGGATGGGAAAGGCAGACCCTGGGTCAAGGAGTAGTTTTGCAACGACAAATCAATCAAACTGAACTCGCTAATTGCGCCCGAACTATGACCCTCAATGTAAATATTATTTTCTTTTGATTGAAAAAATGCTCCTGAGAGTGTTACATAAAGGGAATCGCCGGCACGTCGGGAAATACCTCCTTGAAGTGAATGAGCAAGCACGACGTGGGTCGAATCGTTAATATCATAAAAAATGCTTCCCCTGATTAATGAGATATATTGAAAGAAATTAAAGAGCGGAATAGCACCATTCGCCAGTTCATGAGAATCACGGCCGGAAAGCAGTGTTGTGCTTGTATCAGCGGCAACGGAATTCCTTTCAGCAGCCTGAATGTAAATTTTAGGCTCAATGAACAATGCATCTTGAGAGATATATTGCGGGCTGAATCCCCGTACCAGGAGGTTTAAGAAATTATAACCAATGCGGAGGTCTTTGATTTGTACATGCATGTTCTGTCCCGGAACAGGGACACGCACATTATGGAGGTGAATATTGCCGAAACCCACATGCACTCGGGAAATGTGAAGCTGTGAGCCCAGGATAGGCTTTAATTCATAAATGATAACTGTTTTAAGCTTTTCATTCGCTTTTAACAGTTTCCAACTCTCAACCCCTATAAAGACAGAGGCGATCATCAGGATAAAAGCGATCAAAGCCCAACGGCGTTTACGCAATAATTTTTCCAGACATCGTAAGCGTTTTGCCCAAGATAAACGAAAACAATAGAGCTTTGTTCCGTCGTTCTCCTGGGCATGCGAAAATGAAGCAGCCTAAAGCGCATTTCATATTTTTCGTCTCATGCGACGAAGAGTCCCCACTTTCGCTTTCAATGCAGACATCCAATTCCTGATCAATTATTTGTTCGATTCGGCATTCAGTTGTTCGCTGACTTGGCCGAATCGCCGCTCCCGCTGTTGATATTCTTCAATAGCCTGATAAAACTCCTCTTTACCAAAATCAGGCCACAAGGTGGGCGTGATGTATAATTCTGAGTAGGCCAACTGCCATAATAAGAAATTGCTGACTCGATTTTCACCGCTGGTGCGGATGATTAAATCGGGATCGCCGATTTCAGCTGTTTGCAGATAAGTTTCAAAAAGCTCCTCGGTCAATGATTCCGGATCAATTTCCCCGCGTTGAATGTCGTGCCCAATTTTTTTAACTGCGCTGATTATTTCCTGGCGACTGCTGTAACTCAAGGCGAGATTTAATATGAGACCGGTGTTTTTACTCAGCCGTTTGATTGTATTCTTGATGCCCGTCCGCGGTGCATAAGGCAATGCATCGATGTCGCCGATTGCTGTCAATCTGACATTTTTTGCGTCCAATTCGTCGATTTC
>Ga0105103_10001040_pt1 | contig 15660 bp, 17 predicted proteins | sample PPLLaktember2015_2_FD_79107 | JGI IMG/M metagenome (GOLD analysis project Ga0105103, IMG submission 79107) | Freshwater sediment microbial communities from Prairie Pothole Lake near Jamestown, North Dakota, USA - PPLs Lake P7 Core (6) Depth... | ecosystem: Environmental > Aquatic > Freshwater >...
AGTGACAGTACCGCCAACATTCCTACCTGTATCATCCCTGACATCTGCAACCATGCCTGCCACCCGGACAATACCTGCAAAAACAACCTACTCCCCATTGCCGTTCTGGATTGTTCCTGCTGCGCTCGGGCTCGCGGGGCTGTTCCTTCTGCAGAAGCGGGATTGAGCTCTCTATCTTTTAATGGGTAAACAGCACATATGTCCAAGCGGAAGGATGAGAATGAACACCTGTTATTGCAGCCTCCTGCTTGCCCTGGTTCTGATAATATCTCCGGCATTCGCCGCTGACGATTCCAGCCAGGAGAATAATGCATGGTACTGGTACAACAATGCCGTGGACCTTGCGAACGCAGGTAAGTTTTCTGAGGCCCTGGTAGCGAATGAAAAAGCCCTGTCGATAAACAGGACCATGCCCGTTGCATGGGCAAATGAGGCAGGGATCCTTGTCCAGCTCGGGCGTTATGACGAGGCAATAACCGCCGCAGACATGGTACTGTCCGTCGACACCAGCGAAATGCCCAATACCTACGCGGCTGCGTATTACAGCAAGGGGGATGCGCTCCGCGCGCTCGGAAGAACCACCGAAGCACAGGAAGCGTATAAAAAAGCCTATATGCTTGACAACATGCTCGTACCCCCGGATATGAACCGTGATATTCCCCGCTCAACGCCACAGCCGGATGCCACAACCCTGCCCGTGGCTATAAGCCAGCAGCAGGCGGCAGACCTGCCACATTCGCAAACCACGTCCCTTCCCGTGACTACACCCCGGTCCTCGCTGCCGGTCATTGCCGGCATTGCCGCCGTTCTTATTACAATCTCCCTCTGTGCCCGCTTTCGGAAACCATGTGGATGACTGTACCTGGTTACAAATCACCAGAACCTCCATTTTTTTTCTTTTCGTAGTATGAGTTTCTGTGGATTTTCCGAAGGGGGATCTGTGCGTTCCTTCCTGCCACTGACTATATCTTGAAGTGCCGCCCGGATAAATGAGATACGATGGAAGGGGCAGTCCGGCTCTTTGCCGGTGAATTCAATCAGTCGAGTCTTACCGTGCCGGGAGAGGACGATAAGAGCGCCTCATGGGTAGTGATCCCGTCAGGAGGGTACTGCCGCCAGGTGTTCCTTGCCGGAGCGCTGGTGGAAGTACGGGAACAGGGTGATATGCTCTTTGCCCGTCTCGCAGATCCGACCGGAGGATTTGATCTGATCTGCGGCGGGAACAATACGGCACTCGCCGAATCGATCCGGAAGATCCCTGTCCCTTCCTTCATCTCCGTTTCCGGCCGTGCCCAGCTGTACAGGAAAGAGGGAAAAGCATTCCTGACCATCCGTCCGGACCAGGTACAGATCATAGAACGTCGTGTCCGGGACCAGTGGGTCATTACAACTGCAATCGCCACACTCGCGCGGCTTCGGTTGGTGCACCAGGCCCTGAAAGGACTCTGCACTGACAGCAGGATCCTGAAGGCATGTTCACATTATTCCCTGGCGCTTAAGGATATTCAGGACTTGGCCGGGATAGTTGCAGGTGCTCTCACCAGTGTTCGCCCCATCAAAGAAATAGAAGGTCCGGTGCAGACAGATCTGCGTGAACTGATTATGGAATATATCCGGACAACCAGCGGTCCCCGGGGCGTTGCCGTGGAAGAAATCCTTGATATGGCCTGGCTGAAAGCGGTTCCACCGGAAACGGTACTGGCCGCTATCGAATCGCTGATCGTTGAAGATGAATGCTACCAGCCGCAGAAGGGTTATGTAAAACCGTTATGAACCTGGAATTTATCGGAAACGGTCCGGCCCTTGTCGTTACGGGTGAAGAGCGGTATCTCGTTGTTGCTGATCTCCATTTCGGCATCGAAGCGGACCTTGCGTTGCACGGCCTCCATTTCCGGAGCAGGAGCAAAGACCGTATGGAGCGGCTGCTTGCAATCGTCGATCGTACCGATCCTGACGGACTGGTTCTGCTCGGGGATGTCAAGCACAGCATCCCGTCTGTAACGCGCCAGGAACATTATGAACTGCCCCGTATCCTGGAAATTTACGGAACAGGATCCCGCTGCTGGTATTCCCCGGCAACCACGATACCGGTATTGAACGATATCTCCGGCCTGCTGAAATCCGGGCAAAGGAAGGGGCGATCATCGACGGGGTGGGGTACCTCCATGGCCACATGTACCCGTCGCCTTCCCTTGCCGGGCATCTTATGATAATCGGTCATCACCATCCCCTCCTTTCCCTCCATGATCATGTCGGCTGTGCCCTCCAGTCCCCGGCATACCTGCGGGCTGGTGTGAACACCGGAGCACTCAGGATGGCAGAGATGGAGGGGACCGGCGCTCCCACGCGTGTCCTCTTCATGCCCGCATTCAATGAGATTGCCGGGTACGATATTCTCCGGATTATCAGAGACCCAACCTCCCCCCTCTCCCGCAATATCATTCGCGAAGACACCGAGATCATCCTTGCCGATGGGACCTATATCGGCCCTCCCCATGTCCTGATCCCTGATGAAAGCGATTGAAGTGCTGGACCCCAGGGTACAGGCCTGCATCAGGAAACGCGGGTTCACACATCTTTCCGATGCGCAGAAGGAAGCAATCCCTCACATCATGAAGGGGGATCACACCCTCCTGATCGCACCAACCGGTACCGGCAAGACCGAAAGTGCGATGTTCCCGGTGTTCAATGCACTTCTCTCGATGCCTGCAGGAGGGGGGTTCAAAGCCCTGTATATCACACCCCTGCGTTCCCTGAACCGCGATATCCTCGCGAGGATGCAGTGGTGGTGCAGCGAGCTCGGACTCACCGTGGGGGTCCGCCACGGGGACACACCCATGGCCGAGCGGCGTAAGCAGGCACTCAGTCCCCCTGATCTCCTCATCACCACACCGGAAACGGTGCAGGCACTCTTCATGGGGAAACGGCTCCGGCAGCATCTTGCCAACGTGCGTTTTGTCATTATCGATGAGATCCACGAGCTTGCGGGCAGCAAGCGCGGAGCCCAGCTGGCGGTTGCCCTTGAACGGCTCCATGTCTATGCGGGGCAGTTTCAGCGGATCGGCCTTTCTGCCACGGTAGGAAACCCTGAGGATATTGCACGTTTTTTAAGCGGGAAGCGGCCATTCTCCATTGTCGACGTACCGGTTGCAAAAAACCTCCGGATCGATGTCCGGTATGTTGGCGATGATTTCCAGCACCAGACGGAGGTACTTTCCCGGATGCTCCGGAAGGAGGGTTCAACGCTCGTGTTTGTCAACACCCGTGTTACTGCAGAAGCGTTGGGACACGCCCTGTTTGAACGGGGCGATGTGGAGGTTCACCACGGTTCTCTTTCAAAAGAGGTGAGGATCGATGCCGAGGAGCGGTTCAAACGCGGTGATATCCACACCCTGATCTGCACGTCCTCTATGGAACTCGGCATCGATATCGGGCGGGTGGATCACGTTGTCCAGTTCGGCTCTCCCCGCGAGGTTGCACGACTTGTCCAGCGTGTCGGTCGCGCCGGCCACCAGCTGAACACGGTCTCGCGCGGCACGATTCTTGCAACCGGTTTTGACGACCTGCTCGAATCGCTTGTCATTGCAAAAAAGGCACTGGCAAATGAGCTCGAAGATGTTGTCGCCGAACACAATGCAGCGGATGTACTGGCAAATCAGGTTGCGGCCATCGCGGTCGAGTACGGGGAGATCGAGATCCAGAAGATCGAAGACATCCTCTCCCGCACGTCCCTGTTCTCAGAGCCAGGCCCTCTTCTCGACGACGTGTGCCGCCAGATGCAGGAGCACCGCCTCATCCGGATTGACGGGACAAGGATAATTACTACCACACGCGCCCGGCGATACCTTGCCGGTAACCTGTCCATGATCCATGACGAGCGTAAGGTACCGGTCTTCGACATGGTCTCCCGGAGGACCGTCGCGACACTGGACGAATCGTTTGTTGTCGGCTGGGTGCATACCGGTTCTGTCTTCATCACGAAAGGCCAGCTCTGGCGTGTGCTTGAAATTGCGGAGGGAAAACTGACCGTGGAGCCAGCCAGGAAAGTGACTGGAGAACTTCCCTCGTGGGAGGGTGAACAGATTCCCGTCCCGTTCTCGGTTGCCCGTGAAGCCGGCGGGATACGAAGGACCCGCAGGATTACTGATTATACCCCTGATCCTGACAATATAAACTATGCCGAAGATTTCCTTTTAGAGATGGACAAAAACCGGTCGCTGGTGCCGACAGACCGGCTGATCACCCTGGAGAATATCGATGATGGTGTAGTATGTAATGTCTGTGCCGGTCATAAGGCCAACGAAGCGCTGGGCCGCGTTCTCTCGGTCCTCATTTCAGCCCGGTACGGTACGACGGTTGGCCTCGAACTGGACGCGTACCGGATCCTTCTGCGACTCCCGTTTGATATTCGTGCAGCGGATGTCCGGGACCTCCTGCTCTCGCTTGACCCCTTACATATGCCTGGCATCATCCGTCTCGCACTGAAACGGACGGCGCTTTTCAAATGGAAACTGGTACAGATCGCAAAAAAATTCGGTGCAATCGATCCCGATGCGGATTATGAGAAGATCAGCATCCAGCGGCTCCTGGAATATTTTGAAAATACTATCGTGCAGCAGGAAGCCTACCGTGAACTTTTGACCGGGTACATGGATATCGATACAGCCTCGTCTCTTGTGAATCTGATAAAATCGGGGGAGATCAATGTTGCGCTGGGCCCTCATTCCCTGATCGGTGCCGGTGGATTACTTTCGTCACGGGACCAGATTCCGCCCCCGAGTGCGGACCAGGCGGTCCTCCAGACACTCCGGCGCAGGCTTGACCAGGATGACGTTCTTCTGTGCTGTATGAACTGTCGCGACTGGAAGAGCCGGACGGTCGTTTCCCGTATTGCCGACCACCCGCAGTGCCCGAAGTGCGGTGCCCGTCTTATTGCAGCACTGAAACCCTATGAAGAGGAGTTGTATGCCGTTATGAAAAAACCCCGGAAGACTGCTGAGGATCTCGCAGTTGAGCAGCGGCTCTTAAAAAATGCGAATATCGTCCTCTCCAGCGGGAAAAAAGCGGTTATCGCCTTATCTGCCCGGGGTGTCGGGCCGGAGAATGCTTCGCGGATACTGGCGACACTTGCCGAAGGGGATGCATACTACCGCGAGATTTTAAAAGCAGAACGGAATTTTATCCAGACACACCGGTACTGGGCATGAGGGCATACTGGAATGAAGGAACGCCGGCAGAATCCGTGAGCTTATCAGGGATTTATACCTGATCAGTCCCGACGATACTCATGATAAGATGTTTCTTAAAAAATCGTAAAAAACGGAAAAAAATCTCATGGAAAAATTACATTATGCTCTCGAGTTTCTGTTCGAGAAAATCGAGGCCTTTTTTGATATCTTCAAGGTTTTTTCCGCCCGTGAGAATGATCTTTCCTGAGGAGAAGAGGAGTGCAACGATTTTGGGGTCCTTGATCCGGTACACAAGGCCGGGGAACTGTTCGGGTTCATACTCGATATTTTCGAGGTTGAGGGTAATGACGACTTTATTGAGGTTGATGTATTTCCCGATATCATAGGAGCAGACGATATTGGTTATCGCTACTTTCGGCTCGTCAAATGTATCAACACCTGCTGCCTTGAGTGACTTGATGATGATAGCAAGGCCGTCGGTGAGGGCTTTTTTATCACGGATACCGGTCAATACCACCTTTCCTGACGAAAAAATCAGGGAGGCAATTTTTGGATCCTCGATCCGGTACACTGCTCCCGGAAACCTTTTTGTATTGAGTTCGCAGCTCTTGATCTTACTGGAGACTTCGGCAAGGTCTATGGAATCGGCAATAACTCCCGATGCTACGATGTTCTCAATTTTTAATGAAGCGTACTTCTTGTCTGCCATCCACTATACTATGCTGTGCCGCGAATCATAATACTAATGGACAACATTTATGTCCTCATGCACTTCCCGGCCTCCCGATGATTTTCATAGACAGCTTCCTGCCGGGATCTCCCCGGGACGGCCCTGCCCTCTGGTCCTCTGCCTGATTTCCCATGGAGCCCGGACACGAAAGGGCATATTGAAAAAGATACGGAAAAAACTGTTGCGGATTCCCATAAAAAAAGCGGGCTTGGCACGGACAGTTACGAGAAGGTATCTGAAAAATTTTCCAGTGATGTTCCTTTATATTACAACTTCAGGTTCGATGTCATCGAAGTTTGAGCAAAAAGGACTGCAATAAACTCCTAAAACCATCGCCGGCAAGATCTAGCGCAACAAGCTTCGGGCAGCTGACCTGAAATAATACACCGGTTTCAAATAACCGGGTGCATCTTTTTTTTTGCCCGGGCAGTTTTCGGGAAGCGTGCCACCCTCTCCTTTTTTGGTGCACAAACCAATCGCAACACGTATAAAACGCACCACTAAATGGATCTATATGGTGCGATATTCGGTTACAATGGATGATACCCTGACCGGGGCGATCGATACATCGTGTGCAAAAAAGAAGATCTCGCGTTCGGACTGGATCAGCGAGGCATGCACCTCATATCTTGTAAAGGGTAACGGGGTCAGTCCGGTTGGTGCCACGATTCTGCCGTCGGCCGGGCTGGTCACATCCCCTGAAGAACATAATATGCCGGACTATGATGAAATGTACCGGAATTTCCGGATCGAAGTCCCTGAATACTTTAACTTCGGCTTCGATGTTATGGATGCATGGGCAAACAGGGACCGGAACAAGCTTGCGATGATCTGGGTGAACCAGGAGGGTGTGGAGAAGAAGTTTACCTTCTGGGACCTGATGCGCCTCTCAAATCAGATCGTCAATATCATGATCAAGTACGGAGTCAACAAGGGGGACCGCGTCCTGATCATGCTGCCCCGGGTCCCGGAATGGTGGACGTTCACGATCGCCCTGATCAAGCGTGGGGCGATCTATTGTCCTGCACCGACCATGCTCACCCAGAAGGATCTGAAATACCGGATCAATATCGCCGACATCAAGATGGTCATCACTATGCAGGAGTATGCGGACAAGATCGATGAGGTAGCAAAGGAGTGCCCCTCGCTCACCTGCAGGGTCATGATTGACGGGAAGAGGCCGGGCTGGATCAGTTACCCGCTTGAACTCAACTATCCCGCGCCGGTTTCGGCAAAGATCGTCAACCTCCCGGGCACGAAGAAGACAAAAAGCACTGACCCTCTCGTAATCTTCTTCACATCCGGCACTACGGGCGAGCCCAAGATGGTGGTGCACGACCATAGCTACCCGCTCGGGCATATCGTCACCGCGCGCTTCTGGCATGACCTGCGAACCAATGACCTTCATTTCACGCTTTCCGATACCGGGTGGGCGAAGAGCGCGTGGGGAAAGTTCTACGGCCAGTGGATCGAGGGGTCCGCGATCTTTGTCTATGACATCCGCAGCCGGTTCAATGCAACGGAGATCCTTCCGCTCATTGAAAAATACGGTATCACTACCTTCTGCTGCCCGCCAACCATCTACAGGATGCTGATCCTTGCTGACCTCGACAAATTTGATTTCACCGAACTGCGCCACTGTACCAGTGCCGGGGAACCGCTCAATCCTGAAGTGATCAAGGCATGGAAAGACGCAACCGGTCTCACGATATATGAGGGTTATGGCCAGACCGAGACGGTTCTCTGCATTGGTACATTCCCGGGTATGAAACCGAAATTCGGGTCCATGGGAAGGCCGTCCCCCGGGTGGCATGTCGAACTGCATGATGACAATGGCAAACCGGTGGGTCTCCATGAGGAGGGAAAGATCGCAATCAGTACGAAACCGCGCCCGGTTGGCCTGTTTCACGAGTATCTCAACAACGCTGAAGAGAACAAAAAATCCTTTATCGGGGACTGGTACTATACCGGCGATAAAGCCTACCGGGATGAAGACGGCTATCTCTGGTTCATCGGTCGGGATGATGACGTGATCAAGGCATCAGGGTACCGCATCGGGCCGTTTGAGGTTGAGAGCGCCCTCATCGAACACCCTGCGGTCCAGGAAGCCGCGGTTGTCGGTTCACCGGATGATATCCGTGGCCTCATCGTAAAGGCGTTCATTATCTTAAAGCCCGGTCACCAGGCTTCGGATGGACTGACAAGGGAGATCCAGAACCATGTCAAGAAAGTCACAGCGCCCTACAAATATCCCCGTGCCATCGAGTACGTGGAATCGCTCCCGAAGACTATCTCCGGCAAGATCCGGAGAAACGAGCTCCGCGACCGCGAGCTGAAGAAATCGTCGCCAGAGAACAATCCTGAAAAGAAAAAGTAATTTTCCTCTCAAGCGGGAATCGCAACGATAAAAAAATAATTCTCTCACCTACATTTATTAAATCCGGCAGGCAATCTATACAGGCGCGAGGGTAGCCAAGCCAGGTCAACGGCGCCAGGTTCAGGGCCTGGTCTCGCAGGAGTTCTTGGGTTCGAATCCCATCCCTCGCATACCTTTTTCTATCGCTTTCGTCCCCGATAGCTGCCCGATCCGTGCACCGGGTTGCATTGCGTTGCACTCCTTTTACCCGCCTTGATGATACCGGATATCTGCCCGGACTTGTTCTTTGAAAAACTAATAAATACCGGGAGTATATTCACTTCTTTTTAAGTATGTTCAGGTCACCGATTCCGAATGCAGAACACGCGATCCTGGAAAACATCGGGTCAGTGCAGCTGCTCACACTCTTCGAATCCTGTCTGAAGACGGGATTACGGGGGGCAAATTTCCGTCATCTTGCTGAAGCCTGGGGGACATTGTTTTCCAACCACTACCTGTCTGCTGGAGAGCTCGTTGACGAGATGCAGAGAGGGGAACACCGGCTCGGCGCCAAGAACGAGCAAATACTGAGGGAATTCGTGAAGGCGGATTGCAGAAGTGGGGGTGTTTTTGTCCTGAATGTGATAAAAAAAGGGGGGAATATTGACAGGGCTGCGCTGATCATGATCGCGGATCTGGAGGATCTTACCGGCATTGAGCACAATGGTACGACTGCGGTCCACCTGCTTGCTGATGCATGCGACAAATGGGTGAGGCCGGTGCTCATAAGAAGGGCAGGGAAGCGGTTGCTTTCCGGTGTCTTTGACAGCTGGGGGATACCGGTTATTTTTACGATCTTTTCGCTGGGCGATTTAAGCCTGCATGACCTTGACGCAATAGCAGCAGTGTTGTCTCAAGAAGACCTGAAAAATACTATGTGCAGGAACAGGACCGGCAGAAACGCTCTGACGGTTTTTTCTGAGATTGCCCGGTCACTGAAGAGCCACGGATCTCTGGAACGGCATACGTTCTTTACCACATCTGCAAGGAAGGATATGGATATCAGCAAAAAGAGCTGAACGCGGAATAGCACTACCCCGCCATGTGTTTCTGCGGATGTTATGAGCACGGACAGGAGGGACAGTGACGTGTTACGGATATTCCCTACGGTATCACCCTGCCCGCGACACCATCACGCAATGGGGAACTCGGTAAGGTATCGTTCCACACGCTTCTTTTTTGCAGGGGAACGGGGAGAGGCATACCTGCGTGGTGTCAATTATTATTATAAAAGTGGATAATTGGGTGGTCATTCCATAGTATTTTGTCAGGAAAAATGTCTCATTATTTTCGCTCCGTCGCTTGTCATTCAAACCCCTAAAAAGAAACAAAGAATTCAATATTTTTTTTGTTTTAGATCCGGTGATTCAGTTCTTAAAAAAAGGTTGATATGTTCTTCTTCAATATACAGTAAGAATCAATCACATTGCACGAAAAGACGATCGTCAGACTTTCTTTGAGGTGTCACCCTTCATTATAAATTTTACAATAATGTATATCACGAGGGCAACAATAGCGAAATCGATAACCGCACCGACAAAATCACCAACAAGGAATTTCATCGGACCGATTTCAAGCACAGAGGTTTTCCAGTCCCCTCCGGGAACAAGGACTGCAATAATCGGCATGATGATGTCGTTCACCATTGCAGTTACCATTTTGCCCGCAGCTGCACCGATGATGACTGCGACAGCGAGACCAATGACCTGATAGTTCTTGAGAAATTCACTAAACTCTTCGATAAATCCTTTCGCCATGTTCTGTACCTCTGGAGATTGTCACATTCTCCGAATAAAAATTATATTAAACGAATATAAGAATATCGCATCGATCTCCTTCTTTTATCCACGGATCTGGATTTTTCTTGATATTACCGGCTAAAAAGAGCTCAGACCAGAGGATCAGGCTGCTTGTCGGAGAGCGCCGGGATTTTTGTGGATTTTACCAGTACAGGTTCCTGTGACAGACGGATTTTTTCCAAAATTAAATTTTTTCCTGTCATGGTCATGGCAAAGACCGGGATAGCAGTCCCTGCCTGCACCAGTGCATTTTTCCCGATCGATTCGCGGATTGTTCGCGATGCACAGGATGTGACGAGATCGGAATTGGTGACGAGCATTTCCGCTTGCGGTTTCGAAAGTCCTGTACCATGAACCCCGAATATCAGTGTCTTTGGATGTATCCTGCGGATGGTTTCGGCAGTTTCCGGCTGTGCTACCGTAACAGCGATCTTCCGGAACCCTTGAACCAGTGCCAGCGCAACACCTGCAGGCTGGTCAATGGATGCATGGTCCCGGTCAAGCACATATCCCCCGTCCCGCTCAATCCGGTCCATGACATCCGGGTACGGCGTTGTAGAGACAAGCCCCGACATCCTGCCACCAATACCCTGTGCCATCGCCGGTTTTGTGACAACAACGGTTCCTGCCCCGTCGCATGCGAGAACGACCGCATCGAGCAGCCCCTTTTGAAGCCCGAAACTGAGCAGCTCGGAAGCACCGAAACCTACGAATTCCCTTGTGTCCATGACCTCCCGGCCAGGAGTGCACATGCCAAACGCTTTTATCCGGTGCTCGATATTTGCTTTAACGGAATCTTTTTTGATATCAGGAATCGGAAAGGCAAACCTTTTTGCGAGCGGGCAGTCCCTGATCAGGGCTTCACCCACATCAACAACAGTCCCGTTCCTGATGACAACCCGGCATCTCCCGATGGCTTCGATGATATGCTCGTCCTTTTTCAGCGTCATATCTCTTCCTTCCAAACAAAATATCAGGTCATATGCTTAAGGATTATCGCTTGAGTTCCTGATCAAACGGGCGGCCGGACATTAAACATATCAGAAGCCAGCGATCACCTTGTTACATGGACTCTGCTTCGCGGTTTCGGGAAATAGATGCAGCCCGGGGGATCGCGATCCTCATGATGATCATTTTCCATACTGTTTTCGATATCAGTTTTTTTAAGATTGCCCATGTCAGTGTATCGACAGGCTTCTGGCGCTGGTTTGCGATGGCGACCGCATCACTCTTCCTTCTCCTGGTCGGTACCTCTCTTGTTGTCAGCCACGCACGGTCGGCTGCGGATCTTTCCGGTTTTGCGCTTATAAAAAAATTCCTGTACCGTGGGGCAGGTATCTTCGCGCTCGGGCTGCTGGTCACTCTTGTCACATGGCTGTACCTGCACGAGGGTTTTATCATTTTTGGCATTTTGCACCTGATTGGCGTCTCGGTGATGCTTTCCCCGTTTTTCTTCCGTTTCGGGAAGTATAACGTCCTCCTTGGGTTGCTCTGCATCGCTGCCGGTTTTTTTACCAGCTCAATCCAGGGACCGGTCTGGCTTCTCCCGCTTGGGATTGTTCCTGCATCGTTTGCCTCCGTTGACTACACGCCGCTCATCCCCTGGTTCGGCGCGGTGCTGGTGGGGATGGGCATGGGGGAATTCCTGTACTCAGGGGGGATCCGGAGGTTTTCTGCACCTGACCTTCCGGACCGGATGGTACGACCGCTCGCAATCCTTGGCCGGTATTCCCTCATTATCTATCTTTTCCACCAGCCGGTTATCATTCTCCTGCTCGCTGCTGTAACGGGGACAAAGGTGCTGTAAATTTTTTTTTTAGGAAATCAAAAAAACTCAGGGGAACCATTGAAATAAATATTTACCTTCCTCTACTGATGTTAATTGCTTGATCTGACACCGTTCCTCCCATGATCTCACGAATAATCCCCGTCCTGCTCCTGCTGGCATGCATTCTCTGTACCGCAGGGTGCACGCAGTTGTTCAGTGGGGACATCCGGACCACAACTATAACAGACCCCTCCACTCCGGCGTCCATCGCAAAATACAAACTGTCCCTCGCCCAGCCCGAGGAATCGGCAAAACTGGTGAGGATGGATACGGACGTATATAATATCGGCGAGGTTGTGGAATTTGTCATCACCAATGAAAAAAACCATGACCTTTCCTGTTCAGACAATCCGCCTTCGTTTTCGGTCCGGTACCAAGGGGGTACCGGCCAGTGGGTTACCCGGATGGGGGAAGAACATCCGGCACCTGGCAACACATCGAGCCTGAAACCCGGTGAATCGACCGCCCCATTCCGCTTTATTACCACGGGATGGGCACCAGGCCGCTATCGGATCGTAAGCGACTGCGGCGTGTCCCGCGAGATCCTGCTCCGTGCACTCCCCCCGTTGGTTTCTGCCGGGACACCATGCCCACCTGCAGGTAACGCATCGCCCTATATACGGGTAAACCCGGTGAGCGACCAGTACGCCGGGGAACCGTTTACCATTGCCGGGACAACAAATCTCGCAGCCGGTGAAAAACTCCAGTATTCCATCTTCGCCATCGTCTCCACAACAGGAACGATAACCTCAGCGAAGCTGCTCTCGTCCATAACGCCGGTACATGCGGGAAGCTGCGGAACCAACACCTGGTCGGCAGATGGCGTAATCACGGTCCCCGGTGATTACTTTATCGGCATATCCAACGGCGATAATACCATTTCGGCAATCCGGCGCTTCTCGGTCTTGCCGGAATCGCGCCCTGTGGTGACAGCAACTCTTCCGGAAAAAACGAACTCCCCGGGAATCTCCACGGGGTAATCCCACACTTCCTCTCTGACAGGTACCTTTGATGATCCTCCGAACGTTCATCCTTACCCTTGAACCTGAATATCCCCTCGTGTTCGCTGTCGAAGAACTCCGCTCATTCCTCAACAAAGAACTGGCTGAGTTCATGGCACTCCACCGGACCAATACCCCGGGGCTCGTCCACCGCTATCCAGTCATCCAGGCAAAACAGGTTAAACGGGATCTCATCGTGATTGGTGTCAGCCAGGGTGCTGACTGTCTCGGTCAGATCATACGTGACCGGAGAACGCTGGGTGCTGGTGAGAACACCTGCCGGATAACCGCATGCGATCCGGAAGTCCGATCCGAACCATTCGGCATTACGGACATCGTTACTGCATATGAATTCCTGACTCCCTATCTGGCATTGAACCAGCAGCATGCAAAACAATTTTATGACCTGAACGGGAAAGCACAGCGGGACGCCTTCCTGCAAACGCTCCTTTCCACCCATCTGGTCACGCTTGCAAAATCACTTGACTACAGGATTACCACGCCGGTCAGCTGCGAGGCAAAGGTTCGGTTTAAAAAGGAACGTATCGGGAATGAAAATGTAATGGTCTTTCTCGGGAAATTCCGGACAAATCTTCGTATTCCCGACTACCTCGGTATCGGCCGGCGGGTTTCGGAGGGGTATGGGACAATAACGTGTATCAGGGAATCTGCCGATACTCATGCAGGAGATTTATGAAGGAAGTCCTGCTGGTCATCGATGTCCAGAACGAATATTTTTTTGGCAAACTTCCGGTTACGCATCCTGTTAAAAGCCTCGACAATATCCTCAAGGCAATGGACTGGGCCCACGACGGCCGCGTGCCGGTCATTGTTATCCGGCATACGAACACGGCGCCCGAAGCAACCACGTTCCGGAAAGATACGCTTGGCTGGGAACTCCATGACGAGATCAAACGCCGGCATGCTGATATCATCATAGAAAAAACCCTGCCGGGAAGTTTTACCGGCACCTCTCTGGAGGAATGGCTGCAGGAGCGGTCGGTTTCCACCGTCACCATTGCCGGCTATATGACCCAGATGTGCTGCGACACCACAGCCCGGCAGGCATTCCACCGGCACTATGCGGTGAATTTCCTTTCCGATGCAACCGGCACCCTGTCACTCTCCAACCATGCCGGCTCCATCAGCGCTGCTGATCTCCACCATGCGATCCTCATCACCCAGCAGCAGCGGTTCGCCCGCGTGATGACCACTGATGAGTGGATCATGGAATTCTGACGGGTCATTCATGACGCTTACCTGAACTCCCGCTCCCGTCACAGGCGGAGTGAAACGCTGCCAAAAAAAAAACGATTGAATCTGTACTATCATGCTCTGGGTCATCCTTGCCATCATCGGTGCCGTCGCGAATGCGGCATAGTACGTTCTCATCAAAAACCATATCACGACGCTGGACCCCTGTATCCTGACCGCTCAGGGTTTCCTCCTGTCGGGAATCCTGCTCCTTGTGATCCCGGCAGCCCGGGGTTTTCCGGTTATCGGGCCGGCATAGTATGGCGCCGTGATCACCTCGGGTGTCCTGAACATCATCGGCCTCGTCCTCATCTTCCGGGCAATGGAATCCACCGACCTGTCCCTGTCCATGCCAATGCTCTCCTTCACACCGGTATTTTGATTGGCACCTCCAGTCTGCTCCTGCACGAGGTTCCATCTGCAGCCGGTATCGCCGGTATCTGCATCATCGTGAGCGGGTCCTCGGTCCTGAACATATCTGCCGGGCACGAGCATATCCTCGACCCGGTACGAACGATGATAGAGAACCGGGGCAGCTGGTACATGCTAATTGTCGCATTCCTGTTTGCCGCATCGATAAACTACGACAAGCCAGCGATGCTTAACTCAGATCCGGTTTTCGGGATGGTATTCACGCTGCTGATCATCAGCGGCGCGTTTGCGGTTCTGGTCGTTATCTCAAATCCGCAGAACCCGGCCTCCTGCGTCATGCAAAGCAGGTCCATACTCCCGGCCATTTTCCGGAAACTTTTTTTTCTTCTTTCCGTTCCTATTATGTGCCTGTTGTCCTGACCGGCATCTTCGTCTCGACTGATTGTGGTGCGATTAACATTGCCTACTCCCTCCAGATCGCACCGTACGTGATAGCGATAAAACGGCTCAGCATCATCTTCATGGTTCTCTACGGGACTCGTTTGCGCTGAGAATGAAATGCGGACACGTCTTTTGGGATCGGTCCTGACGGTTAGCGGTGCTGTGGTCATCCTGCTGTTTGCATAAACCAGACATATCTGGTTATTCGAGGAAAAGAGGCACATCCCGGAATGCGGCAGCATCAAAGAGACCCCGGTCCGTGATACGCAGGGAGGGGATGACCGTGAGGGAAAGGAACGAGAGGTACATGAACGGATCCACGATCCCACCCATCAGCACGGTGGTCTTATGCAGATCAGAGAGCCGGGCTGCAACCTGTGGATAAGGCAGGGTCGACATCAGTCCGCAACAGTCGAGCGGGAGAAGCGTGCGGGTATTGCCCCTGACCGCGACCATGGCGCCCCGGGCCTTAATCACCTCGTCGATCGCCCAGAGAAGTTCCGTATCGCCCGTTCCGACCGCAACGATATTGTGCGCGTCGTGAGAGACACTGGAGGCGATTGCACCTCCTTTAAATCCGAAACCGTGGACAAGTCCGATCCCGCATGGCTTCTGCCGGTAGCGGTTGAC
>Ga0105103_10001042_pt1 | contig 15646 bp, 9 predicted proteins | sample PPLLaktember2015_2_FD_79107 | JGI IMG/M metagenome (GOLD analysis project Ga0105103, IMG submission 79107) | Freshwater sediment microbial communities from Prairie Pothole Lake near Jamestown, North Dakota, USA - PPLs Lake P7 Core (6) Depth... | ecosystem: Environmental > Aquatic > Freshwater >...
CGAGCTGGCGCGGGTGAAGATGGAGCGCGACATTCTGGGAAAAGCGACGGCGTACTCGCGAAGGAGCGGGGATGAAGTACGCCTGGATCGAGCGCAACCGCCGCCACTGGCCGATCTCGTTGGCCTGCGAGGTGCTGGGCGTGAGCCCCAGCGGGTACCACGAGCGCAAGGCCCGCGAAATCGACCCCACGGGTCGCCCGCGCAGGAACATCAGCAACGACGCCTTGCTCCTGCATATCCGAGCCGTTCACGCCGAAACCAAGGGTGAGTACGGCTGGCCTCGCGTGTGGAAGGAACTGCTCGCGCGCGGCATTCGGGTGGGCAAGCAGCGCGCGCAGAAGTTGATGCAACTGCACGGCATCAAGGCCAGGGCCAAGCGCAAGTACAAGGCCACGACCGACAGCAACCACAGCCTGCCAGTGGCCGAGAACCTGTTGCAGCGTGACTTCTCGCCGGCCGCGCCGAACCGAGTGTGGAGCAGTGACATCACCTACATCGCCACCGACGAAGGCTGGCTGTACCTGGCCGTCGTGATCGATCTGTTCAGCCGCCAGGTCGTGGGCTGGTCGATGAAACCGCACATGAAGACCGAGCTGGTGAGCGACGCGCTGCGCATGGCGTGGCTCCGCCAGCATCCGACGGCGGGCGTGATCTTCCACAGCGACCGCGGCAGCCAATACTGCAGCCACGAATTCCAGAACGCTCTGAAGGGCTACGGCATGCGCAGCTCGATGAGCCGCAAGGGCGACTGCTGGGACAACGCGATCACCGAGAGCCTGTGGGGGTCGTTGAAGGTCGCTCGGCTGCACGGTCGCCGCTTCGAGACACGGCGCGACGCCATGGACGAGGTCATCGACTGGCTGAGCTTCTACAACCATCGTCGACTTCACTCGACACTGGGCTACGTCAGCCCGATGCAGTTCGAAAGGGCTTGGCTCGCTGCCCAGGAAAAGCGAGCCGCATAGTCTTGGCTATGGGATACGGAAATCGAGGGTAAGGTCAATAGTTCGCGACCGCACAGACACTCCCCGAAGCTGTCCCTAAGCTGGTGAACAAGGAGGAGACCGATCTGGTCCCAGTATGCGCACGACCCCATCCGATCTTGCCCCACGCCATGCATCGCTCGAAGCGATGCCCACAGCCCCCACGGACATTGCCGAACAGGGCTTGTCTGCAGCCGAGGCAGCGGGACGCCTGATCGAGGACGGTCCGAATGCCCTGCCTGGCGGCAAGCGCCGCTCCTTGTGGTCGATCGCCGTCGACACGCTGCGCGAGCCAATGTTCCTGTTGCTGCTGGCAGCAGGCACTCTGTACCTTGTCTTTGGTGACTTGCAGGAAGGGCTGACGCTCTTTGGCTTTGTCGTCGTCACGCTCGGGCTCACCCTGTACCAGGAGGGCAAGACCGAGCGTGCCATCGAAGCCCTGCGCGACCTGACCAGTCCGCGCGCGCTGGTCATCCGCGGCGGCCAAGCCCAACGCATCGCCGGCCGCGACGTGGTGCGCGGCGATCTTCTCAAGCTCAGCGAAGGCGACCGTGTTCCCGCCGATGCCTTGTTGGTGTGGGCCGACGGCGTTCGGGTGGACGAATCGCTGCTGACGGGCGAGGCCGTGCCGGTAGGCAAGCGGGTGGCGCAAAGCGATGAACTGGCAATCAGCGCGACTCCAGCCGACGCGGAACGTGTTGCGCCTGGCGGCGACGGTCTCCCGAGGGTCTATGCCGGCACGCTGATCGTGCAGGGGCACGCGACGGCGCGTGTCACGGCCACAGGAGCTGGGAGCGAAATCGGCCGTATCGGCACGGCCCTGTCCACGGTGTGGAGCGAGCGCTCGCCGCTACAGAAGCAAACGAACAAGCTGGTGCGCAACCTGGCACTGCTGGCAATGGCGCTCAGCCTGGCGCTGGTACTCGTGCACGGGCTGATGCAGGGGGACTGGCTGCAGGCGGTGCTGTCCGGTATCGCCCTGGCCATGGCCATGCTGCCCGAGGAATACCCGGTGGTGCTGACCGTGTTCCCGGCACTGGGTGCGCGCCGCCTGTCGAAGGAAGGCGTGCTCACACGGCGCATCAACGCCATCGAGACTCTCGGCGCCACCACGGTGCTGTGCAGCGACAAGACCGGCACCCTGACCGAAAACCGCATGACCGTGACACACCTGGTCGCCGGCGGCGTCGGCCTCCACGATCATGTGGCCCTGGACGCTCTGACCGACGGAAAGCTGCCCGAGGCCTTCCACACCCTGGTGGAAGTAGCCATCCTGGCCAGCGTGGTGGACCCCTTCGATCCGATGGAGAAGGCGTTCCATCAACTCGGCGAACGCTTCCTGGTCGACACGGAACACCTGCACCACGATTGGCGTCTGGCACAGACCTACGCACTCAGCCCAGAATTGCGCGCGATGTCGCATGTGTGGACGGCATCGGCCGACGGGTCCCAGACGGTGGCCGCCAAGGGTGCGCCGGAAGCGGTCATGGATTTGTGCCACCTCGATGTTGCGCAGAAGGCGGGCATCGCCAGCGCTGTCGACGCACTGGCCACCCAGGGGCTGCGCGTGCTGGCAGTGGCGCGCAGTGCCTTCGAGGGCCAGGCCTGGCCGCAGTCCGAACACGACTTCGACTTCGAGTTCATCGGCTTGCTGGGCCTGGCCGACCCGGTGCGCCCCCAGGTACCCGGTGCGGTGGCCGAATGTCGCGCGGCCGGCATCCGCGTGGTCATGATCACCGGGGACTACCCGGCCACGGCGCGGGCCATTGCCCGACAGGCCGGCCTGGCCGCCCTGGCAGAAAGCGACATCCTGACGGGCGAGGAGATCGCGACGCTCAGCGACGCAGCCTTGCGCGAACGCATGGCCACCGTCAGTGTCTGCGCCCGCATCGCGCCGGAACAGAAGCTGCGCATCGTGCAGGCGCTGAAGGCCCGGGGCGACATCGTCGCGATGACGGGCGACGGCGTGAACGACGCTCCTGCGCTGCGCGCAGCGCATGTGGGTGTGGCCATGGGAGGACGCGGTACGGACGTGGCACGCGAGTCGGCCTCACTGGTGCTCGTCAATGACGACTTTGCGGCCATCGTGGCGGCGGTGCGCCTGGGTCGCCGCATCTTCGACAACCTGCGCAAGGCCATGTCCTACATCCTGGCGGTGCACGTGCCGATCGCCGGCATGGCGCTGCTGCCGGTGCTGTTCGGCTGGCCCGCACTGCTCTTCCCGATGCACATCGCCTTCCTCGAGCTCATCATCGACCCGGCCTGCTCGATCGCGTTCGAGAACGAGCCCGCAGAGAGCGACGTGATGCAGCGTTCGCCGCGGGATGCCTCGGCGCCGCTGTTTGGTGGCGCCACCCTTTGGCTGGCACTGCTTCAGGGCATGGGCGTGCTGGCCGCCGTGCTGGCCGCGTTCGCGTGGGCCAGCCCCCGGCTGCCCGAGCCGGAGGCCCGCGCATTCGCATTCGCCACCCTGGTGGTCGGTAACCTGCTGCTCATCTTGTCAAATCGCTCGGCCACGAGATCGATCTGGGCCACGCTGCGTATACCGAACAAGATCCTGTGGGTGGTCGTGGGCCTGGCGCTTGCGCTGCTGCTGGCCGCGCTGTACACCCCCTGGGCCGTAGGCGTGCTGCGCTTCGAACCCCTTCCGGGTCACGAGCTGGCCGCTGCCTGCGCACTGGGATTGCTCAGCGTGCTGTGGTTCGAAGGCATCAAGTGGATGCGGCGACGCCGCCAGGGACGCGGCCCCACCTCGGGTACGACTGCCAGCGCCACGGACAGCCGTTCGATCGCTTGACGGCCTTCACCAAGCGCTCGCCATACTCGCGTGGTCATTCGTCAGTCGCATTTAGCCTCGGGCTGGAAATCCCCATACCTGCCGATCGCACGTACCCGCTGATGGCCGGGACTCCGTGAATGCAGTCGGCAGCTGTATGGCTATCCGCCGTGACCGGCAGGTTCAGGGCGATGCGATCACTGGCTCGAGAGCCCGCCCTCGACCCATTGCAGCTGTACAACGTAAACAGATCGTTGCCTGAAAGCCGCCATCGGCAATTCGGTGCATGTCTACAGCCCCGCAAGCCGTCAGCCCCAGTCAAGGACGCGACGCGAGGGGCGCCGCCGCGACGGGGCGCGGCCCACGTCACGAAGTTGATGTTCGGTTTCGACTGGCCTACATTGACCATCCCGCTTCAACGCGCAGGAGCCCGAAATGCCGATCCGTATTTCATCCCTGCACCGCCAAATCGAGAAGAGTGGCGCAAAGCTGCACCGTGCGTTGGTGAGCCGAATCCATTCGCACGGGGCCGACGATGCGTCGTCCGATCAGGAGCGGGCGCTGATGGAGGAGCGCCGCAACCTCAAGGAAGCGCAGGCGACCCGTCGGGCGCAGGCATTGCAGCCCAAGGCCACAAAGATCGTCAGGGAAGTCAAGGGGCCGAAGGAGCCCTTGGCACCGAAGGTGCACAAGGAGAAGGCGCCCAAGACCGCGAAGGCGGTCAAGCCGCACATCTCGCGCGCGGAGAAGGCGGCAAAGAAGGCGGAGGCGCTCGAGGCCGCGAAGAGCGCGGCAAAGAAGTCGGCGACGACGTAGCGGTTCAGCGGCGGCGCGTAGGGCTCCGCTGCGTTCCACCAAGCCTACAGGTCCAGTTCGGTGCTCGGGTATGCTGGATCGTGCTGCCCTTCGCTCTGATTCGCTTCTGCTCGCGTATCAGGCTTGAAACCACTGCTGCGGGGCCAGGATGCCGCATTCAAGGAAGGCGTCAAACTCGTCTTTGACAACCTGCGGTAGGTCGGCGCCAGCACCGGCTTCGGTCTGGGCGACCAATGCCTGCAGTCGTGGCGGCAGCGGTCAAACCCTTGCGCTGACATCCAAAAGATATCACTGCTTTGACGAGGCGCGCCGCTGCCCAGCATAAATCGCTTCGCGAATGCCCTCGAAAAGCGCGATCCGCGGGGCAATCAACGCCTTTGTCACCCCCCCGATGTAATCATCAGCACAACAAGGGGCGGCACGCAGAACCAGAGGATGAATGTCAGTGCCAACACAATCGGGCCGTCGATGCGTTCAGGGATATCTTTGGCTACCAGCCGTTGCAGGCGTCGCCACAGCCACGCGGCATGGATAGCACCGCCGGCGGCGCTAAAGGTCAGCAGTGCTGCCATGTCCTGCGAGGCTATCGACATCAGTGCGGCAAGGGCCGGGGCGGCGAGGCAGGCTGCCATCGCCAGCCGTATGGCAGCACGCTTGCCGAGCATGACCACCAGCGTGCGCTTTCCCGCAGCCTGGTCGGCATCCCGGTCGGGGCACCCAGCCAGCAGGATGGATGGCAGTATCGCCAGGCTCAGCGGCATCGACAGCAGCCATGGAACGCTGCCCGTCCAGATGCCGCCTTGCGCCACGTAGCCAGCCAAGATCGCGCCGACGCTGTGGGTGAGCGCAACATCGAGTTCGCCCAAACCGCGGTGCGAAAACTTCAGCGGCGGCACGGTGTAGGCCACCGCGAGCACGGCGAACAGGGCGTAGAACGCGGCAGTCGAGCCGCGGGATGCGGCAGGGATAACAGCGACCAGGGTGATCAGCAGCGCCACGGCTCCCAGAATCGCCATGCCGATGCCCTTACGCATCGCCGCGTGATCGAGACGGCCATCGACGAGCACGCGCGAGCCGCCGGTGAACAGACCGCCGTTGCGATTGCGTCGGTCACTGTCGAAATCGAACCACTCGTTGAGGAAGACGGTGCTGGCCTCGATCAGGAACAAGCAGGCATACCCGACCAGGTACGGCGTCATTGCCAGCGGTGCGCCAACAGCAGCCAACAGCGCCCCGACGGTGTAGGCGATCCACGTCATCGGATAGAACTGCAGCCGCAGCGCAGCGAGCCAGGCGACAACGCGCTGCATGCGCCGCTGTGTCGAAGACAGCGCGCCGTGGTCCAAGCGCGAACCAATGGCCCTGGCTTGGGCCAACCACTGCTGGTGCTGGCTGGCTTGGGCGGCGACGACTGGGCTGAAGGCCGCGATTCGGGCACATCGGATGCCGCAGTAGCCGAGCGTGGCACGCGCCAGCGCCTGCTGTCCCGGCGCGCGGTAGATGAACCGGTAGACGAGCGGTGGCGTGTCCATCGTCGTGATCAGGTCCGCGGTACGGCCGGCCAGCAGCTTGTCCCACCGGTCGTGCGTGACATGCATGAAGGCGAAGCCTGGCGTGAGAACCCGATCCAGGAACCCCTTGAGCAGCGCCGGGAAGGTACCCCACCAGGTGGGGTACACAAAGACCAAGTGCTCGGCCCAATGAATGTCACGTTGTGCGCGCACCAGGTCCGGTTCCAAAGGCTGATGCTCAGGCGAGTCCACATGCACGTTCGGATCGAAGCGCATCTCGCTGAGGATCAGTTCGCGACATTCGACGCCGGCCTGACGCGCTCCTTCGGCACAGGCGTCGAAAAGCGCGCCGCACAGGCTGTTGCGGCGCGGATGAGCAAGGATCAGGAGGCAACGCATGGGAGTGATGACAGTCCACCGTCACAGTTCATCCTGGTACGTGAGTATGGGCGCGCTCGCCGCGGACGAAGCTCGTCAACCCCAGCGAAAGCGCTACGACGGCAATTTCGTTCCCGTCAACTTCGCCGCGTCGGTTGCCGGCAACTGCCCTGACCCGGAACCAGGTCAGTAGTTCAGCTTCGGATACCAGTCAGCTCCACGTCCTTCTGGCGTGAGGTCGAGCACGCGCCACAACGATGCAATGTCGGGGGTGTCGCGCGGGTTTCCTTCGGGCGCTCAGCGTGATGGCGTTAGCGCGGCTTCCAGCTCCGCCTTGTTCATGGCCGAGCGCCCCTTCAAGCCGCGCTGACGCGCCTCGTTGCGAAGCTGGAGCAGCGTATTGCCGCCCGGACCCTGGTGCGAGCGCAGGCCCCCGCGTCGACCGGCGGAGATGTCGTTGATCGACGAGGCGCTGGCCTGCACGGACTCACCGTGTTGCGCCCGCTCCTTGTTGACGACCCGAGCTGCGACCTCCTCGGCCAACGGCTCGGGCTTGCCCCGTTCGAGCAGGCTGTCCTTGATTTGCGCGTATTGACGCTCGCGCTTGGCGCTCCAGGCTTTCTGAGGCATGACGGCTCCTTGTGCTCTTGCCCTGTCAAGGCAGTCAACCCGGTTCGAGAGTGGCCACCAAACTGATCTCCGGAACGCTTGCCAGCGCCTTGGACAGCGGGCAATCGCGCTTGGCGGACGCAGCGATGTCCTGGAACCGGGCTTCGTCGAGTCCGGGCACGACGGCCTTCAAGCGCAGCGCGACCCGGTCGATGACGAAGCCTTCTCCCTGTGCCGACAGTTGCACGCGGGCCTGCGTGTCGACGGTGGTGGTTGCAAAACCTGCCTTGTCACAGGCAAACGAGAACGCCATCGTGAAGCAGGCGGCGTGTGCGGCACCCAGGATCTCTTCCGGATTCGTGCCGCGGCGGTCGTCGCCGAACCGACTGGCGAAGCCGTAGGGATAGTCCAACAGCGCTCCGGTCTCGGTACTGATCTTGCCGACGCCCTTCTTGCCGGCGCCAGTCCAAAGTACGCTCGCGGATTTCTCGGTCATGGTGACTCCTCCTGGTGGTGGATGACGGTGGTGATGTAACGGTGGCTCACTTCGTGCGTGGCCACTTGACCTGCTTGTCGGGCTGGCTCAGCCGCCCGGCACGCAGTTCCTTGACGGCCTGGACCACCGCGCGGACGACATTGCGTGTCTCTTCCTGCATCGCCTTGTCCTTGTCGAGCGCGTCGTGGCTGTTGTAGTAAGGCTCGTAGTAGCCGATGTAGCGGTCGAGCTTGGCCGCAGCGCCGGCATCGATCAGCCCCATCCATTCCAGCCAGTCGGTGAGGTTGCGCCGGTGTGCCTCGACCCCTGCCACGTCACCGTGCACCACGATGCCATAGGCCCGGCCCGCCAGGTGCTTGGGGTAGTCCCAACCCTGTTGCTCTATGCGCTTGGCCTCGACCACGTGCTTGCCATGGGTCGTCGTCGGATCGGGGTTGCCGCCGTCGGCGCAGACCATGCGGTCGATCATCAGCTTCAGCGGGCTCGGTGACTGGTACCAGTAGGTCGGCGCGAGGATGATCACGGCGTGGGCCGCCACCCAGCGCTCGTAGATCTCGGCCATCCAGTCGTCGGCCTGGTTCAACGCGTGGTTCGGGTAGCAGGTGCAAGGCCAATGGCACAGCGGCATCGCGCTCGACACACAGCCCTTGCACGGGTGGATGTTGCGGCCGTACTCCGACGTGACCAGGCTCAGGTCCAGGACATCGGCCTGCATGCCCGCACGCTCGACGACGCCTCGGGCCACTTCGGTCAGCCGCCAGGTCTTTGAGACCTCGCCCGGACAGGTGCCGTCGTTGCGTGCGCTGCCGCAGACCAGCAGCACGCGCGAAGGCGCTGCGCTGTCGTTCCAGAGCTTCTGTGCCGCCTTCAGACGCTTGCGAGTGTCCAGCCACTGCACGGACAGTTCGTAAGTTGGGTCGGCGAATCCGCGGCCGGCCGGCCGGGTGATCGGCTCCTTGCGGCCTTCCTGCAAGGCATCCCACGCGATGACCTCTAGCCGAGCGATGGCATCGCGTTCGCCTGAGAACGCGGGGTCGTAGAAGCGCACCTGGAAGCGTTCCTGGAACTGCGCTCGGGTCAACGACGGTGGCGCCTGTCCGGTGCGGATCTTGGTCATGAATGGACGCTTCGCTTGCCTCGGATTGTTCTGAGGAGGTTCATGGCGAGAGCTCTGGAGGCGGCTCCCGTTTGGTCGACTAGGCCGAACACTGTTGAGCCGAGCGTAGGCCCGCATTGGGGTCCTGGGCGACGGATAGATAGCCGTTTGCGCGTAGGACGGAGGCGCTCATCGCACGGCCGACGCTTGCGCATGCCTGCCCGCTTCTGGTGGTGAACTCAGGGCGCGGGGACGGCCAGGCGAAGTCCCAGGGAGCTGCAGTGGCCAGCGGTAGGAAGTGGTCGACCGTGTCGCAGTCGCCGACTGCTGTCTGCTCGCATGCGAAATGTCAGCTTCCAGCCGCTGCGATCGGTAGGGCGACGGGCTTGACGCGAACCATAGCGGCTGGTGGGCCGCTTGAAGTGCCGACGGTAAAGCCGACATTGACATCCGCTCACTGGCGACCCTTTGTGCTGCTGGCTTACGCGGCTGCTGAGCAGCGGAAGCCGCCGTTCACAACGACGACCCAATTAACCTGCTCGTTGCCATGTCGGAGTGAAAAGACAGGCACTGGGCACAACTGCTGCGCCACTATCCATATTCGGGCGCATGTCGCCCGGCATTCAATTTAGGCCTCGGAGTTCGCCGGCACCATGCTTCAAAATCACATCAATGGTGCTCCTCAGCAAGTGAGCTTTCCCTATGTCAATTCGCGTCGAGTGGAACGAGCTACTTCCCTGGATCGGAACCTTCACGGCGGCGGCCGTCGTAACCATGATTTGGTTGGTCCGAAGTAAGAGAGAGAAAATGGAATTCACGGAAGCGGAAGAATGCCTAAAGAACGAACAGTACATCGAGTGTCTTAGGCACTTGAGCAAAGCCCACGAGAACTGGCAGCTCAATATGGCCAACTTGACGCCGAAGAACATATTGCGCGACATCGACCGACTCATTGCACTCATTCAAATGATCGGCGTAGCAACCACCAAGCTAGGTTCGCCCGTCGACATCAAGCAGTTGCTCACCGCGCTGAAGGAATGGAGGGCGATCTTTTCAGACAAGTCGCATTACAAGTTTGCATCCCACACGCTGAAGCAGGAGTTCGCCGAAAGAGAGCAAACGCTGGAGCGGCAAATTGGAGAGCTCAGATCGAGACTTCGCGGCAGCTACTCTCAGCTTTTTCGCTAGCTTGACTCCAAACGCGACCAGAGTCTTGAGCGACCATGCCGGCCCGCTGTCGCTCGCCAGTTCGGGACCATTGCCCCCCCGGGGCCGAGGCTAACCTTACTCACGCGGACCTCCACTGGCAGGGCGCTCAGCTCGAACATTGAGCGGCAGCAATCTGAAAAGCCGAGAGGCCGCGCCAATCGCCTTTGTTCGCCAAGATTCAGCGGCCTCCAAGCCGCCGGTCACTCGCACATGCAAATGGCCGAGGTCCACTGCCTACGAACGTCGTGAATCTGGCGGTTCGGCTCGACTGGCAGGTATACGGCATCGAGATTGATTTCGCGTGGACCCGCCCGCGACCGGAACCTGTCTGACGACATTCCAGATTGCTCGCCCGCGAGCCACCGTTAGCGACAGCGTCGCGCTTCGACCATCAACACACGGTTGAGGCCGTCGCCGCCGCTCTAGATGTCGGCAAGGGACCAGAGCTCTGGCAACGTTGGCCGAGGCACGGGCCAAGTGACAGTTCATTCGCTACCACCAGTTGCGCGGTCCACGGCCGATATTGCAAGCGGTTGCGCTGGATCACCAAGGGCGAGCCCCGAGTCGCACCCCATTCTGACTCTGCATCCATAAAGTTGGACACTCACTCTCATAAGTAGTTGAACCAAAGGTGCGCGATGACTCGCAGGCTAGATCGCTTAGTCGATGGCACGTTGCCGGATGAGGATATGGGGCTTTGGTCCGCTCCTCAGGGCATTGAGCGATCCGGCCATGCCCTGCGGCTGATGGATCAGATCATTCAGCGTTCGCCCATCGGCGTGGCGGTCATCGACCACGACGGCGTCTTTCGCAGCGTCAATCCATCCTTTTGCCAGATCCATGGCTATCGACAGGAAGAGTTGTTGGGACGACTTTTCACGTTGCTGCTTCCGCAACCGGAGCACAACCGTGTCATGGCACTGCATCATGACTTCCTGGATCGCAGCGCCGATATGGACGGTGAGCGCGTGGTGCTGAGGCGCGACGGTTCAATGCTGAACGTCATCGCCCACTCAGTACGCGTGCCCGGTGATGAAGGGCGGTGGCGTCGCCTCGTATATGTGGTGGACATTACCGAACGGCGTCGCATGGAATTGGCGCTTCAGGCCTCACAGCAATTCACCCGATCGGTACTAGACGGTCTCGGCGCCCATGTCTGCGTGATAGACGACAACGGTGTCATCGTCACCGTGAACCGGGCATGGCTCGACTTCGCCGCTGCCAACGGTGGTTCGCTGAGCTCGCTCCAAGAAGGCGCCAACTATCTCAGGGTTTGCGAAGTCGCCGCTTGCGCGGGCTCGGCCGACGCCGCTGTCGCCGCGCAGTTCCTGGCACTGTTGCGCGAGGTAATTGCTGGGCATCGACAGCATTTCCAGCTCGAGTATCCCTGTCACTCGCCCGAGGAGAATCGCTGGTTCATGGTGCGCGTATCGCGCATCGAGGCCAGCGGGTCACCGCGCTACGTTGTGGCACACGACAACGTCACTGCGCTGAAGCAGGCCCAGGAAGCCTTGCGTCAACAGGCTACCACCGACGAGCTGACGGGTGTCGCCAACAGGCGCAGCTTCATGGAGGCGCTGGGCATCGAGTTCGAGCGGCTGCGGCGGCACCCGACGCTGCAGTGCAGTGTGCTGGCGATTGACCTGGATCACTTCAAGGATGTCAACGACACCTGGGGTCACGCCGCTGGCGATGCCGTGCTCAGGCATGTTGCACAAGTGGTCAGCGGGCAAACGCGATTGGGAGATGTCCTCGGTCGCACGGGGGGTGAGGAATTCACGGTGCTACTTCCGGATACCACCGTCGATGAAGCCGAGGCATTGGCTGAACGCCTTCGCCTTCAGGTTTCTCTGGATCCTCTGCAGTTCACCGGAGGCGCGACCAGGGTCACTCTCAGCGTCGGCGTCGCTGTGCTGACCGCTTCTGACGTCCACCCCGAGGCAGCGTTGGTGCGTGCCGATCGCGCTCTCTACGCGGCCAAAGAATCGGGACGCAACGCGGTTCGGAGTTGGCAAGGCCCCGGGTAGCAGCGATCATGTGCCGCGCGCACAAACCCACCAGAACGCTTTCGGCGCTTCGGTGTGGTGGTCGACTTGACGCCAAGAACGAGGTGCGCGCCGCACAGGGCCGGGCTTCAACTTTTCATTGATCGCGGCTTTTCGAGGAAGAAGCGCAGCATCTCGCGACTGCCATCTGGCCCTTGCGCATCAGTGTAGGAGCCTGCCGCGTGGCCATGGCGCCGCTTCACAGAAGTGCCGCATGATCGCGCGATGCGCAGCGGCCGCAGCGCAGCAACGAAGTGGCTTTCACCTGACTTGCCGGTGCACGAACCGCCGCGCAGCATTGCCCAATTCGTGAAGAAGTGGCGGATGGTGCTCGGTGGGGTTGAGTGTGGCCCGGGAAAGCATTCACGATCATCATCGACGCTGCTGCTACAAAGCTTACCGTGCACATCCTTCCCTCGATGCTTCTCGCACTGGCCCCGCTTGCGGCCCTGGTCGGCATCGCAGTCCTATGGGCACGGCGCAGATCGCATTGGAATGAGAGGCACCCGGACCGTCGGCGGTGGCCACGCATTTAGCACTGAGCCGTAGGCCGCAACAAAGATTGATCGGAAGGTGGTTTTCCGTCATGCCGGTGGCGTGCTGTTTCGCGGCCCCGTCCAGAAGCCCATCGCCGCCTCCGCCCCCGCCCCGCGCTCGAAGTGGGTGCATCACCGCCTTGCGCTTTTGGTACACGGAGCGAGTACCGGCTGCAACGGATGGCGTGATAGCTGCTGCTCGTGACCGTCGGGTCATGGCCGGGACCGCCAGTTCCCAGAGTCGCCACGTAGCTGCCATTCGTTTCCTGCGCGGGACGAATGTCGCAATCGCCCGGCCTCCCTCCTTACCATCGACGACCAGGCGGCCCGCGGCGATCCTTGATCAGATCAGCGCGTAGGCGACCACCGCCAAGGCAAGCAGCTTGGCCAGCCAGGGGCGTTCGGATGGCGACGCGGAAACCACAAGGCCAGTGCGTTGCGCTTGTTGCGGAGGCCCAGCCGCGCAGGTCGCTAAGCAGGGGCACGGTGGTGGGCTGGCAAGCGGCATCGAGGCCCCGCGGTCAGAACCGGGAGTTGCGGCTGGTCATGATAGAAGTAACCCGAAGGCCCCTACACTGCGCGCGCGCCGCGGTTCACGGCCTTTCGGATCACACCCCCATCCACCGGACGCTGCGACGGCGACACCATGTTCAGTTGGCTCTTCAAGAAGCGTGGCCCTGCCACCGGCACCACGGCCCCTGCATCCATGTCATCTGCAGCGACTCCTGCCAAGGCCGGCGCCGCCAGGCGCAGAGAAAGGGACGCCGCGGCAGACAACGCGGTGCGCCAGGCCGCGCAAGCGCAGTCCAAGGCGGCACAGGCCGCAGCACGCGAGGCCGAGAACTGGCCCGGCCGTCTGCAACATGCCCTGGGCAACGACGCAGCCCTGCTGGAGGTGGCCGGCAACGCGCCTCGCCTTGACATCAAGCTCGCTGCCGTGGAGGGACTGGCCGGCGAAGACGCCCTGCGCCAAGCCGAGCGTGCCTTCCGCTCGCGCGACCGCAAGGTGTACCGCCTGGCCAAGAGCAGGCTGGGCGCGGCCGTCTCCCGTCGGAAAGCCCTCGCCACTGCCGAACAACTGCTGCAGCGCGGCCAGGCCTTGCTGCAAGACCCGCAGCTGCCGCTGAACCACCTGGCCACGCTGGACCGCGACTGGCAAGCCCTGCCCGCCGCGCTGCTGGCGCCCGCACAGCACGTGGCCTTCACGACCCTGCGCGCCCAGTTGGACAGCACCGTGCGCGCGCGCGCCGATGCAGAACAACAGTTGCAACGCTGGGCAGCCCAGACGCAGCGCTCGCTGCCCACCTGGAAAGCCGCCGTGGCTGGGGCCAGCAGCCAGCCTCTGGAAAAAGCGCACGCAGCGCTGGCCGACGTGCGCAGCCAGGCGCAAGCGCTGCTGGAAACGCGGCCGGCAAACGCATCCACGGCCACCCTGGGCGCCGCGCTGACGCAGCTGCTGGGCGCTGCAGACGCTGCTCAGGCCTGGGTCGACGCACCGCCACCAGCACCGCCACCCGCTGCGGAAGAACCCGCTCCCGAAGACGCAACACAGCCACCCCCCGACCGCATGCCAGCGCGCGACCGCAAGGCCAGCGCCGAGCAATGCCAGCAGCTGGAAGCCCTGCTGCAGCAAGCCAGCACCGCCCTGGCTGACGGCCAACTGGTAGCCTTGCAGCAGCACCTGCAAGCCGCCGAAGCCTTGCTTGCCGCCGCCCAGGGCACGCAATGGCCGATGGCTTTGCGCAACCGCAAGCAGGCGCTGCGTGCAGAGCAAGCGCGTCTGAAAGGTTGGCAGACCTGGGGCGGCGACCGGGCCCGAGAAGGCCTGATCGCGGAAGCTGAAGCGCTTGCGCGGCTGGTGCAACCGCCGGACACCGTGTTTGCGTCGGAGCAGGCTGCCGCGTCAGGCGCTGAGCAGGGCGGGGCAAGAGAACCATCACATTCAGCAAACGCCGACGAAGCCGCGCAAGAGGGAGCGGCAGCGCCGAGCGAAGCAACAGTTTCCGAAGCTGAAGCCAGCCCACACACGACGTCCGACGCTGGCGGCGATGCAGCGCTTGCCGCACCAGCACTGCCAGCCACTGCATCAGCATCTGACGAGGCAAAGGCGCCGACTGCGACACCCGCGCCTATCTCTGCCCCCACCCCCGCCACCGATCAAGCCGAGCACACTGTGGCTGCTCCGCACCCAGCGCAATCACTCCGCCTGAAACTCAACCTGCGCGCCCATGCGGAGGCGATTCGCGCCTTGCGCATGCGCTGGAAGGCGCTGGACAAATTGGGCGAAGGGGCACCCGGCGACCTGTGGCAGCGCTTCGACGGCGCCCTGACCACCGCCTACCAGCCCGTGGCAGCGCAGAACGCGGCGCAGCAGGCCGCACGCCAGCAGAACCTGCGGGCGCGCCAAGACTTGCTGGACCGTCTGGAAGCCCTGGCGCCGCCTGCATCCGACCCAGGCATGCCAGCAGCAGATACAGCAAACGGCCAGGCCGCTTGGCGTGAACTGGCGCGCCAGCTGGACGCCTTCCAGGCGGCCTGGCGTCAACTGGGGCCGGTTGAACACACTGCACCGGCTGATGCACGCCAGCAGTTGCGGCAGCGCCTGCAAGCGGCGCTGGACCGCATTGAACAGCCACTGCGCCAGGCGCGCGACCGTGCGGCTGCCGAACGCGAACAGCTTATCCAGCGCGCGCAGGCCCTCGCCGACGGCCGCGGCCTGCCGGGCGGCGAACTGCAGCGCGAGTTGCGCGCACTTCAGGCCAAATGGCGGGAACACGCCCGCAGCCTGCCATTGCCACGCGGCGTGGAGACCACCTTGTGGACCCGCTTCCGCTCGGCGACCGACGCCGTGATTGCGCAGCGCGACGCTGCAGCCGCAGCGCGTGACGCAGAGCAAGCCGCCGAAGTCGCAGAACGCGAAGCCCTCATCCAGCGCCTCCACGCGCTGCACGCCCACACCCCAGTGACGCAGATCGAACGCACCCTGGGTGACGTCGACCGCGCCTGGCGCGAGGCCCCCGCCCTGCTGCCCCGCGCCACCGGCCAGGCGCTTGAAACCCGCTACCGAGACGCTCGCGCCGGCGCCTGTGGCCTGGCAGCCACCGCCGTGCGCCTGCACTGGCAAGCGCAGGTCGACGCCTGGATGGCAACTCTGCAGGCCGCAGGCTGCGCATCCTCGGTCAGCACAGCAG
>Ga0105103_10001043_pt1 | contig 15624 bp, 14 predicted proteins | sample PPLLaktember2015_2_FD_79107 | JGI IMG/M metagenome (GOLD analysis project Ga0105103, IMG submission 79107) | Freshwater sediment microbial communities from Prairie Pothole Lake near Jamestown, North Dakota, USA - PPLs Lake P7 Core (6) Depth... | ecosystem: Environmental > Aquatic > Freshwater >...
AAATAATTTATAAGGGAACTGGAAAACATCCGTACAAATACCATCAAAAAGATAATCTCCGGTTTCATATCTTTTTTGACGCGGGCTTAAAATATAATTTGATTTTTTTATTAAACGCCCATTTTTAATTAAATTTAAGAGGCAACCTTTTTCCAATCTGGTATCCGGACCTAAGAAAAATAAATATTCTCCGCTGGCATTTTCCGCTCCAAGATTATTTCCTTTCGTATAACCAATATTATCTTTAGCTGTAATTAATTTAACTGCGATATGCGGTTGAAGCGATTTTAGATATTTTTTAACGAGGCTGACGGTATTATCCAGCGAATTTGAATCAACAATAACTACTTCCAGATTTTTAATATTTTGGTTTTTAAGGGAGGCAAAATATGCCGGTAAAAACCTTTCCGAATTATAAGCAACAGTGATAACAGAAATTTTTGGCATATTATTTTTTGGTAAAGGCACGGAATTCATTTTCGGAAATAGTATCCCAGGAGTAATCAGCGAGTTGGTTATGGAATGATTGACCGGGTAAAGGCAGGGTAGATATATAATCCCCTACTTTGCGCGTATCGCCTATGGGAAAGAGAATTAATTGCCTGGATTTAAGATATTTGGCAAAAACTTCGTGATAAATGGGAAGATCATAAGCTAAAACCAGTTTATTGCAAGCCAGAGCTTCGAGAATGGCATGACCAAAGCTCTCATCATAGCTTAAGAAAAGAAAAAAGCCGCAGTTTCTAAAAATATCCCCTTTTTCCTTACCGGTCCGGTAACCAAAAAATTGGAAATTATTGGTTAATTTATGTTTTTTAATTTTATCCAAAAAGATTTTCTTAACATCCTCCTCCCCATCTCCCAGAATACCTGTTTTAAATCCGGGTTTAGACTTAACAACCTGGACTATGACCTCGACCAGATCCAAAATTCCTTTAGCCAGATGGAGACGCCCGGCAAAAAGAGTGTCCACTACCGGAGCTGTTGCGGAAATTTTACCGGTAAATATTTCGGTTTCAATGCCATATCCATCGCCGGTTTTAATAATCTCTTTATATCCCCTTTTTTGATAATATTTTTGCAAATTGTTGGTAACGACAAAAATCCCATCGGCTTTTTTCAGGAGAAAGTTGCCCAGATGAAAAGCCAAAAAAGGCAACAGCTGACGCAGATATGAACCCGGACGCTTTCCGGGAGCAGGCACCGTGTTATCCACCATCACAAACCACCTTATTTTTTTATCAAACAAGCGGAGGAGAAAAGGAACCAGCAGAAAATCAATCACCGCTGATTGGGAGTAAACAATATCATATTTATGAAAAAATTTACTAATTTTTGTTAGGGCGAGAAGGTTGATTTTAAAGATATCTCCGATCAGCTGATAAGGATTTTTAAAAGAATAGGTAAAATCCAAAATTTCAAATGTAAGTCCGGAGATTTGTTTTTCATAAAAAGATTTACCATCTTTCGTGGTAAAAATAGTTATTTCGGCACCTTTTTTTTGCCAATATTTCATTTTAACCAAAGGGATCACCCGGCTTAACCCCGGAACGTAATTGCTATCGTATAGTAGAATCTTTAGCATAATTTTAAACCTTTAATAATTCGTCAAATAATTTTATATAAGAGTTGGCAGTATTTTGCCAGGAAAATTGCTTATGATGCTTACTGACTCTGTTTAATAATATTTTAAGTTCTTTTTTGGGATAAGATAAAATATCGTCAAGCTTATTTTTAATAGCTAGTGTATCGCGGGGATTGAAAAGCAGGGATTTTTCACCGATGATTTCCGGAAGCGAGCCGGCCGAAGAGCAAACAGGTAAACAACCGCAGGCTACGGCTTCAAGAATGGGCAAACCAAAACCCTCTTCAAAAGAAGGATAAATAAATATTTTAGCAAACGAATATAAAGACCTAAGATCTTCTTTACTAACGAATCCCAAATATTTCACCCGAGCAGAAAGTCCTTGAGATTTAATATATTTTTTCAAATTAGCAATAGTTTCAGTCGGTAGCAAGCCGGTTATGACCAATTCATAGGTATTTCGGAATTTACTTATTTTATATGCGTCAATCAGGCCATAAATATTTTTACGTTCATGATTGGTGGCATTGGTAAATAAATAATTGAGGGAGATTTTATATTTAATGATTAATTTTTTAAGAATTTGCGGGTTTTTCTCCGGATAAAAAAATTCATCCCTTCCTTCATATATGACCCTAATTTGATCTCCGGGAGTATGGTAATACTTAATGATCTCATTTTTAACAAATTCGGAGGGAGTAATGACTTTGTCTGCCCTTTTTAGAATAAAGGGCATGAGTATTTTCATATACAAAACCAGGTTGGGAAAGATTTTTAGCGGATTATTTTTATACTGTAAAAAGCTTAGATCATGAATAACTGTAAGGTATTTAACTCCCGGCAATTTATAGATGGGGAGAATAAAACTTGGGGCAAGAAAAATTTTCACCCGGTGGTGAAAAATTGGCCAAAGAATTTCCAGATTGTCAAAATAACCATTTAATAAACGTTTATCGATTTTGGATAACAATCTAGAAATAATTGAATTTTGGAGATAATACTGACCGTGATTTTCGATTTTTTTATTACCGGTACTAAAAAATAAAAAGTTATATTTATCCGATTTCACAAGGTGCTGGAATAAACAACGGATAAAATTCTGGATGCCGGAGGGGCGTTCTTCAAAAATACGGATATTTACTCCAACCGAAATTTTCTCTAGATTTTTTTCGCGGCTAACCATATACTTCCTCCCAAATCAGTGTTTTTAAATAATTTCCGTAGAGACAGCGGCAGCGGATAGGTAAGGGTATTATTTTTTACCACTTTAAACCCCGATTTTCCCACCAGATAGGCAAGGCTTTTCCGGTTAAAAAGATAAAGATGCGAGGTATCCCGGTAGCCAAACCAGTTTTTTCGGAATAGTTTTTCAAATATCGAATTGATATTGGGAGTATGAAGAAATAATAATCCTCCGGAACGCAAAATGCGCCTTGCTTCTCCCAAGAATTGAGAAGGAGAATCCAAATGTTCGATAATATCCAAAGCAGTAACAATATCAAAATTCCGATCGGGAAAGGGAATTTTTTGATTAACATTATCCTCGATTAATGAAGCTTTACAATTTTTTTTTGCTTGGGAAAGTGCATAGCGGCTGATGTCTATACCAAAAGTTTCATATTTGTCCTGTTCGAAAAAATGCAGTAAATTTCCTAAAGCACAACCAATATCCAATACTTTTTGCTTGTCATTTTGGGAATCTTTTATGAGAGGACGGATTTCGTGTTGATATAAATATTTGATATTGCCGATTTTATAATCGTATGCAGAAGTATATACTCCGTCTCCTTTAAAATATGACTCTTCGAATTGGGATTTTTTTTTATTTTTCATAAGGCATATTGACAATCCATTTCTTTTTATTAAAATCGTAGGTTTTAATCACTTTAGCAGGACTGCCAACAGCAACGGAAAAAGGAGGGACATCTTTGGTAACCACCGCGTTGGCGCCAATCACCGCATGTTTGCCGATTTTTACGCCGCCCATAATTACGGCTCCTACACCCACAAAACAGTCATCGCCGATCTCGATTTTTCCTTCGGAAAAAATCGGCTGGTCAATAACGGCCTTTTGGGCATCCCTGTAATCATGCAGATGATCGACGATGGTTACTCTTTCAGACATGAGGACATTATTGCCGATTGTGATTTCATCCGCGGCAATAATCATCGCGTACGCGCCAATGTGCACGCGGTTACCTATCGTCAGGCGGGGATTTTTTTTCAGGGAATTATTGGTTCCCAACCAACAAAATAATCCCAGAGAGATATCGTCGCCTAAGGTAATATTTTTCTCGCCGTGAGAATTTAGAACCGGCCGGATACTAACCCCTTTACCGATTTTACCAAACTTACGGGTGGCAAATTTGGTATAGAGATTGAAAATAAAGTTTAATATCGGGCTGAATACTTTTTGAGCTTTAGGCATAAAAGTCCGGAAAACTCGGAAAACTCAGAATATCGGAAAATCAGAGAGTCAGAGAATCAGAGAATCAGATTGACTGAAATTCTGATTGTCTGAGTTGTCTGAGTATTCAGATCTATAATATTATATCTGTATTTTAACACGGGAGGCGGCAAATTGGGAGAGAACTTTACTTTTAAAACGGTCGACAATTTTAATTAATAGAAAACGGGGAACAAATAAAGAAATACCGCTGTAAAACCAGAAACGCCAATCAAGAAGACTGATTTTACGGAATTTTATATGGTTTTTGATTTCCGTTAGCAGTATCTTGTAATTGCCGTAATTTTTAATTTGAACTAAACCGATATAATTTTGGGCGACAAAATCCTGACATATTTTTCTAACTCGATCATATTTTTTTCCGGCTAAAGTAACCTCAAAAACTTTAATCCAGGTAGCCACCGGAGAAGGAATATAAATTGAGGGTTTATGACGGCATTGGCTTTCATAAATACCTACGGCAACAATATAATCTTTTAAATAAACGATTTTGTGTTTTTTGAAGATGGAGAAAAATGGGTAAGCCTGTGAGGTAAAGACATGCGAATTGAAAGGCAAGTCAAGATATTTGACGCGAAACGCCAGACAGGAAACCAGATAAGTGGAAGTAACAGCCGCTTCGATTAATTTTTTAGGTGAATTTAGGGTAATAACCGTATCGTGCGTTTCATCAGGAGGTGGCCAGAAACGGACGGGGATTTTCGGATCGAATTCAAACTGATAATAAGGTCTGGTTACAATTCCAACGTCTTCATCCTTGGTAAAAGCGTTTACAATTTTGGTCAAGGCATCTTTGAGTAAAATATCGTCTTGCGCAAATAACATCAGAATGTCGCCTTTGAGATGACTTCTGAAAGTATTTAAATTGTCCCCATATCCAAGGTTTTTTGGATTTTGAAATAATCTGATTCTTTGATCTTTATATGATTTAATGATTTTAACGGTGTTGTCTTTTGAACAGTCATCGCTAATGATGATTTCAAAATCCGCATAATTTTGCGAAAGAATACTATCCAAAGCGATTTTAATGGTTTTTTCTCCGTTATAGGTCGGAATACAAATGCTTATCATGGGGATAAAGTAAGTTTAAGACCGGTTGGTAAATCCGTTTCGGGTTTAAAATTAATTTCCTTTTTAGCCAGATTTGGGTTACCAATCCAATAAGTCTGTTCTTTATAATTATGATCGTATTTTACTTTTGCTTTTTTTTGCAGGTTTTCTTCAACCAGATGTAATAGGTCAATAATTTTGGTGGCTTTTCCGGTGCAGATATTTAAAATGAGGAATTTTTTCTTTTGAAATAGAATAGCTTTTTCGAAAGCCTTTACCACGTCGCCCAAATAAATAAAATCTCTTGAGAGATTACCATTCCCCTTAATTAAAACAGCCTGTTTATTTTTTATTCCCTGAATAAATAAATTGGGCACTGAAAGACTTTTATTATTTTTATCCGGACCGTAAACATTTGCAATTCGTAAAGTTGTGGCTTTTATAATTTTTTTCTCACAAAATATTCTTATCAGTTCTTCGGCTAATAACTTAGAGATTCCATAAGTCCCCTGGGGATTAACAGGATTATTTTCCGTTAACGGGGCATTACGGCTATTTTCATTATAGACTAAAAAGGTAGAAGCAAAAAGAAAATGACAATTTTTTTTACCGTATATTTCAATTGCGGTCAAAAGATTGGCAGTACCCAGTAAATTTATCCGATAAATTTCATAAGGATTGACGGAATTTTTTATACCGGCTAAATGAATTACCGCGTCCTGTTTTGAAACAAAAGCTTTCAATGATTGAACATCGAAAAGAGAATGCTTTTCGGAATCAAAAAGAGTGATTTTATGTTTAGATGTTTTAAGTTTTTGCACCAGATATGAGCCGATGAATCCAGTTGCTCCGGTTATGGCAATATTCATATTTTTTTATATTTTTTTATATTTTTTTAAAAATTCACCAAATTTTGCGATAACATATTTTATCATTTTATGATTAATCCCCGGATAGACACCGATCCAAAAACCGTTATCGGTAATATGATCCGAGTTAGTCAATTTTCCGACCAGCCGGTGTTTGATTTTCTCATAAGCCGGCTGACGCAAGAGATTGCCGCCAAAGAGATTTCGGGTACCGATTTTATTTTCTTCAAGATAAGTTACCAGATCCTTTCGGGAAAAGGGAGCATTTTTTTTGATAATCAGCATAAACCCAAACCAGGATGGGACCAAATCTTTTTGATTAATTTCCGAAAAATGGAAATAATCTTTAAATTTTGATAATCCTTTATAAAGCTCTTGATAGTTTTTCTTTCTGGCAATAATAAATTTAGGTAATTTTTCGAGCTGGGCAACACCAATCGCAGCCTGCATGTCGGTAAGTTTAAGATTAAATCCTAACTGGGAATAGACATATTTATGATCATATCCGAAAGGTAATTTTCCAAATTGCTGATCAAATCTTCTGCGGCAGGTATTATCTTTGCCGGTATCACACCAGCAATCTCTGCCCCAGTCACGGAATTGCCGGACACTGCGGTGAACCAAGGGATTATTGGTAACGACTGCTCCGCCCTCCCCCATGGTAATATGATGAGCAGGATAAAAAGAAAAGGTGGCGATGTCACCAAAAGTACCTGCTTTTTTTTCATTAATAGTGGAACCCAGGGCATCACAGCAATCTTCGATCAACCAAATCCCATGTTTTTTGGCCAAAGCCGCAATTTTATCCGCCGCATAAGGAATCCCTAAAGTATGAGCTAAAATAATCAGCTTGGTTTTCCTGGTGATTGCTTTTTCAACATCCGCAATATCAACATTTAAGGTTTGAGGATTTATATCTACGAAAACAGGAGTAAGGCCATATAGAATACAGGGGTTGACAGTCGTCGGAAAAGAGGCGGCTGTTGTAATAAATTCATCTCCTCTTTTTAATTTCCTTTCACCAAAGATATCTGAAGTGAGAGAGGCTACCGCGGTTAAATTGGCAGAAGAACCGGAGTTGACTAGGGAAACAAACTTAACCGGTAAATAATCACTAAACTTTTTTTCAAATAATTTGGCCCATCTGCCCTCTGTCCACCAGCCGTCTCTGACCGCTTCAGTGGCGTATTTGATTTCTTTTTGATTGAAAACTTTACCTGAGGCAGGAATGTAGGTTTTCCCGGGAATAAATTTATTTTTCATCTTTAAGATAATAAGCTATTGTCCTGCCAACCATTTCATCTAAAGTGGTATCCGGTTCGTATGCAAAATTTTTAATAAATTTATGGATGTCCGGAATAACAGCTTTGGCGGCATTTTGATATACAGCTGAATTTGTTTTGTTCACAATTACTTTTATTTTCTTATGGTAATGTTTATTGAAATTACTACAAATTATCTTAGCTAACTCTTCAACCGATGCTATGTTTTTATGACTACCGACATTATATACCTCTCCGTTTACACCCGATAGAAGAACTTTAAAAAACATAATGGCCGCGTCTTTTATATAAAGATATGATCTGACTGTGTTTTTATCACCTTTTATTTCAATATTTTTGCGAGCTAAACAATTAGCAATAAAATCAGAAAAAACCCGCCCATCATTTAAATTTAAACCGGGTCCGAAAGTATGAAAAATCCGGACGATTTTTACCGGCACTTTATTTTCTTTAAAATAATTTAAACAAATAGTTTCCCCCATTTTTTTAGACTCGACATAACAAGCCCTATCATTTAGGTGATCCGTAATTCCCAAATAATTTTCCGGTACCGGTTTATTATCTTTAATAGAGCCATAAATTTCTCCCGAACTGAAATAGAGAAAACTGTGAAGTTTTTTTCCGGAGATATTTAATAGATTCATTAAACCTGAGATATTAGCATTAATTGTGTCGATTCCGTGTTCTTTAAACAACTTTGGGGCGGCCTTTGAAGCCGCATGAATAATGTAATCTATATCTTTTACATTGGGGGTTTTAGACGCAACATCCAAATGAAGATAAGTAATATTTTTGTCATAACCAAATGGTTTGATCTTTTTACGAATAATCAGATAAAGATGACAGGGTTTTTTAAATAACGATCTATTTGCCTCCAGCAAGGTAAAAACCAAATATGAAGCAAGCATGCCGGAAGCGCCGGTAATTAATATTTTTTTACCTTGAAGTTTTAGAAGCTGCGGACGGGTTTTTTTGAAGATATCAAGAAGATCCTCGCTAATAATTTTATCCATAATCATTCCTCATTCAAGCTCTTTCCTAATATTTTCCGTTTCTTCATCTGGTAAAAAAGGAAACATTTCGTCCATAGGCAATGAGATTAGCTTACCTTCGCCTGTTTTTTTTGAAGATACACCTAATATATCCTGCCATTCAGGACAAACGATTTCACAGATAGCGGTATTTTTTTGGTTTAATATTTGAGGTATTTTTTTGTTTAAATCGAGAGTGTTATTCAACCGATAAAAATTAATGCCATATGCTTTGGCTAATTTTTCAGTTTCGGGAATAAAAACACCGGTTTTTGGACCCTCCCCTATCAATCTACCGTTAAAAAAATTCTTTTGAGTAGTTCGGATAGCCAGATAACCATGATTATTGATAACAAAAATTTTTGCCGGTATTTTATACCGGGCAATGGTAGCTAGTTCATGAACGTTTAACTGCAGTGAGCCATCTCCCGTAATACAAATTACATCTGCTTTTTTTTCAGCAGCCCAAATACCTAAGATTGCCGGTAAATTATAACCCATGGTTAACGTAGCTCCCGGAATAATCATCCGCTGGTCTTTTTTATATTTAATAGTTTGAGCACATATATAGGCGGTTACTCCCGCGTCCGTAATAAAAATATCTTTTGGTTTAGAAAATTTTGAAATTGACCAAATCGCATGGTACATGTTGATTTCATTTTTATTTTTAACTTTTTCAGGGCTAAACAGGGAGTATCTTTTTTTAATTTCGTTACATTTCTTTAACCAATGAATATGATTTTTATTAATATTTATTTTGGGGTTATAAGCTTGAATAAATTGATTAATAAAATCTTTCGCGTCCGCGTGTATAAAAGTATCAATTTTTATTGTTTTTTTCCTGTGTTCGTCTTTATCAATATCAATGACAAATTTATATGAATTGGGCGACCATTTGTCATATTCATGTCCGATGAAAGGTACTGATAAGCGGCTGCCGATAGAAATTAAAAGATCAGCATTTTGAATAATGATATTGGCAGCCCTGTCTCCCCTGATCCCACCATGACCAATGTAATAAGGATTATCATATTCAAGCAGGTCAAGCCCCATATCGGGTACTATAACCGGGATTTTTAGAAGTTTGAGCAGACGATAAAATTCCCTGATCCCGCCCGAAAGCCTAATACCACCCCCAGCAATTATGATTGGTTTGTTGGATTTCTGTATATAATCCAATAAAATATTCAGAGAGCTTTTTAATATTACCGGTAATCGCACGATGTTTTTGTCACTTCCGGAACGAAGTTTAAGAGGATCTATTTCAGAAGCAGCTACGTCAGGCGGAATATCCAGCCAAACCGGCCCCGGTCTTCCGGACAGAGCTAAAGTGTAAGCTTTTTCAAGTTCTTCTTTAACGTCTTCAGGTTTTTCAATAATAGCGGCGTATTTAGTGAGTGGTTTTACGATAGGAATAATATCAACTTCCTGGACTCCAAACTGACGAAGAGAAGATACTCCAGAAAAATGAATCATTTGTGATTTTTTCGCCTGAGAAGATAAAAAAATTACCGGAATTGAATTTTGATAAGCTTCGAGAAGCCCTGTGACAGCATTGGTGGAACCTGGACCGGAAGTAACCATAACCGCACCCAAACTGTTTTTTGTTTTGGCATATGCTTCTGCTGCAAGCGCCGCCGCCTGTTCGTGATGACAACAAATATATTTTATTTTTTTATGACAAACCGTGGCATCATTTAGATACATTGCCCCGCCACCCGCTAGGGTAAAAATAGTATCAACACCTTTTTTATATAAAAAGTCAATAATATAATCAGCAACCCGCATTATTTAAAGATTTTTAAAAGCATTTTTAATTTTATTAATACCATTTTTTAAATTTTCCATTGAAGTAGCATAGGAAATACGCAAATAACCTTCCCCATATTTTCCAAAGGCTGTTCCCGGCAACAGAGCAACACCTGCTTTTTCCAAACAAATGTCTGCTAATTGTTTTGAAGTTTTTCCAAATTTCTTGATATTAGGGAAAGCGTAAAAAGCTCCCAGTGGTTTCTGACAAATAATACCCGGAATTTTGTTTAACTCACCTACCAAATAGTTTCTCCTATTTTCAAATTCCGCAACCATTGACCTAACCGAATCCCCCGATCCACTTAAAGCTTCCAACCCGGCGTATTGAGTGAACGTTGCTGTACAGCCAACCAGATGGGTCAATAAATAATCCATTTTCGAAATATATTTCTCCGGAAGAATCACAAAGCCCAAGCGCCAACCGGTCATGGAATAAGTCTTAGAGAATCCATCCAAAATAAAAAGTTTTGATTTGATTGAAGGATAGGCAGACAGACTTTCAAATTTCTGCCCGTCATAAATGATTTGAGAGTATATTTCATCAGTAATGACAAAACAATCGGTCTGTTTGACCATCTCGGCGATAATTTTAAGGTCTTTAGCCGGTATGATTCCACCTGTTGGATTGCTGGGTGAATTAATGATAATTAATTTAGTTTTTTTAGAAAAGGATTTTGAAAACTTTTGCATATCAAAAGCAAATCCGTTTTCTTCAACCAAGGGTATGGGTTTTTTAATGCCACCGAAATAATCTATTAAAGTGCCATAGGTGGGAAAACCAGGATCGGGATAAATGACTTCGTCACCGGGGTTAATGGTGAGAGCCATAGCCGCAAAAATAGCCGTTTTTCCGCTAGGCACAACCGCAACCATTTCTTTGGAAAATTCAACATCTCTAAGAGCGCTCACTTTTTCGGCGATTTTTTCCCGGAGTTCCGGAAGTCCGAGAGGTGGATTGTATTTTGTTTTACCTTCACAAATCGCTTTAATACAGGCCAAAGAGATACTATCGGGAGTGGGAAAGTCCGGTTGACCAATCTCAAAATGAATAATTTTATGACCCTTTTTTTCCAAAGCCTGGGCTTTACTTAAAACCTGATAAGCACCTTCTGCTTCCAGACAATTTGTTTGAGTCGCAAGTTTTAACATAAAAATCAATTAATTTGTATTAATATATACTATTTATGATATAAATTGCAAGGATTATTATTTTAAAACAAATTTTTTTCGTACCATAAATACGTTTTTCTTAAACCAATTTCTGTTTTTATCTTTGACTTCCAGCCAAGCTTTTTTATTTTTGTAAAATCAAGGTGTTGGAAAGGGATTTCATTTTTAGCATTGTTGTTTATTTGAAATTTAATTTTTTTATGCAAAACTTTTTCGGTTTTATGCAGTAACTCAAGTACGGAAAAACTTACTCCGGAGGAAACATTGAAGGCTTCGCCTTTAAGAGAATTTATTCTTTCAGCTAGAAACAAATAAGCGGAAACCACGTCTTCAACGTAAACGTAATCGCGTACAAAAGTTCCATCGCTTCTTATTTCCCAAGTTTCATTTTTGATAAGGGCTTTCATCATCCCCGGGATGATTCGGTTAAAATTGAGATCTCCCGGACCGTAAATATTTCCAAAACGGGTAATCACGACCGGCAGTCCATATGTTTTAAAATATGTTTGGCCAATGAGGTCGGCACAGGACTTGGAAACTTCATAAGGATGGTCGCCTTTTAGGGGATCAGTTTCTGTATACTCGTCTTTGAAAAGTTTGCCATAGGCTTTATCCGAAGAAGCCATGATAACGCCCCGTACTTTTCCGTAATTTCTCGCGGCTTCCAAAATATTGGCAGTTCCCATAATATTGGTTTCCAAAGTTTCCAGAGGGTTGTGATAAGCGGTGGTGACGATAGGCTGGGCGGCCAAATGAAAGATAAAATCAATTTCGTGTTTGGTGACAACGTCATATACCCGGTCTTTATTTTTTACATCCAAATGAACAAGGTGAACTTTTTTATATAATTTTTCGGTATTGAAAAAAGAATGGGGATTATTTCTTCGTTGGGGAACAAATACCGAAGCATTAAGGGTCAAAAGTTTTTTAACTAAATGGCTCCCAATAAACCCATCCCCGCCGGTAACAAGGATATTTTTACCATGTAAGTAATTGTTTTTCTTCACGGCTCAAATTATATTCCGATATGCTCTAATTATCAATCCATTACTCTTTTACAGGATAATTTGGAAAGGTTGCTGATAATTGAATACCAGAAGGAAGACAATAGGCTCTACGAATTTCAGTTTCCCAAGTGTTAGCTCCTACGTGTGACATTTGTTCTAAAACTTCCTGACCTAAACTTCTTATCAAAGATTGCTCAAATGCTTTTCCAAATCCTTCTAGAGTATCTAATACTTCTTCAGACTCTCTTTGAGACTTTCTTAGACCTTCAAATCTTGCGGCAAGTGACACCGGTGCTTGTCCGAAAGTCCAATCCGGATATGTAAGTAAATTATCTGTTAAAGATGGTAAATAGTTGTTACCTTTTGCTCTCGGGATTAATACCCCATGCTTTTCTACACCTATCCAATCTAAAAATTCCGGTGGAGAGTCATATCTTTTCATCAATGTTTCTGTATTGGTTCCACTATCACCCGAACGATGTACTTCATCTCTTAGACCATGCCAATTATACTCATCCATTTGTCTTCTACCTGCATGTGAGACCATCATAAAATCCCTTAATGCCACAGAATCAAGTCGAGCAAGCGATTCAGTTTCAAATCCGTCATCAGTAAATTGTCTTATTTGACTGGCACTCATGTCAAGAAGCCTTTGTCCTAAATATCCAACTTGTCTAGCAGTTCCCAAGCTATGATTAAAAATTCCCTTCCATCTTGAAGCATCATCCGGCTTAACTAAACCAAACATACCAGAACCTTCTGTAAGAAAATATACTGGACGCATAGCTCCATCCGGCCGATTATCTTCCCCCTGACTTTGATCTGTAACTTTACCCAATAAATAACAAAGCACAGGGTGTTCATGCAGTGTATCTTGTACTTTTAGGTTATCGACACTAAAATGTTCGATAAACCAGTTAACATCGACTGAATTTTTCATAATTAATATTTTAGATTTAATTGGTAGGATATTAGCAAAAAGTTATCTTTATGTCAATGATACTTGCTTTATATAAATCATGAATTCGTTTTCGAAGATTATTTCACAAAGATACATTCGTAATTGGTGGTTAGGATTTTGTCGTGGTCAAGTTTGTCCAGATAATAACAGAGAAGATTGGTAATAAAAACCGGAATGAGGGCGAACAGATAATAGAGATAAATTAATAATTTATTTTTAATAATATGCGGGAAGGCGGTTTGGAGCTGTTTGGCAAGCACTAAAAATCTTCCTCCTTGGGGGGTGATACTTTCAACTTTAAATTTGTTGGACTCAGCGAGAAATGCCAAACCGTAACGGGTGAAACGGAAATAATCGTACGGCAACATATGTTCCTCCATACAAAGATGGGTGGTGAGAAAAACTTTACCGCCTTTTTTTAACAACCGGTACATTTCTTTGATAACCAAGTGCGGTTCTTTAATGTGTTCGAGGACCTGGGTGCAGATTATGCAGTCAACACTACTTTCTTTGAGAGGAATTTTATTAGCATCACAGACATAATCAATGGTTTTCTTTTCGTTGTTCACTACATCCTGGCTTTGGTACAGGCACTTGGTAAAAAAATGCCGATAGGGTAATTCCCCCGCACCAATATCAAGCACGATTTTATTTTTCCGGTCACAACGGGTAGCGCAATTTTTGATAAAATTATTGATCGCCCAAGCATGATTGTTTAAAATTTTTTGCGGGAAAATCCGATAAAGAAAAAAAATAAAATTATTTTCATTTAACATATATTCAATCCGCCTTCGCGAAATTTACCAATTACAAGATCGACGGGTACAGATAAATTATTTCGCTTCGGCGGGATTTCAGCTCTAGCGAATTATATTGTTAAGATTCCCTGAGGGTGCGCTCGCGAGAGCTTCAACTTTTCCAGATTCTCCAGGGAGGATTATCCTGCCAGAGGCGGTTTAAATCATCTACATCATTATAAGTATCCATGCAGTGCCAGAAACCCTCATGCACGTATAAAGAAAGTTCATCTTTTTTAACTAATCTTTTTAAGGCCGGATGTTCGGTTTCCTCCTCTTTGAGATATTTAAGAAATTCTCTTTTGAAAATCATAAACCCGCCGTTGACCCATTGTTTTAAAGAGGGTTTTTCGATAAATTTATTGACTAATCCTTTTCTACTGCCATCAATCAGGCCATATTTGCTTTTAGGATGAACTCCGGTAATTGTTCCAATTTTTCCTTTTTTCTTATGAAAGGCTACTAATTCTTTGAGATTCAAATCAGACACACCGTCGCCATAAGTCACCATAAAATATGGATCAACTTCCGGGATATGTTGCTTAAGTTTCAAAATTCTTTCTCCGGGAAGCGTACTTTCGCCGGTATCCACAAAAGTAATTTTAAAATCATCAACCAATTTTTCACTATTTTTATAAAATTTGGTCCTGCCGGATTTGGTATTTAAAGTAAAATCATGAGCGAAATATTTCTGATTAATAAAATAGTCCTTGATAAAATTGCCTTTATAGCCCAAAGCTAAAATAAAATCATTAAAACCATAGGAGGCATAAATTTTCATAATATGCCAGAGGATCGGACGGCCGCCAATCGTTACCATGGGTTTTGGTTTGAATTCAGTTTCTTCTTTCAAACGGTAACCTAATCCTCCACAAAGAATCACAGTTTTCATATTACTTTAAGTTATAATTAGTTTTTTTATCTGATCTTTATGTTTTTCTTGGTGCAAAAAAACAAAATTTGTGTCTTTTGTTTTTTCATTCATACTTTTAAATAATTTCAGCTTATTTTTTCGAATAACCGCACAGATATATCCTAACGAAGATAGATAATCAATAGTCCTATTCGGATGATATTTAAAAGGCGCGGTCCATTTTCGCAGCATTTCAACTGCAATAATAGGCTTATACTTTTTAATACTTTCTATTCCTCCGCTAAATACAAAAAATTCCGCCCCCTCAACGTCACATTTAATAAAATCGATTGCGCATTTATGCTTGGCGCGAAATTCATCAAGACGCATTACTTTTGACTTTACAACATTAACGCTTTTTTTGTGTGATAGGTTTTTTAATGACGCGTTTCCTGAATCCTCTGGATAAACATAAAAATCAAGAGAAGCATTTTTATCTGAAAAGCCAAAATTGTACATGCAAATATTTTTTAGGTTATTTAGTTTGAGGTTGGACTTAAAAATTTTATAAGTATCGGGGATGGGTTCAAAAGCATATATTTTACATTTTGGAAAATATCTGCCAATTTTTAAGGAGTACCATCCAATGTTGGCACCTATATCAAATATATTATCACCATCCTTAATCAAACGAATTACCATGCTCATTTCCTCATTTTCCCAATCACCAAAGTTTAGT
>Ga0105103_10001044_pt1 | contig 15621 bp, 15 predicted proteins | sample PPLLaktember2015_2_FD_79107 | JGI IMG/M metagenome (GOLD analysis project Ga0105103, IMG submission 79107) | Freshwater sediment microbial communities from Prairie Pothole Lake near Jamestown, North Dakota, USA - PPLs Lake P7 Core (6) Depth... | ecosystem: Environmental > Aquatic > Freshwater >...
TGCACGAGGGACTTGTACGGGCGGCCGATATCGGGGCTGCCCCGCTGGATCGCGATACATACGTCAACGACCTGGGCTCCTGCTATTTCGAGTGCCTGCAGGAGCGCCCGCATCGTTCCCCCGGTGCTCACGACATCATCGATGATGACCACGCGATCACCCTTGTACACCCCATTGAGGTACAGCTCCCCTTTGGAATACCCGGTGGTCTGGTGGACGGGGACTTCATGCGGCAGGTTGTACACCCGTTTCCGCATGACCGTCATCGGTATGTCCGTCATGGTCGAGAGGACCGCGCCGATATGGAGTCCCATTGCTTCAACAGTGACAATTTTGTCAACATTGTCCAGGTCGAGCACCTTGAGCATAGCGCTGCAAACCTCACGGAGCAGGGCGGGTTCGATGACCGGTACCCCGTCAGTTATCGGGTGGATGAAATAGTTATATTTCCCCCGTTTTACCATTGGGCAGGATTCCAGGGATTTTACCAGTAAATCAAGCATGGGTTTCACCAACATTTCTGATAAAGGCCTCGAGGAGGTCGCGATGCACGTGGGGCATGCAGACTATCCGGAGGTGCTTCTGGCAGGTCCACGATACTCTCCAGGGTTTGGGCACCCGGGCTTTATTGCAGACAAAGGTGGCGACGTTCACGTCGGGAGTGGCTGCACGCGGGATGCCGAACGTTTCCAGAGCGGCGATCAGCCGCCGGGTGTTTTTCATACACCCGGCTACGATCGCCTTCATCCCCTCCACACCGAGATAGTCCATGACCGCGAGGGCGCCTGCAACCGGTGCACCCGGGCGGGTGCCGGCAAGCGTGTACTCCTGTTTTACGGTGAGGTAGGGGGTATCGATATTGAGCGTATTCAGGAGGTTCGGATCCCGGGTGAGAAGGCAGCCGCACGGGATGGTGCTCATGCCCATCTTGTGTGGATCAACGGCTATGGACGTGACAGTCGGGACAGCGAAATCGAACGGGACCGGATCGGCAAGGAACGGGATGACCATCCCGCCAAAAGCTGCGTCAACATGGAAGAAGAGGTCGTGCTGGCCCGCGATCTTTCCGAGTGCGGTTATCGGGTCCACCATACCATACTCGGTTGTGCCGGCAACTCCCACGAGAGCAATGGTGTTGCTATCGACCTGTTCAGCAGTAAGGTCTGCGTCCATCCGGAAGTCTTTTGTCAGGGGTACCCGGCGTATCTCAAGGCCGAGGATATCACAGGCCTTTTTAAACGAGAAGTGGGCGGAATCGGGCACAATGACGTTCGGTGATGCACTATCGCTTCTCCGTACTTTTGCGAGCCGGAGTGCCTGGATATTGGATTCCGTGCCTCCACTCGTGGCATATCCCCCTGCTCCCGGGCAATGGAAGAGCCCTGCAAACCGGCTGATGAGGAGCTGTTCGAGGGACGTCGTTCCCGGGAACAGCCCGGGATCGCCAAGGTTGGTCTCCATGAACATGCAGTGGGCTCTCACCGCAACTGCGTGGGGGACCGTGCACATGGAACTCAGAATATAGTCGTATCCGAGGTCCTCCCGCTTCTTTTGGGAGAAAAAGGTGAAGAGTTCTTCTTCAGAACGACCCTTATTCAGCATCGCGGCTTCTCGCAGCTTCCAGGATGATCCGCTGCTCCGTGCGGGCGACTGTTTCGCGGATTTTTGCTATAGCATCGATGTTGGCTGAAATACTGGTGATACCGTGCTCGACAAGCCATGCGGCCATCTTCGGGTCCGAGCCGGCCTGCCCGCAGATTGAGCATTCGACATTATACGCCCTGCATGTCTGGATTGCGTCGTGGATAAGGGAGAGGACGGCAGGATGCTGGGGGTTGTACATGTCCGCGACGTTCTCGTTGTTCCGGTCGATGGCAAGGGTGTACTGGATGAGGTCGTTGGTTCCGAATGAGGCGAACTTGATACCGCACCTGATGAAGTCCTCGATCATGATTGCGCTCGAGGGGATCTCGATCATGATACCGAGGGTGACACGGTCGACGTCCACGCCCCAGCCCCGCATCATCTCTTTTCCTCGTGTAAACTGGTCGGGATGGGATACCATCGGGAACATGATACCGAGGTGCTCGTACCCCTCTTTCCAGAGCTGCTTGAACGCCTCCACCTGCAGGCGGAACTGGTCCGGGCTCTGGAGGTCGCGGCGGATGCCCCGCCAGCCAAGCATCGGGTTGTGCTCGTGCGGCTCGTTCTCACCGCCCATCATGTTCCGGAACTCGTCAGTCGGCGCATCGAGCGTCCGAACCCAGACTGTCTTGCCGGGAAAAGCGTCGAGCACGATCTTGATACCATCGTGGAGCTCTTTTACAAACTCCTCTTCCTTTTTGTTTTCTATGAACCAGCCGGGTGTCTTGTTGAGCCCGAGGATCAGGTGCTCGATCCGGAGGAGCCCGACACCATCGGCCCCGGTCGCCGCCGCCCTCGCAGCAGCTTCGGGAATGGATACATTCACCTTGACACTCGTTGCGGTGATAATCGGAACATAACCAGCAGCGACCTGCTGTGTTGCTGCCGCTTTTGCAGGTGCAGCCGCTTCAAGTGCACCATCGTAAATAAGTCCCATCTCTCCGTCGACGGTCACGAGCTGCCCGTTTTTAAGGATATTCGTTGCCGTCTTTGTGCCGACAACGGCCGGTGTGCCCAGTTCCCGGCTCACGATTGCAGCGTGACAGGTCATCCCGCCCTCGTCGGTTACGATGGCAGCGACTTTGCGCATAGCCGGTACCATGTCCGGGTTTGTCATCCGGGTCACAAGGATATCGCCCTCCCTGACCGCGCCGGTGTCCTTCACGTCCCGTATGATGATGACCCTGCCGGATGCGATGCCGGGAGCCGCCCCTTGTCCCTGCACGAGAATCTTTGCGCTCTGTTTTGGACCTGTCATGCCCTTTGCCTCTTTTCTGCTCCCTATGGTCGTTATCGGCCGGGACTGGAGGATATAGAACGTTCCGGCAACGATACCCCATTCCACGTCCTGCGGTATCCCGTAGTGGTCTTCGGCAATCCTGCCGTACATGGCGAGCTTTGCCACCTCCTCGTTTCCGAGGACCTGTGCATCCTGCCGGGCAGCCGGCACGTCCACAATCTTCGTGCCATGGTTCCCGTCAGCAATGATCTCGATTTTTTTATTCGAAACAAGGGTGTCAACGACCTTCTCGGATCGCTGGTCAAAGACATACTTGTCCGGGGAAACCGAACCTGAAACAACTGCCTCGCCGAGGCCCCATGAACCCTCGATGATTGTCAGGGGTTCGCCCGTGATCGGGTGGGAGGTGAACATGACACCCGCTTTCTCCGAGTGGACGAGCTGCTGGACAACGACAGCAATGTTAACCGTGTTGTCATCAAATCCCTGTTTTGCCCGGTAATAAATAGCCCGTGCCCCGTACAGGGACGCCCAGCATTTCTGCACGGCCTCGACGAGTGCGGCCTCGCCTTTGATATTGAGATAGGTCTCCTGCTGGCCGGCAAAGCTTGCGTCCGGCAGGTCCTCGGCGGTAGCGCTCGATCGGACTGCAACGATCAGGCTTCCCCCGTTCATCTTCTTGTACGCTGCCCGAATCTCATCCTTTATTTTTTGGGGCATCTTTGATTTGAGCACCAGGGATTTTGCCGTATCGGCAGCCTTTTCGAGGGCCTCGTTATCCTCGACATCGAGCTTGTCATATGCTGCAAACAGCGTCTTTTCAAGACCACTTTCAACGAGAAACCTGCGGAAGGCCTGGGCGGTGACCACGAATGCCTTGGGCACAGGAAGGCCGATGGATGCCATCTCCCCCAGGGATGCCCCCTTGCCGCCGACAGAACTTATATCCTCCTTCCGGATCTCCTCGAGCCAGAGTATATTGGGCATTTCTTTCATGCTCGCACCACTTATGATCTTGCCGCCACCCTGTTTAATAATTATCATCGGATGTCGTTGATAGCGGAAGGAATTCCGCAGGGACCCAGGCAGTTTTTTTAAGGGTGTACAACGTGCCTGTCCTGTTCTCGTAAGAATAACGCTCATTATGTCCGGCGCAGATACTATATGGATTTTTATGGCAAATGCACGAGTGCTCGTCAGCGATCCGCTGGCGGAAGAAGGGCTTGCGATCCTGCGGGCGGCTGTTGACGTTGACGTCAAAACCGATCTTAAGGAAGACGAGCTCTGCAAAATTATCGGGGACTACGATGCCCTGCTGGTGCGCAGCGGCACCGATGTCAACGCAAAGGTGATCGAGGCAGCAAAGAAGATGAAGTTCATCGGGCGTGCCGGTGTCGGCGTCGACAATATCGATGTGGATGCAGCCACCCGGAAGGGAATCATCGTTGCCAATGCGCCGGAAGGTAACACCCTTGCGGCAACCGAGCACACGATGGCGATGATGCTCTCGCTCGCCCGCAACATCCCGCAGGCAACTGCGAGCTTAAAGAAGAAGGAGTGGAAACGCTCGAAGTTCATGGGCGTCGAGCTGAACGAGAAGACACTCGGTATCGTCGGCTTCGGCCGGATAGGCCGGGAGCTTGCCAAGCGGGCGATCGCCCTTGATATGAAGATCGTGGCATACGACCCGTTCATAACCAAGGAGCGGGCTGCCCAGCTTGGCGTGGACATGATGTCCATGGCCGACCTTTTTAAGATTGCCGACGTTATTACGGTCCACACACCCCTCATTGCCGAGACAAAACACATCATTAATGCCAAAAGCATCGCGACGATGAAAGATGGTGTCCGGATCATCAACTGCGCCCGCGGCGGTATCATTGACGAGAAGGCGCTCTACGATGCGGTGAAAAGCGGCAAAGTCGCAGGAGCAGCGCTCGACGTGTTCGAGACTGAGCCCCCGACCGACTCCCCCCTCCTCACCCTCGACCAGATCATTGTCACCCCGCACCTCGGGGCTAGCACGGTCGAGGCGCAGCTGAACGTGGCTGTCTCGGTTGCACGGCAGTGTATCGAAGTACTCAAAGGCGGGGCAGCAAAATACGTGGTCAACGCCCCGATGGTTCCCCCCGACCAGGCGGAGATTCTCGCACCCTATACCCAGCTGGCGGAGAAGATGGGACGCTTCGTTATCCAGACTGCCGGTGGCAGGCTCGCGTCCGTGGAGTGCATCTATGGCGGGGACCTGTCGGCCTATGCCGGCAGTATGAAGTTCGTCACCCGGCATGCGCTGAAAGGGCTCCTCGACCCGATCCTCCAGCAGCCGGTCAATATCGTCAACGCAGAGTTCATTGCCAAGGAACGTGGCATTGCGGTAAGCGAGACCGTGACGCAGGAAGCCAATGGTTTCAAGAACCTGATCACCATCAAAATCAGGACCGACAAGGGGGAGGAGTCCGTCAGCGGCACTGTCTTTTTCAAGGGCCGGAGCAGGATCGTTGCGGTCGGCGGCTACACAATGGACATGATCCCCGAGGGATACGTTATTGTCTCCCGGCACCTCGACAAGCCCGGTGTCATCGGTCGGGCGTCCACGATCCTCGGAAAGAAGAACATCAACATCGCGGGCATGCAGGTCGGCCGCATCAACCCCGGCGAGCAGGCGATCATGGTCCTGAACGTGGACAGTGAAGTGCCCGCAGACGTGATGGAGGAGATCCGTGCAATGCCCGGGATCTTCACCGCGACATTTGCCAGGATTTCCTCAGACAAGATCTGACAATACTTTTTTAATAAATAACTGATTATCCAGCTCGCATCAGCGGGGGGTCTGCTCAAATTTACCTATTGATTTAACGCCATCAGGCACATTTCCCTGCCCGCCCATCGCACAGGCACCAGGCCGGGCCCGGAAAGGATCTCATTCTATCAGCCGGATCGCGATCAAAATCCATTCCGGAAAAATCGCGGATCGATTATCAGATCGAAATCGGATCCCCCTTTTCATTGTGAAATCGATCCGCGATTGAAAACCCGAGCTGAAAGAGATCCTACATACGGAGCAGGAAACCGGGATCCGTTTTTCCGTACACAAATCGGATCCCGATTTTCATATAACAATCGATCCGTGATTTTCATTTCAAAATCGGATGACTGTTTTACCATTTCATGTGCGATCATGATCACGATTAAAATCGTGCCGGAAAATCCATTCCGCGATATCCGGATCAAAATCGATCTTCGATTTTGATTCCCGCGTCATGCTGTCTTTCCGGTCAGCGAGTGTCACAACCGCTGCTACAAGTGCACTAATTTTTAATAATACTAGGACAGATGTTATAGAGCATCAGACGTACGAGGGCTCGTGGTCTAGTTGGCTATGACGTCGCCTTGACATGGCGGAGGTCCTGAGTTCGAATCTCAGCGGGCCCATACTTCTTCTTTTCAATGATCTTCACCAAGGATGAACTGTCGAAAGTAACCTTCGATTGATCAGTTCATGCTGACACAGGAACCTTCGGGAAGAGACAAATGTCATATCCCGGACGGGAGGGAATAAAAAGAGGTGGGGTGGGATATCAGAAAAACCTCTTCCGCCACATGAAAAGCCCGAGGAGCACCGAGATCATCACGGAGAACATGAAAATGACTTCAAAGGCGAACGGGACCCCGGAGAGCGGGATATCGACTACATTCATGCCGTAGAAACTTGCGATCATTGTCGGGATGGCGATGATGATCGTGATGGAGGCCAGAAATTTCATCACTATGCCCAGGTTATTGGAGATGATGGTTGCAAAGGCGTTGGTCATGCCGTTTAAGATATGCAGGTAAATCTGCGACATCTCCATGGCCTGCCGGTTCTCGATAATGACGTCCTCCAAAAATTCTGCATCATCATCAACCATTTTCAGGGGCTTGGTGCGCAGGATCCGTTCCAGAACCGCTTCGTTACTCTTGAGGGAAGTCGAGAAGTAGATAAGGCTCTTCTCCAGTTCCATCATCCGGAAGAGTTCCTCGTTCTTCATCGAGCGATGCAGCTCCACTTCGATACGGGAGATCGATTTCTCGATCTGGCGCAGGTGCTGGAGGTATGAGGATGCGTTACGGTAGAAGATCTGGAAGAGAAAACGGGTTTTTTTCGGCGTAGAGAAATGACGGACCTTTCCAGCTACAAAATCGTCAAGAATCGGTGTCTGGCGGTTACAGACCGTGACGATGAGTTTTTCTGCGATGATGATCCCGAGCGGGAGGGTGGTTAAGGTTTTGATTCCTTCAAATTCGGTGACAATCGGGACATCGAGCACGACAAGGACCACACCGTCCTCAGCATCGATGCGCGGACGCTCCTCCTCATCGAGGGCTGCTTTCAGGAACTCCAGCGGGAGGCTCTGGCTCTCTGCCACCAGCACCAGTTCGGCCTCGGTGGGGTAGGAGAGCCGTATCCAGCAGTCTTCGCCAGCCGCATCCACGGTTTCAGTAACTGCCGGCTCCGTGTCTTTTTTAGTCCTGTAGATTTTCATCATCGTGCCGGTCCTCCGGAAGGTTCTCGTCCGATCCTTCTGCTCAGCTAATAGTATGGATATTTCATATAATCTTGTATCGCAACGGTGTCATGCAGACCGGGACCGCTTCCGTTCTCTTTTCCTGTGGGTGCAGCCGGGACCGCAAATCCCGTGCACGTTCCCTTGATGATGACCTGGTTCCGGCTGAGTTCGTACAGCTGAAAGAACTGTCAAATCAGGAAACGGGAAAAAAAGGGAAAACCGCTTGGTTCTTGGGAATTCAGAAATTTCAGTGTTCCCTGTACATCAGCAAGACCGCGTAGAGCATGGATCCACAGGCAACGAGAAAGCTGAGCGCCTGGGCAGCTTCCGGCACAGGAAGGGTGAAGATGCGGATAGCGTCAAAGAGGATAAAAAGACCGAACGTAACGGCAATACCCCAGCCGTAGATCTTCTGCCGCCGGGTTGCGATGAGTACTGCAATCACGGTTATCACCACCTCGATGAGCACGGCAATGATCTGCAGAAAATCAGAAAACAACATAGTTCCCTGATGTCTTTTTGAAAACAGATAAAATTACTGTTCATGGCAAGGAACGGATTTTTAGATCCCGCAGGCACTATGACCGCCGTGCTTTGAGAAATACTGCTGGTGATACTCTTCTGCCCGCCAGAAGTCCGTTGCCGGCTGGATGGCAGTGACGATCCTGCCGAACCCGAACCTGCCGGATATCTGGAGTTCTTCTCTGGATGTGCGGGCAATACGCGCCTGTTCCGCATCATGAAAGAAAATCACCGAACGGTAATTCGATCCCACATCCGGTCCCTGCCGGTTCAGCTGGGTCGGGTCATGGATCGACCAGAAAACGGACAGGAGTTTTTCAAACGTTACCCGTGCCGGGTCATACATGACCTGCACCACCTCGGCATGTCCGGTCTCGCCGCTGCATACCTGCTCGTAGGTCGGATTCTTTGCTGACCCGCCCATGTACCCTGCCGCAGTCGCCGTAACTCCCTGTACCTTGCCAAACGCAGCTTCGACTCCCCAGAAACAGCCGGCACCAAAGGTTGCTGTTTTTATCTCATGCCCGCTTCCCGTCATACATTTCCCGTACACACTATGATCTTCCGGCAAGAAAAGACTCCCGGAACGGGCAGGGTCGAACGGGTTTTACCTGCCGCATCCTCTCTTTGACAGTATCCTTCCCGTGGAATGGGGAGATTTAATCCTGTCCCCCTGGTAAAGTACGCAAACACCGGCAGGAATCTGAACCCTGACAAAGGAATGTCCCTGTCTGCAGCAGCTTGTCCTTAAAAAGCGCGAATTCTTTATTCTCACACTTCCATTTTGTGTACATGAAACGGTTGTACCGCTCAAAAAAAGAGCAGATGCTTGGCGGGATCTGCGGTGGTCTTGCCGAGTATATCGAAGTCGACCCGAGCATTATCCGGCTGGTCTTAGTGGTCTTAATCGTTCTCTCATGGGGTCTCTTCATCCTCGTTTACATCGCGGCCTGGATCATCGTCCCGGTATCACCCGAAGAATCCACGTTGCAGACAACCCGTCCGGAAGGAGAAGGGCAGTAAAACCGGGGATGGAACGGGGAAAACAGACCATGCCGGCAGGATCTTGATGAAACTCCTTTTTGTTGTCTGCGGGGAAGGGCTCGGACATGCCTCGCGATCCCTGCACCTCGGGCATTTCCTGCAGCAGCACGGGCATGAGGTCCACTTTGCCGGGTACGGGAAATCCCAGGATTTCATGAGCCAGCACGGGTGCACCCACCTGCACGCTACCCCACGCGAGGTCTGTCTCGAAGGGGAATGCGGATTCTTCAGCCTGAAAAAGACCCTGTGGTACTCAAAATGGATCGGGATTGACATGGTGAGGTCAGCCCTGAACGTCCACCGGCTGATCAGGAAATACCGCTTTGACTGCATTGTCTGCGATACCATGTACGGGGGGGTGCTCGCCGGGCGCCTCAACAGGGTCCCGGTCGTATTCGTGACCAACCAGAACCATTTCAATGGCGTCAATGGTACGACCAACCCGGTCTGGCGGGTCCTCAACTTCTTAATCAGCCGGTACATCCGGCTTGCCGACCTCATCCTCGTGCCGGATTATCCTGCGCCCGATACGGTCAGCGAGTACAACATTGTCGTGCCGAAAGGAGACGAGGCAAAATATGCCTTTTGCGGGCCTTTTTATGTCTTTGACCCGGCCCGGTACCAGTACGAATGCACAACCGTCTTCACCAGTTTCGGGGGAGAGCCCTACAAGCTCCCGATGTACCTGACCCTCCGTAAGATAGCCGACAAGAGAAAGGACCTGTATTTCGACGTCTTCTATACGGGTGCGGAACTCCCGGAATCTTCTGACAATTTCGTATCCCACGGGTATGTCCAAAACCTCTACGAGCACCTTGCGCGGGCACGGATCGCGATTGTGCACGGGGGCCTCACAACCCTGCACGAGGCGCTGCTGTTTGAGAAACCGGTGCTGATCATCACGGACCCGGGCCACCCTGAGCAGCAGAACAATGCACGAAAGATTGTGGAGATGGGAGCCGGAACAGCGGTTGACGGCAGGACCGTGACCAGGGAACTCCTCGAGAAAAAAATTGACGCGGCGATGGCCTTATGCCCCCGCCGGTTCCGGCAGTTCCACCAAACGATCAATGGCAGAAAGATAGCAATGGATCTCATCATCGCAATGGTCAACCGGAGGAAATCCTGATATCCGTCCGGCTCCCCATGCATCAGCAGGAGTTTACTATGCCAGGTCTCAAGGAAATTACCGCAATCCCGGTTGAAAAAGAGTTCCATACCTGTCCTGCCTGCGGGTATGAACGGGGCTTCCACACCTCCGTTGTCAACGCTGTCCCGGACAGGGATCCTCCTGTCAGGTCCACCCGGGAGGTCTTCTGTGTAATCCTCATCTGCCCTGAATGCGGCGCCCGGTACGATGTGGGATGGCGGATCCCGTCGGGTGAGTCCGAAAGCCGTTTTGTAAAAGCCACCGTCAGGGCCCCGACTTGTATTCCCCACGGCAGCCCGGCCTCCTGCCTGCCGGTATCCCCCCGCCATGATGAGCATCCGCTGGAATAATTCCCCCCACCTCCCTGCCGTGATGGTTGTTCACGGACCGGAAATCTTTGATTACGGGAATGCTGCGTGGCTGATGGAACGTCTCCTTCCCCGCAGGACCATCGTCGCCGGTGTTATGGCACGGACCGCTGCCGAGGAGTCGGGGCTGCCGGTGGAGTTTGACGGCCGCCCTCCCAGCCGGGTGATACTTGACGTGGAAGGACCGGTATTCCTTGCAAACCATGGCAAGACCCCGTACTCGGGACGGGTATTTGGCGATATTGTTGCGTCCCGGCTTGGCACCCGCGGGCTCGTGCAGGTCGACTGCTCGGACAAAAAAGTCTGCTGCTGGCATGGCGGTGACCTGATGCTTGCCAACACTCTCGCCGGCCTGACCGGGTACACCCTGCAGGAACTGATCACAACAACACAACCCCTCCGGCATACCCGGCATACCCGGCATATCCGTGGATGTATACCGGGCGAACCGGTCTACGTGAACGGTATCATCATCGGGCGTGCAACCGCGGAGACGGTCATGCTCAGAAGCGACGGGAAGAAGATCGTGCCGGTCAGCGGTCTTGAGGTGAAACAACACGGCCTTGAGAAGCTCCTCCATGCCGGCAGTATTGATATCAGGACCGCCTGGTGCAAGAGCGGTACCGTGCGGTCCGCTGCAGCCCGCGGTGGCAGCCGGGCAGGACGGCACGGCCGGGTTGTTGTCATCGACCACTGCGGCCATGAGATATACGACCGCCTGGCCGGGGACTGCTGCGGCGTGCTGGCGATTGGCGATGATACCACGGCGGTCTGCGGGCATATCTGCGTGCACCGTGGTATTCCGGTACTTGGCATCACGGACGGTGATCCTGATGCAATCATCCCATCTGCATTTGCACCGGGATCCCTGGTTCTTGATGCCCGTCCTTTCCGGGATGATGATATCGGCAGGGAGATTGGGGGGATGGTCCCGGAGGGGCCTGTAGTATGGGAAGACTGGGTGCAGGAGAATGTCGACCGGTATGCCGGCCGGCTCACCGTTGTCCTTGACATAAGGGAGCCAGACCCGTGATGCAGTGTGCCGAGTGCAAGGGAAAAGGGATGTGCGGACTTCCCCGGTGCCCCATTATGAGCCGTTTTCATGCCCAGGCAGCGATTAAGCCTTCCAGCAGCTACCAGGGAAGCTCCCCCTCGGTCTTCATCGGGAGTTACGGGTATCCCGATGTCCGGGGAGGGCCGCTCCTTATCAATGATACGGACAGCCCACCGGACTGGATCCGGGCAAACCTCGGGATGGACGATATCGTGACCATCCGCGCCCGAACCATCCGCGGGAATGCCGGGCTGCACCGGATAGGGAGTGGCCTGCAGGAAATCGCGCTCTCCTCCATACCCCTCGATGTGGATGTTGCCTTTGATAAACCGGTTCTGTTTTCCCTGAACTTCGATGGAACAGTCGCCCCCGTGGGATTCTCCGGCACCGTGAAAACGATGGACCTGATCGGGAATGCAAAAGTGGGCCGGGCTGTCGACCGGATCACCTCGGACACGGACATCGGGGCAACCGATGCTGCAATCGCCTTAAACAGCGATGGTGTCGACGTCTACCAGATTGCAAAACTCATGACCGCCGGGCTGCTCGGGAAACGGCGGAAGTTCGTCCCTACGCGCTGGGCGATCACGGCCGTTGACGATACTCTTTCAAACGGGCTGAAAAAAGAGATCGCCCGGTTTCCCCCGCTTGAGGAGATCCTGGTCTTTTCCGGCGAACTCTACGGCAACCGCATCGTTGTCGCCCTCCTGCCGGGCGACTGGAAGTACGAGATGATCGAGATCTGGGGAAAGCACACGCTCTGGGCCGGGGACGACGAGGTCATCGTGCAGGACCGGGAGGGAATGACAAAGCATAGGTACTCCCCAATATCCGGTGCCTATTACTCTGCCCGGCTCGCGGTCTGTGAATACTTAAAGAGCATCCGGCGCTCTGCCCGCGTTGTTGTCATCCGCACGATATCGGGTGACTACTGGGCACCCCTCGGGACCTGGGTCATCCGCGAAGCCGCGAGGAAAGCCATGAGCTTGCCCCCTCACTCCTGTGCATCGCTTGATGTGGCGGTTGCCAGGGCAGTCGCCCTCACCGGGTCCGGCACGTGGGTACCGCACAGCATGCTCATTCCCGAGATGCGGACCCAGAGGACGCTTTTTCAGTTCTGATATGCCTGGGCTGAATTGGCCTGCCGCTTATAGCGTTCCCGGATGCTCTCAAGCGTCTCGATATCAGAAATACCCTTGTCATCCCGGATGCGGACGAACCGCGGGAAGCGGAGGGCAAACCCGCCCTCGTAGTTCTGGCTTGCCTGCAGCTCGGCGTACCCCACCTCGAACACAAGCGATGGCTCGAAGGTCACTTCTTTGCCGGACTTTGTGATCACGCTCTCCTTCAGGATCTCGTAGACCTCCGCCAGCTGCTCATCAGAGAATCCTGTTGCGACGCGGCTTAAGGGCACGAGTTTTCCGGCATCCTGGCAGGCGACAAGGAACGAGCCGAAGACATGGGCCCGCTTCCCCTCCCCCCACTCGGCGCCGATAACCGCAAGGTCGAGAGTGTCCACCTCCGGCTTGATCTTGATCCAGTTCTTCCCCCGCTGGCCCGGTGAGTATGGCGAGGTCAGGACCTTGATCATGATCCCTTCGTGGCCGGTGGCAAGGGCATCATCATATGTTTTTTTAATGATAGCCGGATCATTGCTGGTCACCTGTGGGGCGAGATAGTGGTGAACGACGGCCTCGAGCCGTTTGCGCCGCTCCTCAAGCGGGAGATCGATGAGGGTTTCCCCGTTGAGATACAGGATATCGAAGATATTGGGTATCATCTCAATCGCCTCCTGTGCATCAGCGATATCATGCCTGCGCCGGAAGCGGCGAAGCACGGACTGGAACGGCATCGGTTTCCCGTCTTTGATGGCGATCACCTCCCCGTCAAGGATCACGTCATGATCGGTTGCCCCGAGCAGCTGCTCTATCACGTCCGGCAGGGCACCGGTCACGTCCTCGAGTCTGCGGGAGTACATGCGGGCCCAGTTCCCTTTCTTGTGGAACTGGAAGCGGGAGCCGTCGTACTTGAACTCGGCGGCAATCTTCCCGTGTTCCCGGATCATATCCGCGATGCTTCCCTGTTGTGCAAGCATCATACGCACCGGGTGGAACAGGGTGATATGGACATCGCGGAGAGCATCAGGGCCGATCTTTGCAAGCCGGGCCACCTCGCCCATATCGTTGAGGGCCTGCATTGCATGTTCCACGAGTGCAGAGTCGACGCCAAATGCCCTGGCAACTGCTTCCCTTACACTGCCTTCCCCGACCCCGATCCGCAGCTCCTCGAGCATGACCCGGGCAAGATACCTGCCTTCGAGCGGGTGGGCGTTGCCCAGAAGCCGGCGGACAGCGAGGAGTTTTTCCCGCTGGGACTTTTTGCCCTCCTGCTCCGCAATGCTGATGAGGGCATTGTAGACATGGACAAGGTCGAGGTCCTCGTGAAAGAAGGTTGTCTGCGATTTTACGGAAAGGAGTTCCTCGACCGCCCGTCCGGTATCGCCGGTTTTATTGATCTTTTCGATTACATTCTCCCGGGAAACCCCGGCAACCGCACTGGTTGCCTCGTAGAGGAGGTTAGGGCCGATCCCGAGCTTCCTTGAACTCCAGTCAGGAAAGATTCTCCCCATGATAAAACGGACAAAGACCGGCAGTTCCTCGTCAGTCAGCCCGGGCAGCTCTTTACTGATGATATCTATCATCTCCAGCCGGCCGGATATCCCCTCAAGGTTCTCGCAACACCGGGAAAAGTCCATAAAGAGCATGGCGGTTCTCTTGAGATCTTACGTGAGATTGTGGATTAAGATTGTGTTTCAGTGTGGTTCGCAGAACCCGAATAGATTCATCAACTTATGACCGGAGCATCAAAATGGTGAAGAAGGTCCGGCAGGTGCCTGTACCATGCGGATTGTAGAGCCCGGCCGGGATTTAACGATATTTCACCAGGGCGATCGGTTTTTCATCATGGAGAGGGGGGCCTGCTTTTTCATCAACGGGGTATTAAGTCAGATCGATCCAGAGGAAGCCAGACCATAACCCGGAGGAACAGGACGTAAGGACAGGGGATTGGGGGGAAGGTGGCACCCCATTTACCCTTGCTGTGATACCGGGGTGAAAATACATGGATTTCGGGAAGCTCGGTGAAATGCCACTTGAGCGTATGGTGAAAATTCATACCGGGTCAGACGAATAATCTTACAATGGTCGCGACACCCAGGATTATTGTTACCACGGCGATTGCCCCTCGTAATGATTTCCCGTCTGATTTTTTTATAATGAACGCAGCGACAGGCGCTGAAGCTGCTACACCAACAGAAAGCGAGAGGGTCAGATCCCAGTTTACGGCAGATCCATACACGAGAAAGGTAACAAAGCCGACGAGGCTGATGAAAAGTTCAGAAAAACTCTGGACAGAGACCGCTTCCTTCTCACTGATCTTCATGTATAACAGGCCGGTGGTGACGATCGGGCCAAAACCGCTGCCACTTATCCCCTTGTTGAAACTGCCAAAAAGACCAAGAAGCGCTATCTTTACCCAGCTGAAGTCAATAACCAGGGATTTGTTCAGGAGGAGAAACACCCCCGTGCCCGTTATCAGGGTGCCGATGTAGAGCCCGAGGTAGTAGTTTGAGATTGCCGTGTTTAACGTAGCCCCGGCGATGCTGCCTGCAATGCCGACCGCTCCAATGAGGATGACAATCTTAAAGAGGTGGCCGCCGGGTGTGAAGTCGGCATTTTTTAAGCGGTGGTTGAAGAAGCTGCTCAGGATATTGCCGATGAGACTGCTGAGCAGGAGCGCCGGTACGATCTCCTTTGGTGTGTAGTTTAAAAAGAGCAGGATGGGCGTCATCGTCAACCCGAAACCCATACCGAAGATTATATCAATGACGGCAGTCAGGAACGCAAGTATCAGCAGCAGAGGATCGAAGACCATCGATTCACACCCGTGGTTCGTTTATACCGGTTTTTTATCGTGTTCTCCTGAACGCTTAATTCCTGTCTCTGATGAATCTGCCCCTCGCGTAAGCACCGAGGAACATGAACGCAATGCCA
>Ga0105103_10001045_pt1 | contig 15621 bp, 13 predicted proteins | sample PPLLaktember2015_2_FD_79107 | JGI IMG/M metagenome (GOLD analysis project Ga0105103, IMG submission 79107) | Freshwater sediment microbial communities from Prairie Pothole Lake near Jamestown, North Dakota, USA - PPLs Lake P7 Core (6) Depth... | ecosystem: Environmental > Aquatic > Freshwater >...
AGAAGGAGGTCTGCATACTTGATCATCGCCTTATGTCAGAAGAACCCAGAACCCTCCAGCAATTAGGGACGAGGCTTGCTATATCCCGGGAGCGTGTGAGACAGATAGAGCAGAGGATTCTCACAAAAGCCAGAGTGAGTTTCAATGGGGATTTGGTGAAGTTAGACATATGGCCGGCAGACGATATGGACAAAGAAGGAAAAAAAGAGAGGTCAAGGCTAACATCGAGTGACAGATTTGGCGATAAAGGCCGCAGTTCTCCCAGAAGGCGATCACCTGACGTCTATCGTGGAAGAACTGCGGTAGTTCAAATATGAACATCATGAGGTAGCTGCTTACCTATCAAAAAGGAGGATGTATGAATGGTATTCGAACAAACTATATCGAGCCGAGAGGCGCATCGGTCAACCTGAAGGAGTGGGAAAGCATTCTTGGAAAACTTGACGTGCTTGCAGATGAGATTAACAAAGCGCTGGGCCGGTCGACAAGAATTGAAGAACCAAGACGTCACATCAGGATTGATCGACTTCCCAAAGATGATTGATCATGGAAAGATCTAACAACAAGGATAGATCGGACATTTTTCAGCCCACCTGTCATCCTTGGGGGTTGGGAGGAACACTATGCAAACCAACATTCAGAGAATTACCCCCTTCCTATGGTTCGAAAGTCAAGCCGAAGAGGCAGCGAAATTTTACACCTCGATCTTCAACAATGCGAAGATCATGAACATTACACGGTATGGAGAAGAAAGTGCGCAGGCTTCCGGAAGGCCACAGGGAACGGTAATGACCGTAGCGTTCCAGCTTGATGGGCAAGAATTTGTTGCCTTAAACGGCGGCCCTATTTTCAAGTTCACCGAGGCAATATCATTTGTCGTCAATTGTGACTCACAGCATGAAGTAGACTATTACTGGGAAAAGTTATCCGAAGGCGGGGATGAAAAGGCACAGCAATGCGGGTGGCTGAAAGACAAGTTCGGTGTCTCATGGCAGATTGTTCCCAGGTTCTTAAGTGAACTATTGAATGACCCTGATTCTGGCAAATCGTCTAGGGTTATGAAAGCGATGCTAACGATGAAGAAGATAGACGTAGAGACTCTAATGCAGGCGTCTCATGAACCGGGCACGCTATGATATCAAAGGGAAACATCCATATATTGCGCCATCTGGGAACTGTCGCTACCATATTTTTCAGCGCACAAAGCTTGTGAGGCCTATTTTTTGGGCGGCTCAATCGCAAATAGAAGAGCCGCACTTCAACTGATAGGGAGGAGAAATTATGAATCCTGTTGTTCACTTTGAAATGCCGTACGACAATCGGGAGCGAATGGCGAAATTTTATGAGTCAGTATTCGGCTGGCAGACACAGTTGCTTGGTGAGGATATGGGCAATTATGTCCTTGCAACCACCACTGAAACCGACAAGAAAGGCCCCAAAAAGCCCGGAGCGATTAATGGCGGCTTTTACCAGAAACAGCCAGATTGGCCTGCGCAGCATCCGTCGATCGTTATTGCAGTTGATGATATCAAAGAATCAGTAAAAAAAGTAACAGATGCGGGCGGTAGAGTCTTGGAAAAACCGATGGAAATACCCGGTGTGGGAGAATACGTCTCGTTCATCGACACCGAGGGCAACCGCGTGAGTATGCTTCAGCCCATTCCTAGCAACTAGCATGAACCGAAGCAAAAATGATATGGATGATGTTTACAGTATGTGTAATGGCAGTGTTTAAAAAGTAGAAGAAATTTCGTAAAGAAACATTGAAATATCAACAACACAGACAAGGAGGAACCAGGCTATGAGAAAATATCATTTAATATTGGCAGTAGCGTTTCTCACCTGCTGGACAAGCTGTGGTTTTGCCGAAGATGGACCAGCGATAGAAAATGTTACCCAAGCGGCCACCTTCCCGACGAAGGCGTTTGGCTCCGTCGCGGCTATCGGCGACAGCATAACCGCGGCGTTTAATGCGGCACACTCCGAGTTTGAGTCCTGCGAGTTCAAGGACACCCCCGAGTATAGTTTTTCAACAAACAAAAGCACAAATACGACTGTCAGCATCGCGGAGCGGGCCATCGCCTTCAAAGGCAGCGGGGTGGTCACCGCGAACTTCGGTTCCGACGGAGCTCGGATGTCTTCCGGGGATGACCAAGCGCTGGAAGCGAAGGCCTGGTTGTTGAATCAGGCAACACCACGTCTGATAACAGTCTTTCTGGGCCACAATGACATCTGCAGTGGTGAAAGAGACAAGTTTCCGGGTATATGTTCGAGCCTCAATCGGGACCCGAACAACTACTGCCGGACTTCGACCTTTGCCTATGAACAGCAAATGCGCCAGATGATGGATGTGCTCGTCACAATCCCGGACACCCAAATCGCCATCATCCATCCGATCCGGTTATCACAGCTCTGCAATTACGAGGAGCAAAAGGTAATAGATGAATGGTACCTTACACGGAGTTGCGGGGACCTGTGGGATATGTCCGGCCTCTTGCCTGCCACCTTCGAACAGGATGGCGTCTGCCCCTCTCTAACGGACTGCACCGTAGACCGCGTTGCCGACGCCTACACAACCTGGGTCGCCTATCGGGACATCAGCAATAGAGTCGTCGATGAGTACAACCAGGTGGTCGCCGGCGGGACCATCCCCTCCAACTCGGAGTTTAGCACGGGCGGAGTGGTCAGAGAAAGCGGCGTCTACATTCAAACGACTGATGTGATTGGCAGTTCCAAGTTCAGATACAGGGATGCGTCCGGCAACGTGCAGTTGAGTGTATGCGAGTGCTTCCATCCCAGCAAGTACGGCCAGAACACGCTGGCTAGCTCTGTCTGGGACGGCGTCGCCTGCAGCGCAGCGACGCCGTGCTGCAACGATTCCGTCGAGGGCGACTCTGATTACAATAAAGGCCTGTGTGTCAACACCACCACCAGCGGTTGGATGGGAGGGCCATGGGCAGCCCTTGAGGAAGATAAAACCCTCACAGTGGATAAAGCAGGTTCCGGGACAGGTGGCGTTACCAGTGCCACGGGTGACATCGACTGCGGCACTGATTGCACCGAAACTTACAGTCATGGCACCGTCGTTACCCTCACCGCATCGGCAGACACAGGTTCCGTGTTTAGAGGATGGAGCGGAGGTGGGTGTTCGGGAACGGACCCTGAATGCATTCTTACTTTGATTGGCAACACCACGGTGACAGCCACGTTCTCCGTTGCCCCACAACTATCGGTGAACGAGGGCACGATCGGCACCCAGGTCACCATCACAGGCTCGGACTTCGGCGCCAGGAAAGGAAAGGTCCTCATACAGAAGATAGCTGCAAAGATTGCAAAAGAAGGGTGGACCCCTGACTCCATCATCTGCACCCTGACGAGGGTACCTCCTGCAGGAACCCATGATGTAACGATCAGACCATACAGAGCGGATGACATTTTCCTCTCCGGTGCCTTCACCGTCAAGCCTCCGGAGATAGACTCCCTTGACTTCTACGCCGGTGCAGCCAGAGACCCAATTACCATAACCGGGACTTTCTTCGGCACCAGGAAGGGGAAGGTATACCTTGAGTATGAGAAGAATGGGAAGCCTAAGAAGAAGGCCTGCAGAGTCACATCCTGGGGCATGGATAGCATCACCTTTCTGGTACCAAAGACATCAAAAAGATTCCCTCCGGGAACCTATCCATTGAAGGTCATAAACAAGGTGGGAATTACAGGAGCTCCATCAGACTTCACCATAAACTGATAACAGGGCAAGGCGATAGTGAAACCCTGCAATACGGGGCTGGGGGTAGCACCTCGGCCCCGTATTTTCAACCTTTAGTGTGCGTTGCACATGGTAATCTTCACCATTACTCATTGAGAGGGCCGTTTGTTTGTGGGTGAAGTTCGTAAATCTGGCAAGTGTGATCATCTGGTGGCATTGAATGTGTCTCTATCCACCGTCATTCTGATGAGACTATTGTCAACGAGCATTCGGGGAGCCATCCTCTCAATTGAAATATCGGCCGACTTCGCCTACCCCCCATCAGACAGCCATGCTAGCCAAACGAAAGGTATCCAGCAGGCTAATATGAGCACATAGTGTCGTGTATTAAGGCTTCCCTGGTATCGAAGGTTGACATCCTTCTGACTTCGCCATAGAATACGAGTAAATGGTATGGCGGTGCGCTTGATCGTTTGATTAATGAATACAGGAGGATTCATGCCATTTTTGAAAGGCACGGTAACTCTTCTATCCTTGTGTCTTTTGTCGATTGTCGGATGTGCCACCACCCTCCCAAATGTTTCGACTCTTGAACAGACTCATCTAAGTTCAGGAATTCCAACTATTGTTAGCGCCAGTGGCCAATTGTCGCAACGTGAGGCAAAACTGACAATTGCAAGGCTGCACAGGCAGGCAGGATCGCCAGAACTTCTTGAGGAGCATATCTCACTGATGCAGTCATTAAGCGGTCAACCATTGACGTCCGGCAATCGAGCAGTGCTGCTGGTTGATGGCCCAGCCACCAATGAAGCTATGTTCAAAGCTATTTCCCAGGCAAAAGATCACATTAACCTTGAAACCTTCATCTTCGCGGATGACGAGGTAGGCCGCCAGTTTGCTGATCTCCTCCTCCAAAAGCAGGCTGAAGGGATACAGGTGAACCTGATTTATGACAGCGTCGGATCCATGGGTACGCCTTCCTCATTTTTTCAGAGATTAAAAGACGGTGGCGTGAATGTGCTCGAATTCAACCCGGTAAATCCGTTGAAAGCAGGAAAAAAATCATTGTTCACACAGCGAGACCATCGAAAGACAATGATCATCGATGGGAGGATTGCATTTACCGGAGGCGTGAATATTAGCAGCGTCTATTCCAAAAGCCCTTCTGCCCATGCCGACAAAGATAGACGGAGATGGGAAGGTTGGCGGGATACCCATGTCCAGATTGAGGGGCCTGCTGTTGCACAGCTACAGAAGCTGTTCCTTGAGACATGGAGTGATCAGAAAGGCCCCGCGCTCGCCCCCAAGAACTACTTTCCGCTTTTGGAGCGAAAAGGAAGCGAGCTTGTCAAGATTATTGGCAGCACACCGGGGGAGATGAGCCGACTTACCTATGTAATGTATGTGTCCGCCATCAGGAAGGCAGAAGATTCCGTCCATATGACAATGGCTTACTTTGTGCCTGATCGTCAGTCAAAAAACGTTCTCAGAGATGCCGCCCGAAGAGGGGTGGACGTAAAACTCGTCTTGTCCAGTACAAGTGATTCAAACCTCACCTTCTATGCAGGAAGGTCACACTATGAGGACCTCCTGGAATCAGGGGTGAAAGTATACGAAAGGCAATCCAGCATACTTCACGCTAAAACTGCCGTTATCGACGGCGTCTGGTCCACCGTGGGCTCAACAAATTTTGATTTGTGGAGTTTCATGCGTAACAACGAAATCAATGCAATAATCCTCGGTGTTGATTTTGCCATTGAAATGGAGGAGCTTTTCAAGAAAGATCTTGCAGAATCGAAGGAGATTACTCCGAAGAACTGGTCCCGACGCCCGATCTTTGACCGAATGAAAGAATTCTTTGCCCGCCTTGTCTCTCACTGGCTCTAACAAAAATGATGAAAGCATTGTAGCTTCGGAATGCGGATTGTGCTCACCATTGCGGTCTCGCTAATTTCGTAAAGCATTGCAAATTGATGCAGGAGCCGTGGTCCGGTTCCGAGAGATCCGAGAAGAAGGTAATCGTCAACAGGCCGCTGGTAATCGGAGAAAAACGATCCAGAAAAAGGCGTGCTCCCCAAGTGCAGGAGAAATCAGAATAGAAAATAGTGCATGTTTCCTGTGGCAATTTACACATCGCTTAAAAGACTGGCATTCAACCTTCTTCCTGAAGTAAAGCAAAGAACATCTATACAGAACATAGCGGTATACAGTTGGTAATTAACAATCTTAAGTATCATTATTTCAGACAACTAAAGCAATGATTTTTACTGCGCGAAAAATGTACACATTCCTTGACAACTGGAAATGCTGGGCTAACATTTATTTAAAAATACATAGAAGGGAGGTAATCGAAATGGCAGATAACAAAATGGTAAATGGGGTAAACGTGACCGAATTATTTAATACGATTGAAGCCATCAAAGACAAACCGGACATTGCAAAATTTAAGTTTCGTGCGACCAATAAATGGATCAACGGAACCCATTGTCGTGCAACGATCAAAGATTTTTATGGCGCTCTGAAGGAGGATAACTCCCGGCTTCCTGTGGATTACGACATGGATGAGCCCCCTGTTCTCCTGGGAAATAATGAGGGGAGAAACCCTGTCGAGTATCTTCTTGTTGCCCTCTCCGGATGTCTGACCACAAGCCTGGTTGCCCACGCCTCTGCCAAGGGAATTAAGATACAAGGAGTACAATCCAGGTATGAGGGTGATATAGACCTCAGGGGCTTTCTTGGGCTATCTGATGATGTGCCGGTCGGGTATCAGAATATTCGGGTCTATTTTAAGATCGATGCAGACGTGTCGGATAAGCAGAAAGAGGAAATGGTCCGGATGGCCCAAAAATATTCACCGGTGTTTAATACAATTACGAAATCAGCTCCGGTCTCAGTGCACCTGGATAAGCAGAAATAGACCAAAACTCATAGATAGATCTGCTCTTTTTTGGTCTGCCCCCAACAAACCGGTCCAGATGTTGGGAAGAACTCTGTACTGTATTTAAAGAAAGGAGGGATGCATGAAAAAAATATTAGTTCCTCACGGTTTTCAGGAAATGGTATCCTTTCCTCTTGTGGAAGCCCTTTTGGGCCGTCGATCCCGAAGATTTTTTATGGGAGCAGATATCCCGGATGGAGTATTCGCGCATAAGTCAAAGCATGAGGCATTACCGTTAACCGATCTTGAAAAAATGCTGGTGGTATCAGCCTGTGGTGGCAATACATCCTGGCATCACATGATTTACCGTGCAGCCCGGTATGCCCCTCACCTTTCCAATTACTCTGGGGCTGCCGGTGGGCGGGTATTTCCTTCATCAGCAGGGTTTCACACAAGTCAAACTTTCTTCTCGGATGACGAAGGTGTATACGTGTTAGAGATACGAGATGCACCGGCCTTTGATGACCGGGCCGATGACGGATCATTGAGCCTGGAGGCATTTGTTGACAACGTTCAAAAACGAGTACGAAAGCTCCAGGATTCTCGGCTTCGGTTTCCGTCCGAGGTACCGTACACCGAGGCACATAACGCCTGGGTGTTTAACAAACCGTCTACCCTAGTTGTAATGCCTGTTGGAGATCTTTCTCAGCATGTCTTGCTCAACATTTGTTATATGCTTCAGAACGGCCTAGTTCTTCACGATGACATCAATAAATGCTCCATTCCTGGCATCGAGCAGTATGGAGACATTGTGAACGTAGGCAATGTCTGGCCCATCACGTTTGTGGAACAATGGTCCCTTTCCGAGCTTACCGTGGAACTCGGGACTAGCTGCTATGCCGGTGTTTTGATGCTCCAGGCCATGGGGCTTGGTGGATGGATGTTCAACGGGATTGACCCCTTCGCTATGCTTGGCGCCAGCGGCAACCCTGAAGTGTTAGGTTTGGGATTCCGGTATGACGAGGACGAGCGCTGGCCTTACCCGAATCCCACCGGACTGGAGGGGGTGATGGAAGGCTACTGCCTGCCCCATTACCTGGATATGCGAGCCGCCGTTGATGCGCTCTGCGAGCGCAAGTTTGGCCCAGGAGGTCCATTTCATCCCGACACTCCTGGTCCGTGGAAAGACAGCCGAAAAGTACGCTCTGCCGCGCAGATACACGACGAACGGTTCAGGGACTGCGTTGCCCTCCAAGCCCAGTACGTATATGATACCTTCGGCAAGTTTCCCGGTACGGTGCCCTCCATGTTCATCATCATGTATCTGCAGGCGCATCATCTTGATCTTGATTTTTATGACATATTCTACAAACCAGGAGCTTACCTGAAGACCCATGCCATGCACATGTCGCAGTGGCACCCGGATGACTCGGTCTGATGCTGCGGGGAGGCTATGCCAAACTTGCCTGATGCTAAAAAGCAGAGTGGCCTGCCAAGGCGCTTCCAGTTGTACAGGGACGAAATCACCCGTTGATCAAGGTGCCATAATCCATTTCATTTGGAAATGCTCAACTTTGCAGCGGATACCCTATGCGATATTTGTAGATACTTTGATAGATTGTGCGGCTTCTGAAGGGTACCGATATACTCTTCAAAAAACTAGGGAGGCTCACAATGAGAATAGTGGGAAAGAAGGCAAGCGTATCATTGGTCGGCAAGAGGGTCTATGTGGGAATTAAAGTGCACAAAGAGAGTTGGCAGGTCACCATACAGGCTGAGGGATATGGAAATCGCTCATTAAAGAAGGATGTAACTCGCAGAAGTAATATTCTCAAAAATAGTGTATATTTCAATTGGCAATATAGAGAAGCTGCATGTGGATACCATAGGGGCTGGTCTCAAAAACGGCGCATAGCCTTTTAAGTGAGATCTTGGTAATTTGGTATTTAAAAGCCAGTTTTCCAAGCATGCATTTACTTCAGCTGGCTTAAAAAGTAGATGTGGGATTCTATAGCAGGGGAACCAATGTAATTCGATAGGATCGTGTCAAAAGTTCGGAGTTTTATGCAAGGATTTCTCTGCGTCGATCGGCATAATACACTTATTCTGGTTATGGCCTCGGCGAATGACTATAATCAAAGTATTGTGTTAAAGGGGTTTCATAGGAATATTAACATCAGAAGGGGTGTTTTATGGAAGAAGACAAAACGAGTGATGGTAAGGATCGTAAGTTAAAAGGTATCACGAGGCGCCAGTTTCTGACCACCATGGGTGCGAGTGCGGCTGTTGCTGCAGCATCGGCGGGAAAACTCGCTGCTGATACTCCGAAAGAGCCTGAACTTTTGAAGGCCGATGAGACGACACGAATAACACTATTGATCAACGGCAGGCGTCATCACCTTCTCGTTGAGCCTCGATGGTCGCTCCTTTATGTACTCAGAGAAAGGCTCGGGCTGACCGGCACAAAGGTGGGCTGCGAGCGGGGTGAGTGTGGAGCATGCACGGTTCTGATCGACGATATTCCGCGCTATGCATGCCTGACTCTCGCTGTTGAGGCCCACAACTCCCGGATCACAACCGTTGAAGGTCTGATGAACGGCGAAGAGCTGGGGCCTGTCCAGCAGGCATTTGTCGAGGATGATGCGTTTCAGTGTGGGTATTGCACACCTGGCCAGATTATGGCAGCGGAAGGCATGCTACGGGTAAAGCAGGACCCATCCGAAGAAGACATTAGACGGGGGATGAGCGGCAACCTTTGCCGGTGCGGAGCATATGACCACATATTCAAGGCGGTAAGTCGGGCGGCAGTACTGAAGAAAAGGAAAGGAGGACCCGCATGAGCAGAGAAGACGAAAGCCTGTATTATGAAGCAGACGCTCCTGTACCTGAGACACCGCCCCCGGGAAAGTCACCGGCACCATGGAAAAAAACCCACTTTATCGGCAAGCCGGTAACGAGGGTTGATGCCTATGAAAGGGTGAGCGGAAAGGCCATATATCCCTCGGATGTATCGCTTCCCCGTATGCTCTACGGAGCGATCCTCCGTTCCCCCCACCCCAAGGCAAGGGTGAAGACAATGGATACGACAGATGCGGAAAACATGAAAGGCGTCCACGCCGTGATCAGCGCCTCGACCCCTGAAGCCGACCTCTACTGGCCGTACGCAAAAGATAAGAAAGCGAAACTTTTCGACTCTCTCTGTCTTTACGAAGGCGAGACCGTGGCCGCTGTGGCGGCGGAAACGCCCTATCAGGCCTGGGATGCGATTCGGGCTATCAAAGTTCACTATGAAGTCCTGCCCTTCGTCGTGGATGAACGGAAATCGCTCGATCCGGGGGCACCAGCTGTCCATCCCGAGGGCAACTGGGTGAAGCCGGTCGAAATCTATGAGCGAGGCGACATTGCAAAGGGGTTTGCGGGGGCTGACGTGGTCCTGGAACAGAGTTACCGCACTGAATGCGAGCTTCATACCCCCATGGAGTTGCATGGGTGTGTTGCCCAATGGGATCGTCACAGCCTTACCATCTGGGAATCCACCCAAGGCGTCTATCCGGTCCAGGCAAGAGTCGCAGAGGTCCTCAACATGCCACTCTCTAAGGTCCGCGTCATCGGACATTACATGGGTGGAGGGTTCGGCTCCAAACTTCAAGCAGACAAATCGACGATCATCGCTGCGCTCCTAGCAAAAAAAACAGGGAGACCGGTAAAACTTTTTCTCACCAGGGAGGAAACCTATCTCGCCGTGGGAAATCGTCCCCCCGCGAACATGAAGCTCAAGGCTGGTATCAAGAAAGACGGTACCCTCACCGCTTTCCAGTTCTCCTGCATTGCCACAGGGGGCGCCTTTCCCGCTGGAGGAACAAGCCTCGTGGACTGGCTCGTCCGGGACCTCTACCTCTGCCCTAATGTCCGCTGCGAACTCTCTGATCTTTACATCAACGCCGGTCCCTCCCGTCCTTTCCGTGCCCCTGGCCACCCCCAAGGCGCCTGGGCCCTCGAACAGATGATGGACGCTCTGGCCGAGGCGATCAAGATGGACCCCGTTGAGCTGCGCCTCAAAAACATCCCGAGCTTTAGCCAGTCGAGGGAAGGCAAACCGCCTTACACCACCACGGGGCTGAAGGATTGTCTTGAACAGGGTGCAAAGGCTTTCGGATGGACTGATGCACGAAAAGCGACCTCTGAGACCCCCAAGAAGGCTCGCATCAGGCGTGGCGTGGGAATGGCAAGCTGTCTCTGGTTTGTGGGTGGCGGCGGGCCACCTTCTACGGTGATTCTGCGCCTCTTCTCAGATGGAAGCGTGAACCTTAACATGGGTGCGAGCGATCTCGGCACAGGCACGAAAACGGTTATGGCTCTTGTGGTAGCGGAGGAGTTGGGTGTCAAGCCGGATACCATCCAGATTGAACACGCCGATACGGGCACGACTCAGTATGCCACAGCAAGTGGAGGCAGCAAGACAGTGCCCACGGAATCGCCGACGGTTCGTGCGGCGGCGATCGAGATAAAACAGCAACTCCTGAAATTGGCTGCCGAAGAGATGAATGTCGACCCCTCGGCCCTCACGATCTCAAGGGGCGTGGTTATGGCAACCAACGACCCATCGAAGAAGCTGAAGATTAAAGAAATATCGGGACTCAAAAGCAGAGGTGTGATCGTGGGCATTGGTTACAGGGGTCCTAACCCCAAAAACAAGTTCGTGAACCCTTTCTGTGCGCAGTTCTGCGAGGTCGAAGTGGACATGAGGACGGGTGAGGTGAAAATCATCCGCTTCTTGAGTACCAATGACAGCGGCCGGGTCATGGACCGGCTCACCTACAACAACCAGGTGGTAGGCGGCATCACCATGGGCATAGGGCTCGCCACGACAGAGATGAGGATATTAGATGGCAACCAGACGGGCAAGATGGTCAACAGAAACTGGCACGACTACAAGCTGCCCACGACCCTTGACGTGCCTGCCCTGATAACGTCTATGCCCATAGACAGACCAGACGACGAGGCCAATATCACAGGCAGCAAAGGCCTCGGAGAGCCCGTAACAATTCCCACGGCTGCAGCTATTGCCAATGCAATTTACGATGCCACGGGCATACGGATGACGACAAGCCCTATTAACCCCATGACCCTTTGCGAGGCCCTCGTCAAAGATAGGAAGGAGGTATAGACCATGATGCCGGCTTTTCAGTATGTGCGAGTACGATCGATTGAAGAAGGGATCAGACATCTCTCATCAGGGGATGCGAGAATCCACGCCGGAGGGACCGACCTGCTCGGGTGTTTGAGGGAGAATATCTTTACGGTACCAAAAGTGGTCAGTATAAGCAATATCAAAGAGTTGAAAGGCATTCGAGAAGAGCGGGCTGGCCTCAAGATCGGGGCCCTGACTACTATCGCCCAGGTGGCAGAGAATCCTCTCGTGAAAAAGCATTACCCTGGCCTTGCCCGGGCTGCCATGGAAGTCGGGAGCCCGCAGCTTCGTGCCCAGGGGACAATCGGTGGGAATATCTGCCAGAAACCTCGGTGCTGGTATTACCGGGGCGACTTCCATTGCATACGAAAGGGAGGAGATACATGTTTTGCCTTCACCGGGGAGAGCCAGTACCATTGCATTTTCGGAGGTGCTGCCTGCTATATTGTCCACCCGTCAGACACAGCACCTGTGCTGTCAGCCCTTCACGCAACGGTCGGCATCAAAGGCCCCAAGGGTTCGAGGTCTGTAGCTATAGATCAGTTCTTTGTGCCGCCAGCCACTGACCCGAGGAAAGAGACGGTCCTCGCACCTCAAGAGATCGTGACGGAAATCTCGATCCCTGCACCACCGCCGGGACTGCGAAGCTCTTACCGGAAGGTCCGCGCCCGCCGTTCCTGGGATTTCGCTTTGGCAGGCGTAGCTCTGGCTCTCCGTTTTGACGGCATTCGTGTATCGGAAGCGAGTGTATGGTTAAGCGGGGCCTCTCCTGTGCCGTGGCGTTCCAAGGAAGTGGAGCAGGAGATACTGGGGAAACAACTCGACGAAAAGACCATTACCCGGGCCGTTGAAGCTTCCGTAAAGAACGCAGAACCTCTTACGAAAAACGAATACAAGATCCCTCTTTTCAAAGCGGTCATAGCGGAGGAACTTGAGGCCATGGCACGAGCTTAAAGACAAGATTTATGCTGCCTTGTAATTGGTATGGCATCTCCGAAGGCTTTGAATGGTTTAGTGTCTATTTTACTGGCTTTATGTACTACAATATTTCACACTATAATCTTTACTTCGCAAAAATGACCTTGATGCCATGTTGGTAGGTAAAAATTTGCGCATTCCTCTATGGAATCATTTGGGAAATTTTGCTGAAGGCAATTCCATTTGTAACCTCCTGAAAGCCTCACGTTTGCCATTATATTAAGAATACTCCATTGCATCCCGTAATCCTCATAACAGTGATATTGGTACAAATGTGTTTGACTTATATATTCTTTTGACAAATCGATTTTTTGTGCTATTGATTAAATAAGGGAAGATTTCAGGAAAAGATATTATGTTCAGCTTATGAACCAACAATCACACAGTGTGTAGAGACCACAAATGATACTTTACCAATATTTATGGTCCTATCAGCGTGGTCATGAAAAGGGGGTGATGAAAAAACATTCATCCTTCAACAATATTGGGAATGGTAAGAAGGGGACGTGGCACCGATGAAATACAGTAAACCAAATATTTTCTATTAATGATGGAGGAGACCATGAAAAAAGGAAGTGCATCACTGGTTACGGCTTTGGTGCTTTTTGCCCTTGTCGGGTTTGGAATAAATGTGGCCCATTCATTAGACTGTACAACGATTGCCTTTCAGGGCCTTGGGTTAACGGATATTGACGGCAGGGAGGTGACAATCGATAACGCTGAAATTGTTGCTGCTGCAGCCCCCTTACCAGAACATTGCTTCGTGAGAGGGCTTATTGCTCCGGAACATTATTTTGAGGTGAGACTGCCTACCACGACATGGAACGGAAAGTTTTATCAGGTTGGAGGAGGGGGCTGGGATGGAAGTGTCAATACTCAATGGCAACTTGGCCTTGAAATGAACTTTGCCACTGCAGCCGGCAGCGGGGGCCATCTGAGCCCCACCACCAATCCAGTATATGCTCCCGGACTCCATGGCTTTGTGTTTCCCCTCAAGGAGCCCTACTATACGACTTTTTACAACGATCCTGGCCTTCCCGCTGGTAGCCCTGCGCCGCCAAACGATTTTGCCGGTGAGATGACTGTAGACTTTGGCTACCGGTCGCACGGTGCAACGGCTGTGCTCGCCAAAAGCATGATTAATGAGTACTATAGTGCCGATCCTTCCTATTCATACTATGTTGGATGTTCCAACGGTGGACGGGAGGCCCTGGTGGTTGCTCAGAAATATCCCACTCTTTTCAATGGTATTGTTGCTGGTGCCCCTGTAATAAGTTTTGTCGGCACCAATATGCGGGGCATTTGGGACAATCAGTATGGTACAGGGGCAGGAGGACAGGGATCACCCGTGATCAACCTGACACAAAAGGGTATCGCTCTCTACCAGGCTGTGTACGGTAAATGCGATAGCGTTGACGGTCTCGTTGATGGATTCATTGATGATCCGCAGCGGTGCCCATTTGATGCTCTTACCGATTTTCCCGCGTGTCCTGGTGACGTAGATGCCGACAACTGCTTCACGACGGCACAGAGGCAGGCTCTGAAGAACATCTATGACGGACCCTATGATGCTTATCGTAACCCGCTTTACCCCGGGCAGCCCTTATCGGCGGAATATCTCACGCCGGGAACATGTTTCCCTCAGCCGTGTACTCCTCCTCCGTTCAGCAGCGGATTCAGTGCGGCCGTCTGGGATTTCTATGCAACAAATGCGGGCCAATGGCTCTTCTTTTATGAGCCAGGCGGCCCAACATGGTCATACATGGACTTCGATTGGGATGTCGATCCGAAAAGGATAAGAAATAATTACATTGAAGACCTCGACGGGTTACCGAAACAGCTCTCAGACATCGTCGACGCTGCCACCTTCGATGCAATTAACGCTCCCAACATGGGAGGACTTTATGACTTTTACAATAATGGAGGCAAACTGATCCACTATCACGGATGGTCTGATGCATTGGTTTCACCAGCTCCCTCTGTCAATTTCTATGAAGCAGTGGTCAGGGGAATGGATCAAACAACAGTCGACAGTTTTTATAAACTCTACATGGTGCCCGGCATGGGCCACTGCGGTGGAGGAATTGGATGTGGCGCGGCCATTTCAAACCTCATGGTCGATACTATTATTAACTGGGTGGAAAGTGATGAAACTCCTCAGGCTTTGACTGGCACGCGGGCAGAGAACGCAGACCCGACGTATGGTTGGACAGCAAGAACGCGCCCCATCTGCCCCTATCCCGAAGTTGCCCGCTATAAAGGCACCGGCAGTATTGACGAAGCCACAAACTTCACCTGCGCGACTATCGTTCCGGCAACGGTTGACATCAAGCAGGTTCAGGTTAAGGTCGGCAAGGGAGCATTCGCCGCAAAGATGGCTGTTCCTGAAGGCTACAACTTCACGAGCAAAAAAGAGATAGGTTCAGTTGTATCTGAGGGTGCCTTAGCAAAAAGGATTGCCCTCAATAAGAACAAAGGCATTATCTCGGCAAACTTTAAGATGAAAGATGTCGTCGGTATGACGCCGGGAGATGCAGTTATCTTCACTGTTACTGCATTGTTTGATCAGGAAGGCAAGACCTACGCCCTTGAAGGTAGTGACACAGTAAAAGTCCTTGAGAAATAACAAGGGTAATGAATCATGAGAAGGCGGGGCCATAAGTGGCCCTGCCTTTTTTTAATACTTCAATCAGTAATCTTTACTTCACAGAAAAGGCTCCTATGCTGTGTTTGTAGATACTATGTTAGATTGTGGCCCCTCCGAAGAGTGCCGATATACTCTTCAAAAAAAGTAAGGAGGCTTCATATGAAAAGAGTATCTACGAAATCGGTAAGTGTCGTTTCTGGCAACAAAGTGTTTATCGGTAT
>Ga0105103_10001046_pt1 | contig 15613 bp, 14 predicted proteins | sample PPLLaktember2015_2_FD_79107 | JGI IMG/M metagenome (GOLD analysis project Ga0105103, IMG submission 79107) | Freshwater sediment microbial communities from Prairie Pothole Lake near Jamestown, North Dakota, USA - PPLs Lake P7 Core (6) Depth... | ecosystem: Environmental > Aquatic > Freshwater >...
CTCCAGAATCGCCGCTTCTGGGTCGAGAGCGAGAACCGCTGGATTTCGCTGCGCCTCACGAACGCGGCGCTGCGCACGATCGACAAGAACGGCATCGACGCCGTGCTCGCCGACCTGCGCGCGCAGGGTCAGCACCTCTGACACGCACTGACGGAGACCCCAAACCATGCGCGAGAAGATCAAGCTCGAGTCGTCGGCCGGCACCGGCCACTTCTACACGACGAACAAGAACAAGAAGACCACGCCGGACAAGCTGGTGATGAAGAAGTACGACCCGGTGGCCCGCAAGCACGTCGATTACAAGGAAACCAAGCTCAAGTAGCTTGCGCTTACTGCGGGGCTTCGCCCTGCGACGACGTCAACAAGAAGGCCCGCCTGTGCGCGGGCCTTTTTGACTTCTGGAGAACGACGCTGGATCCCCGCGTTCGCGGGAACCCGGCGTCTCAAACGTTCACGCGTAGCGCTTGAGCTGGAACGAGAACCGCGCGAGCGCGTCGATGCCCGAGCCCTCGGCGCGCCGGCACCAATCCTGCAAACGGACGAGCAGCTGGTCCGACGACTCTGTCGAGCGCGACCACAGCCCCGAGAGCTCCTCGCGCATCGCATAAACCTTGGCGAGCGGCGAGCTCGCGGCGAGCATCGCGGACAGGCGCGCGCGCTCGGGCGCGGGAAGCGCCGCGGGTTCCGTGGCGAGCCAGCGACGCAGGCGCGACACGCTGGGAATCTCGAGCGGCTTGATCTCGCCGCGTTGCGCCCGCTCGCGCAGCTTCGCGAGCTCCGCGCCCAGCAGCGCCTTCAGCTCGTGCCCGTAGCTCGTCGCCACTTCGTAGCGATGCGTGATCACCGCGTGCAGCGTGCCGAGGTCGGGGGCGGGCTTCGCGTTCGCCAGCTGGAGCTTCGGCGCGACCTTGCGCACCGTCGCGAGGCGCAGGAAGGCGAGGATGCGGATGTACGCCCAGCCCAGGTCGAACTCCCACCAGCGCGACGAGAACTTGGCCGACGAGCCGTACGCGTGATGGTTGTTGTGCAGCTCCTCGCCGCCGACCAGGATGCCCCAGGGGACGAGGTTGGTCGACGTGTCGGCCGAGGCGAAATTGCGGTAGCCCCAGTAGTGGCCGATGCCGTTGATCACGCCGGCGGCCCAGATCGGGATCCACATCATCTGCACCGCCCAGATCGTCAGGCCGAGCGGGCCGAACAGCGCGAGATTCACGACGAGCATCAGCCCGACGCCCTCCCACGAGAAGCGGGTGTAGACATTGCGCTCGAGCCAGTCGTCGGGCGTGCCGCGCCCGTACTTCTCCAGCGTCTCGAGGTTCTTCGATTCCGCCCGGTAGAGCTCCGCGCCTTGCCACATCACCTTGTTGATGCCGCGCGTCTGCGGGCTGTGCGGGTCTTCCTCGGTCTCGACCTTGGCGTGGTGCTTGCGGTGGATCGCCACCCATTCCTTGGTGACCATGCCGGTCGTGAGCCACAGCCAGAAGCGGAAGAAGTGGGAGACAACCGGGTGCAGGTCGAGCGCACGGTGCGCCTGGGCGCGGTGCAGGAAGATCGTGACCGAGGCGATGGTGACGTGGGTGAGCGCGAGCGCCACCACGACGTAGCCCCACCAGGGCAAGTTGATCAGCCCATGCGACAGCAGTGCAATAAGATCGTAACTCATTGATTGATAGAAGTTCTTCAGGGGATGGGCTGCGGGGTCGCACCCATCCGGGCAGCGGCCGGTGCCGCATTGTACGCGAGGGGTGCCCGGGTCCCGGTGATTTGGATCAGACCGGTGCCGGGCGGGGATCGGCGGGCATGCCCACGATCCGCACCTCGCGCTGCGGGAACGGCACGCCGATGCCGTTCTGCTGGAACGCCTTCCACAGGGCGAGGTTGAGGTCGCTCCGCAGGTTGAGCTGGCCGTTCTCAGGATCGCGGATCCACACGCCCAGTTCGAGGTCGATGCCGCTCTCGGCGAAGCGCAGCACGAAGGCCGCCGGCGCCCGGCCATCGGCGGTCTCGACCCGGGGATTGGCACGGGCGACCTGGATCAGGAGCGCCAGCGCCCCTTCGAGGTCGGTGCCGTAGGCGACCTGGATCTGGATCGCGACCCGCGCGTCCCGCGCCGACAGCGAGTGGTTGAGCACCGTGGTGGTGACCATCGTCTCGTTGGGCACGATTGCCTCGACGCTGTCGAGGCTGCGCACGACCACGTAGCGCGACGTGACCTTGGTGACTGCCCCGTAGCGGTCGCCGACGGTGACGAGGTCGCCCAGCCGGATCGAGCGGTCGAGCAGGATCACGAAGCCGGCGATGTAGTTCGACGCGAGCTTCTGCAGGCCGAGGCCGATGCCCACGCCGAGTGCCCCGCCGAACACCGACAGCACGGTGAGGTCGAGGCCGATCGACTGCAGCGCGGTCAGCACGCCGATGATGACCAGCACGGCCTTGATGAATTTCGACGCCAGCGCCTTGTGCGACAGGTCGAGGTCGGTCTTCATGAGCCGCGACTCGATCAGACCCGCGAACCACAGCGTGGCGGCGATGGTGAACAGCACGGCGACGATGCCCTTGAGTAGCGCGAGCAGCGTGAACCTGGAGGCGCCGAGCGGCAGCGTGACTGACTCCAGCTCCTCTGCGAGCTGCGGCGTCACGCCGAGGACGTGCAGCGCCACCAGCGCCCACACGACGAGGCTCACCGTGCGCTCGGAGGACTTGAGCCACTGCGCGTTGGGGACCAGGCGCCGCAGCATGTAGACGAGGATGCGGATCGCGGCGAGCGCCAGCGCCAGCACGACCCCGGCATTGAAGAACAGCGGCGTGCCGTAGGTGCGCCAGATTGCGCGCCCGAAGTAGAGCAGCAGCAGCGCGACCACCGGCATCACGATGCGGAACGCGCCCTTGGCGAGCCCCGAGGGCACTGCGCCTTCGCGCTTGCGGGCGGCGATCGCCCGGTCGACCGCCCAGCCGGCGGCGAAGCACAGGACCACGAGCGCGAGCTCGACCCATCCGGACGGGGTCGACAGCGCTTTCTCGACGCGTTCGAAGCTGATCGGGGCGAGCACGCGCGGAGTCTACCCGAACGCGGCGGGCATCATGGCAGCCATTGCCAATTGTCGTCGTTCCCGCGAAACCGGGAGCGACGACGTTGCGGGATGTCGCTAATCGCGCTCGACGACCGCGGCGAAGAACCCGTCGCAGCCGTGCGTGTCGGGCGCGAGCTTCAGCATCGGCCCGGTGTCGAGGGGAATCTTCGCCCGCCCGAGCTCCTTCGCGGCGTCGACCGTGTGAAAGTCCGGATGCGCGGCGAGGAACGCCTCGACGATGCGCTCGTTCTCCTCGGGGAGCAGGCTGCACGTCGCGTAGACCAGCCGCCCGGTCGGCTTCACGAGCTTCGCGGCCGCCTCGAGGATCGAGGCCTGCTTCGCGGTCAGCTCGGCCAGCGCCGCCTCGTTGTGACGCCACTTCAGGTCCGGATTGCGCCGCAGCGTGCCTGTGCCGGTGCAGGGCGCGTCGACCAGCACGCGATCGGCCTTGCCGGCGAGCCGCTTCACGCGCGAGTCGCGCTCGTGGGCGATTTCCTCCGGCTGCACGTTCGACAGTCCCGAGCGGGCGAGGCGCGGCTTGAGATTGGCGAGGCGCTTCGCGTCGACGTCGAGCGCGTAGAGGCGCCCCTGCGAGCGCATCAGCGCGCCGAGTGCGAGCGTCTTGCCACCCGCGCCCGCGCAGAAGTCGACGACGAGGTCGGTGCGCTTAGGCGCCACCAGGTAGGCGACGAGCTGGCTGCCCTCGTCCTGGACCTCGAGACGCCCGTCGGCGAGCCACGGATGGCGCGCGAGCATTGGCCGTCCGGCGATGCGCAGGCCGTGCGGCGCATAGGGTGTCGGCGCCACGCGGAAGGACTCCGCGGTCAGTGCCGCGAGCGCTTCGTCGCGTGAAGTCTTGAGCACGTTCACGCGCAGGTCGAACGGCGCGGGCACGACGAGCGCCTTGGCGAGGGCGTCGCGGCGCGCCTCGCCGTAGGCAGTGCCGAGGCGTTCCCAAAGCCAGTCGGGCAGGTCGGCCGCGACCGCGGGCGCAAGCGGTGTGGCGAGCCGACCCTTGAACCCGGCGAGCCACTCGCGCTCGGCTTCTCGCGTGACGGACTCGAGCTCGCGCACCGAGTGGCCGAGATCGCGAACCAGCACGGCCAGTGCCAGCTTGCGCGGCTCGCTCGTCTGCGCGAGCGCGCCGAGCGAGCGCATCCGGCGCAGGAAGGCGAACACGCCTCGGCGACAAGTGCGCGGTCCTGCTGCCCCATCGCCTTGTGCTCGTTGAAATAGGCGCGCAGCACCGCGTCGGCGGGGGCGGCGAACGCGCGCACGCGCTCGATCGCGGCGGCAAGTCCCGCGACGTGGTGTGGCCTCAGGGTCATTGCGTTGCCGTCGTGCCCGGTTCGTCGATGTGGATCGCGTCGAGCAGGGCGATCAGCGTACCCCGGGTGGCGTGCTCGGTGCGGATCTTCACCGGGAGGTAGTTGAGCGCCGGCGCAAGCCAGAAGTAGGCCTCGGTCCTGCCGTCCTCGCTCGTGCGGTGCCAGACCTCGGCCTCGACCGGGCCGTGCGTCCACTCGATCGTCTCGGTGCGCACGCGCGTCACCGTGACGCGATTGACGCGCCGCGTGGTCGCGATGGCGAAGCTGTGGCTTTCGGCCGTAGGCGGCTTGAAGTAGAACTGCCAGAGCAGCGTCAGCGGATCGAAGGTCGGCAACTCGATCGGCGAGGTCTTGCCGTCGTGTAGCGTCGCGATGCCGGTCTCCCAGTCGAACGACGCGCGCTCGGTGCCGCGCTTGTTGAACTTGTCGACGACGAGCTCGAGCGGCTGCAGGCCGTCGCCATTGATGACGCCGCGGCTCTCCACTCGTCCCTGGCCACGCACGAACAATGCGGCGAGACCGTGCGCCTCCGCGATCGTGAACACGCGGTACGTTCCGGCATTGTGCTCGAAGCGGTAGGTCGCGCTGCCGACGTGGAAGGCCTGGGTGCCGAAGAACACCTTGTAGGCGAGGTCGACGCGCGGCGGCAGGGTCTTTGCCGGGATGGCCGGCGCCTCCGGCGCGGCGACCTCTTCCGCGAGCACCGGCGGAGGCGCGGGTTCCGCCGTGGGAGCGGAGTCGCCGTCCGCTGCAGGTTCACCGGTCGCGACGGCTTCGCCTTCCACCGCAGGTTGCGCGACTTCGGGTTCCGTGGGTGCTTCGATCGGCGCTGGCGCGGTCGGCGGCGCGCTGCGCGGCGGCCTGGGTCGTGCCTTCGGCGGCGGCGGCCGTGGCGCGGCGGCCGCAGGAACAGGCGGTGGCGGCAGTTCCTTGACGGACACCGTGAGCGGCGTGGTGTCGCGTGTCGCGGGGAGAGAATTTGGCGCGAGGCTCACCGCAGCGTGGATCGCGACCGACATTGCGAGCGCCAGCAGCAGGCCGCGCCGCGCGCGCCACCAGGGCGACCGCGCCTCGCCGACGGCGGAAAGCCCGTTGGGCAGCGTCGCGGCGTCGGCGGAGACCGAAGACATTCTTCTTATATGGGGTCGGGCGGCGGGCACAACAAGGCGCCGACCGTCGCCACTGCATCCTGCACCGAGACGTGCCCTGCGTCGAGCACGAGCCGGCCCGCGCAGAACCAGCGCACGGCGGCCGGCAGCACGCGGTGCTCCTGTTCGAGGACCCGGGCGGCGAGGGTGGCCTCGTCGTCGCCGGGCAGCACCGGCACCGCGGCCTGCACGACGATCGGACCGACGTCGACCGCCGGCGTCACGAAGTGCACGGTGCAGCCGTGCACCTTCACGCCGTCGGCCAGCGCCCGGCGATGCGTGTGGAGCCCCGGGTATGCGGGCAGGAGTGACGGGTGGATGTTGAGCAGCCGCCCCTCATAGCGCGCGACGAACGTGTCGGTAAGGACCCGCATGAAGCCCGCCAGCACGACGAGGTCGGGTTCGCCGCGGTCGACGACGCGTGCGAGCTCGGCGTCGAAGGCCTCGCGCGAGGCGAAGTCGCTGTGCTCGACCACGGCGGTCGCGATGCCGCGCTGGCGTGCGATCTCGAGCCCGGCCGCGTGCGGCCGGTTGCTCACCACGTGCGTCACCGCACCCGCGAATCCGGGCTGCAGCGATGCGTCGGCGAGCGCCGCCAGGTTGCTGCCGCGGCCGGAAACCAGCACCGTGATGCGTCGCAGGCTCACTGGACTACCCTCCGCGCTGACGCGCTTCGGGGTGGATTCGCCCTCGGGGCGGCCCTTCAGGCTCATCGCATTGGAGCGTGTCGCCCGTGTTGCGGAGCAACGGGTTGCGTGTGCGATCGTCAGGCGACGACGGTCGCCGCCGCGCCGGCCCCGCGCGGCGCGATCGTGCCGATGCGATGCACGGTCTCGCCCGCGGCAGCGAGCAGCAGGCAGGCGCGGTCGGCGTGTTCCGGCGCGACGATCACGACCATGCCGATGCCGCAGTTGAACACGCGGTGCATCTCGTCCTCGGCGACGCCGCCCTGGGCCTGCAGCCACGAGAAGACCGCGGGCCGCGGCCAGCGCGACTTGTCGAGCCGCGCCTGCACGCCTTCCGGCAGCACGCGGGGCACGTTTTCGGTGAGCCCGCCGCCGGTGATGTGCGCCATGCCCTTGACCGGCAGGTCGCGCATCAGCGCGAGCAGCGGCTTCACGTAGATGCGCGTTGGCGTGAGCAACGCTTCGCCGAGAGTCGTCGCGCCGGCGGCGTCGGCATAGGGCGCCCCGAGATCCGCGCCGGAACGCTCGACGATGCGCCGGATCAGCGAATAGCCATTGCTGTGCGGGCCGCTCGAGGCGAGGCCGAGCACCACGTCGCCCGGACCTATGCCCTGCCCGTCGATCACTGCGCTCTTCTCGACGACGCCGACCGCGAACCCGGCGAGGTCGTACTCGCCCTCGGGATACATGCCCGGCATCTCGGCGGTCTCGCCGCCGATCAGCGCGCAACCGGCCTGCTCGCAGCCGGCGGCGATGCCACGGATCACCTGCGCGGCGACGTCGACGTCGAGCTTCCCGCACGCGAAGTAGTCGAGGAAGAACAGCGGCTCGGCGCCCTGCACCAGGATGTCGTTGACGCTCATCGCGACGAGGTCGATGCCCACGGAGTCGTGGCGCCCGAGCGTGAACGCGAGCTTGAGCTTCGTGCCCACGCCGTCGGTGCTTGCCACCAGTACCGGCTCGCGGAAGCGCTTGCCGATCTCGACCAGCGCGCCGAAGCCGCCGATGCCGGCCAGCACCTCGGGGCGCATCGTGCGCTTGGCGAACGGCTTGATGCGCTCGACGAGCGCGTCGCCTGCGTCGATGTCGACGCCGGCGTCCCGGTAGGACAGCGGGGAGGCGTTGGTGGTCACGGCTGGCGCGGCGCGGGGTGCCGCCCGGGTTGGCGTTGTGGGGCGGGAGCGGGGCGCGGTATTCTGCCGGGCTTGCCGCGCCGTCTGGAACACCGTCGATTCTAGCCCAAGTGGCAGACTCGCCCACGCCGGCACGCCCGACCTCTCGCCAACGTCCCGATGCCCCCCAACGATCCGCTGCCCTCGCCCGACCACGAGTCGACCGGTGTGCCCGTCGCGGCGGCGGGACCCGTGGCGCGCCACCACCGGCCGCTCACCACGCGCCACTACGTCGCGATCGGCGTCGCCGCGGCGATCTTCTTCGCGCTGCTGCACCAGCTCGGCCCCGTGCTGACGCCCTTCCTGGTCGGGGCGATCCTCGCCTACCTCGGCACGCCGATCGTCGACGCGATGGAGCGTCGCGGCCTGCACCGCGCGATCGGCACGACGCTCACGATCGTCGCGTTCGGCATCGCGCTCGCGGGGCTGCTGCTCGTGCTCATCCCGCTCGTGCAGGCCGAGGCGGCGCTCGCGAGCAAGCGCCTGCCGGATCTCTTCGCGCAGGCAGGCGAGCGGCTCGTGCCCTGGGTCGAACGGAGCTTCGGCGTCACGCTCGCGCTCGACCTCGCGACGGTGAAGGCCGTGATCGCCGACAACCTGGAGAGCGTGCGCGACGTCGGCCTGCGCGTGCTCTCCGGCGTGAAGAGCGGCGGCCTGCTGCTGCTCGCGATATTGATCAACCTGGCGCTGATCCCGGTGGTGATGTGGTACCTGCTGCGCGACTGGAACGTCATCGTGCGGCGCATCGACGACCTGCTGCCGCGCCCGTTCGAGCACAAGATCCGCGAGATCGCGCGCGAGATCGACTCGGTGCTGGCGGAGTTCCTGCGCGGCCAGCTGTCCGTGATGCTGGTGCTCGCCGTCTACTACGCGATCGCGCTGTGGGTGGTCGGGCTCGAGCACGCGTTCGCGATCGGCATCCTCACCGGCCTCCTGGTGTTCATCCCGTACGTGGGCTACGGTCTCGGCCTGACGCTCGGCCTGATCGCGGCGCTGCTGCAGTGGACCGGCTGGCCGTTCTTCCTCGCGGTGCTCGGCGTGTACCTGGTCGGCCAGCTGCTCGAGAACTACCTGCTGATTCCCTGGCTCGTCGGCGACCGCATCGGTCTCCATCCGCTGGCGGTGATCTTTGCGCTGCTCGCGTTCGGACAGCTGTTCGGATTCGCCGGTGTGCTGCTGGCGCTACCGGTGTCGGCGGCGCTCCTGGTGGGGCTGCGGCAGATCAGGGCCGTGTACATGGCCTCGCCGCTCTACGATGACTGAAGAGGCCCGGCAACTCACCTTCGCGCTCGCTCCACCGGCGGCGCCGACGTTCGCGAACTTCGTCACCGGCCCGAATGCCGAGGCGGTGGCGACGCTCAAGCGCTGCGCGAGCGTCGCGGGCGGCGACGCAGCGGCGGTGGTGGTGCTCTGGGGCGCGCCGGGAGCCGGCAAGTCGCACCTGTTGCAGGCAGCGGTCGACGCGGCGCGTGCCGCCGGACGCGCGGCGTCTTACGTCGCCACGCCCGCGTCGCTCGGCGACGCGACCGCCGAGACGTCGGCAATGATCGCGATCGACGACGTGGATCGCGCCGACGCGTCGGCGCAGGCGAAGCTCTTCACGCTGTTCAACGCGCTTGCCGCGCAGGGTGGACGGTTCCTGGCAACCGCCGCGGCGCCGCCGGCGAGCCTCGCCTTGCGCGACGACCTGCGCACCCGTCTCGGCTGGGGCCTGGTCTACGAGGTGCGCCCGCTCTCGGACACCGAGAAGCCGATGGCGCTCGCTGCCTATGCCCGCGAGCGTGGCTTCACGTTGCCGGACGACGTCATCGCGTACCTGCTCGCCCACGGCCGGCGCGACATGGCGTCGCTGGTGCGCACGCTCGCTGCCCTCGACGCGCATTCGCTCGCGCTGCGGCGGCCGATCACCGTGCCGCTGATCCGCGACTGGCTGCAACGGGACATCGGCCTCGGCAACCCCGCGCCGCCCGCCTGACCGCGACGTGTCAACGCGCGAGCGACCAGGGGCGTTGTGGGTGCGGAGCATGCCGAGAGCGTCGCAGCTTTGCGTCCGGACGCAGTGATTGTGCCGGATTGCGGGTGATGCAAGGCGCCACAGGCCGGCCCCCCCGCAACGCAGACCACTCAGGAAACCCACTGCCATGAACAAGCTCGTCGCCACGCTCGTCGCCGGCCTCGTCGCCGCCTCGTCGAGTGCCTTCGCCCAGACTGCCGCACCCGCCACGACTCCCGCCCCGGCTCCGGCCGCCAAGGCGCCTGCCGCCCCGCCGCCGCCCACCGGCCGGACGACCGCTACCCAAGGGACGGGCGCGGCCGCCACCGCCGCCGCCGCGGCGCCCACGACCGTCAAGGCCGTTCAGCCCGGGCTGCTCGAAGTGGCCGGCCCCCGCGTCAACGAAGTCGTCGCCGCCGGCATCCAGAAGATCACCGCGACGCCCGGCAAGGGCGCCCGCTCGATCGCGGTACAGTCGCCGTGGGGCAACAGCTACTTCGGCTGGCCGAAGGACGTGAAGCCCGTCGCGTTCACGATCGAGACCGGCAAGCCCAAGGGTGCAGCGACGATCAACGCGCCCGGCTTCACCGACGCGAACAAGGCCGACTACAGGGCTGCGATGGAGGCTGTGGTCCCAGTGGCGATCGCCAAGACCGGCGACGCCCGGGCCGCGAAGGAACACACTCGCAAGTAACGCGGGTTCGCCGCGTTTCGCGATGTCGCCATCGCGGGGACGCAACCGCAGCCACGGAGACCCTCGGCGCGAGCCGGGGGTCTTGTCGTTTCGGCGCGGACACGAGTCGAGTCGCGCGCGTGTGCGCCACGGCGGCGTGTGCCGTCCTGTCAGAATAGTGACATGCACGAGGAGCCGATCGTCCGTCCCGCCGTGACCGTCGCCGCGATCGTCGAGCGCGACGGCACGTTCCTGCTCGTGCGCGAGCGGACCAAGGCGGGGCTGCGCCTGAATCAGCCCGCGGGTCATCTCGAGCCGGGCGAGACGCCGGCGCAGGGCTCAGCGCGCGAGACGCTCGAGGAGTCCGCGTGGCACGTCGAGCCGTTCGCACTGGTCGGCGTCTACCGTTGGGAAGCGCCCGACACCGGCGCGACTTTCGTGCGCTTCGCCTACGCGGCGCGGCCGCTCGGGTACGCGCGTGGGCAGCCGCTCGACCACGGCATCGTCGATGCGCTGTGGCTCACCTACGACGAGCTCGCGGCGCGTCGCGACGAGCACCGCAGCCCGCTCGTGATCCGCTGCATCGACGACTACCGCGCCGGGAGGCGCTTCCCGCTCGACTTCGTGCAGGACGTGATCGGGCCGGGGGCGGGGCTGCCGTGAGCGCGGCGGGCGCAGCCCAGGCCCGAAGGGCCCGTCGCCGGGCGAACGGATACGCGGCCGACATGCGACCTTGCGCACGACACGAGCCTGCAAGGAGGCCGGCGTGACTCGACGCGAGCGCGTGATCGTCGGCATGTCCGGCGGCGTCGACTCGTCGGTTGCGGCGTGGCTGCTGAAGGAGCAGGGCTACGACGTGGTCGGCGTGTTCATGAAGAACTGGGAGGACGACGACACCGAGGCGTACTGCACGTCGCGAGAGGACCTGGTCGACGCCGCGAGCGTCGCCGACGTGATCGGCATCGACCTCGAGGCGGTCAACTTCGCGGCGGAGTACCGCGAGCGCGTGTTCGCGCACTTCCTGCGCGAGTACCAGGCGGGGCGCACGCCGAATCCCGACGTGCTGTGCAACAGCGAAATCAAGTTCGCGGCGTTCCTCGAGCACGCGCGTACGCTCGGCGCCGACTGGATCGCCACCGGCCACTACGCGCGGGTGCGACGGCCCGCGGGGGAGGGCGGGCCGGTCGAATTGCTGAAGGCCGTCGACGCGACCAAGGACCAGAGCTACTTCCTGCATCGCCTCACGCAGGCGCAGCTCGCGCCGGTGCTGTTCCCCCTGGGCGATACGCCCAAGCGCGAGGTGCGCGCGATCGCGAAGCGGGTCGGCATCCCGACGTGGGCAAAGAAGGACTCGACGGGCATCTGCTTCATCGGTGAGCGCCCCTTCCGTGACTTCCTCGCACGCTACCTGCCGCGCGAGCCGGGGCCGATCGTCACGCCGGAGGGGCGCGAACTGGGCCGCCACACGGGGCTCGCCTACTACACGCTGGGACAACGCCAGGGCCTCGGCATCGGTGGCACGCGCGGCGCGAGCGATGCGCCGTGGTTCGTCGCGGGCAAGGACCGCGCGCGCAATGCGTTGATCGTCGTGCAGGGACACGATCACCCGCTGCTCCACCGCGATACGGTCGACGCACAGGAGGCGCACTGGATCGCGGGCGAAGCGCCTTCGATGCCCGCGCGGCTCGGCGCGAAGACGCGCTACCGCATGCCGGATGCCGCGTGCACGGTGAACACAACCGTGGACACGACGGTGGGCGCGACCGACGGCTTCCTGCGCGCGACCTTCGACGCGCCGCAGTGGGCGCCGACACCTGGCCAGTATCTCGTGCTCTACGACGGCGACACGTGCCTCGGCGGAGCCGTGATCGTCGATCGAGGCGGCAACGTTTCCGGCAGTCGCGTCGAGGCGGCCGTCGCAACGTAGGTGCGCCGCATGCCCGGGCCCTCGCGATGGGGCCCGGGACTCCGTGTCGTCAGAACGGAATGTCGTCGTCGAAGTCGTCGGTGTTCTTCTTGCTGGGGGCGGCGCCGCCGCGACTCGCGCCGGACCCGCCGCCGCCACCACCTCCACCTCCACCACCTGCAGCGCCACCACCTGCAGCGCCACCGGAGCGCCGGCCGCCACCCGCGTCGCCGGCGCCGAACTCGGCATCACCGCCGCCGCCACCCCCGGCGTCACGCGCGCTGCCGATCAGCTGCATGCGATCGGCGACGATCTCGGTCGAGTATTTCTCGACGCCTTCCTTGTCCGTGTATTTGCGCGTCTGCAGTCGGCCCTCGATGTAGACCGAGCGGCCCTTCTTCAGGTACTCGCCGGCGATCTCGGCCTGGCGTCCGAACAGCACGACGGTGTGCCACTCGGTGCGCTCCTGCTTTTCGCCGCTCTTGTCCTTCCACTGCTCGGACGTCGCGATGCGCAGGTTGGTGACGGCATCGCCGCCGGTGGTGTAGCGCGTCTCGGGGTCGCGGCCCAGGTTGCCGAGCAGAATCACTTTGTTGACCGAGGCCATCAGGTTTCTCCCATCGAATAGGTGGAGGGATAGGTAGGCGGGGCGCTCATCGAGGCGCTGACCACAAGCCACACGGCCGTCAGCGCGATCCCGAGCCCGAACACGGCGGCAGGGCCGGCGTGCTGGGCGAGAAAGCCGCCGGCCGCGGCGCCGAGGAACGCGCCCAGGAACTGCACGCTCGAATAGACACCGGTGGCCGTGCCCTTCTGCGCTGGCGGTGCGAACTTGGACACGAGGGACGGCAGCGTCGCCTCGAGCAGGTTGAACGCGGCGAAGAAGACCACCAGGCCAAGCACCAGCAGGGGCAGCGAGGAGCCGGCGAGCGCGAGCACCACCTGCCCGACGAGAAGAATCAGCACCGCGCCCATGAACACCGCCTTGCTGCGCGCGGGCCGATCGGCGGCGCGCAGCAGCGGCAGCATGAGCAGCACCGAGCCGACCATCACCGGCAGGTACACCTTCCAGTGCGCCTCGGCGACCAGGCCGGCGTCGCGCAGCGCGAACGGCACCTGCACGAACAGCGCCATCAAGAGCGCGTGCAGCGCGAAGATGCCGTAGTTGAGGCGCAGCAGCTGGCCGTCGGCGAGCACCTTGCCGAACGCCGCGAGGCCGGGCGCGCGTGGATGCACGTGCGCGGGGTCGGGGTCCGGGACGCGGCGCTTCAACACGACGATCGCGCCGAGCGCGAGCACGCCAGTGAGCACGAAGATCCCCGGCACGCCGATCCACGCCTTCAGCACGGGACCGAGGATCAGGGAGAGCGCGAACGTCGCGCCGATCGTCATGCCGATCGCGGCCATAGCACGGGTGCGGACCTCGTGGCGCGTCAAGTCGGCGGTGAGTGCGATCACCGCGGCGGAGATCGCGCCGGCGCCCTGTATCGATCGCCCGGCGATCGTCCACCAGATGTTCGGCGCCCACGCGGCAACGAAGCTGCCGAACGCGAAGAGCAGCAGCCCGACGACGATCGTCGGCTTGCGGCCGAAGCGATCGGAGGCCCAGCCGAAGGGGATCTGCAGGATCGCCTGCGTGAGGCCGTAGGCGCCGAGCGCGATGCCGACCAGCGTGTGGTCGCGGCCGCCGGGGAGCGTCTCGGCGTACAGCGCGAACACCGGCAGGATGATGAACATGCCCAGCATGCGCAGCCCGTAGATGCCGGCGAGCGACGCCGTGGCGCGCCGCTCGAGCGCGGTCATGCGCTCGCGGACGGGGCGGCCGGCGGCAGGTTCGGCGGTGTCGGTCCGCACCGCGGAGCGATCGGGCGCGGACTTGTCGTGCATCGTGACGAACCAGTGCTGTGATCGGGCAATCGAAACGCAGTATAGTAACAGGTTGGCCACGCTCGCCTTAGGCCGGATGGCCAACCGAGGCCGCCGACCCGCGCATCCCCCATGGAATCGATCCGCATCCGCGGCGCACGCACGCACAACCTCAAGAACCTGAGCCTCGACCTGCCGCGGCTGCGGCTCATCGTCATCACCGGGCTCTCCGGCTCGGGCAAGAGTTCGCTCGCGTTCGACACCCTCTACGCGGAGGGCCAGCGCCGCTACGTCGAGTCGCTGTCCGCCTATGCGCGGCAGTTCCTGCAGCTGATGGAGAAGCCCGACGTCGACCTCATCGAGGGGCTCTCGCCGGCGATCTCGATCGAGCAGAAGGCGACCTCGCACAACCCGCGCTCGACGGTCGGCACGGTCACCGAGATCCACGACTACCTGCGCCTGCTGTACGCCCGCGTCGGCGATCCGTACTGCCCCGACCATCCGGAGCAGAAGCTCGCGGCGATGACGATCTCGCAGATGGTCGACGTGACGCTCGCGATGCCCGAGGAAACGAAGCTCGCGATCCTCGCGCCGGTGGTGGTGAACCGCAAGGGCGAGCACCTCGAGCTCGTCGCGGAGCTCCGCGCACAGGGCTTCGTGCGGCTGCGCGTCGACGGCAAGGTGGTCGAGATTGACGCCGTGCCGAAGCTCGCCAAGACCACGAAGCACACGATCGAGGTGGTCGTCGACCGCATCAAGGTGCGCGCCGACATGAAGCAGCGCCTCGCCGAGTCCTACGAGACCGCGCTGCGGCACGGCGACGGCCGCGCGATCGCCGTCGAGATGGACACGGGCGTCGAGCACCTGTTCTCGGCCAAGTTCGCCTGCCCGGTGTGCAACTACTCGCTCGCCGAGCTCGAACCGCGGCTGTTCTCGTTCAACAACCCGGTCGGCGCCTGCCCGCGCTGCGACGGCCTGGGCTCGATCAGCTTCTTCGATCCCAAGCGCGTCGTCGCCTTCCCGCAGCTGTCGCTCGCCTCGGGCGCGATCAAGGGCTGGGACCGCCGCAACCAGTTCTACTTCCAGATGCTGCAGGGCCTTGCCAAGCACGCGGGCTTCGACCTCGACCGGCCGTTCGCGAAGCTGCCCGAGCGCGTCCAGAGCCTCGTTTTGCACGGCTCGGGCGGCGAGAAGATCCCCTTCACCTACCTCAACGACCGCGGCCGCACGATCGTCAAGGAGCACGCGTTCGAGGGGATCATCCCCAACCTCGAGCGTCGCTACCGCGAGACCGACTCGATGATGGTGCGCGAGGAGCTCGCCAAGTACCTGAACGACAAGCCGTGCCCGGAGTGCAACGGCACGCGGCTGAAGCGCGAGGCGCGGCACGTCAAGGTGGGCGCCGGCGCCGACGCCCGGGCGATCTTCGAGATCTCAGGCTGGCCGTTGAAGCAGACGGCGGGCTTCTTCGCGGGCCTCGCGCTCGAGGGCCACAAGGCGGCGATCGCCGACAAGATCGTCAAGGAAATCGTGTCGCGTCTCGCGTTCCTGAACAACGTCGGCCTCGACTACCTCTCGCTCGACCGGTCCGCGGAAACACTGTCCGGCGGCGAGGCGCAACGCATCCGCCTCGCGAGCCAGATCGGTTCGGGGCTGACGGGCGTGATGTACGTCCTCGACGAGCCGTCGATCGGCCTGCACCAGCGCGACAACGACCGGCTGCTTGCCACGCTGAAGCATCTGCGCGACCTCGGCAACAGCGTGATCGTC
>Ga0105103_10001049_pt1 | contig 15608 bp, 11 predicted proteins | sample PPLLaktember2015_2_FD_79107 | JGI IMG/M metagenome (GOLD analysis project Ga0105103, IMG submission 79107) | Freshwater sediment microbial communities from Prairie Pothole Lake near Jamestown, North Dakota, USA - PPLs Lake P7 Core (6) Depth... | ecosystem: Environmental > Aquatic > Freshwater >...
GACCGCGACCGTCTACACCCAGGCGCCGCAGACCGCCGCGCCATCGGCGTCCACGCCGGCCGCCGACCTTCCGGCCGTCGAACCCGCGGCCGCCGCAGCGGTAGACCGGATGGGCGACTACATCAAAGCGCTCAAGATCTTCTCCATCCAGGCAGAGACCTCCACGGACGAAGTCTTGATGGCCGGCCCCAAGGTCCAGTACGGCGGCTCGGTGGACCTCACCTATCAGTCCCCCGACAAGCTGCGGATGCGCGTCATCCGCGACGACATGGACGACCAGCAGTTCTTCTACGACGGCGCCACGCTCACCTTCTGGGTGCCGGCACAGAAGGTCTACGCCAGCGTGCCGATGACGGGCCTGGTGCCCGATACCATCGCGACCGTGGAGTCCAAGTACGACGTCAGCTTTCCGCTCGGCGACCTGCTCTCGCGCGCGGCGCGCAAGGAACTGATGAAGGGCGTCGAAGCCGGCATCGTGGTCGGTACGGGTCGCGTGAACGGCGTCGAGTGCGATCACCTCGGCTTCCACCAGGCCGGCGCCGATTGGCAGCTCTGGATTGAGAAGGGCGACCGTCCCCTGCCGCGCAAGCTGGTGATCACCACGCTGACCGAGCCGAGCCAGCCGCAGCACGAGGTGGTGATGACCTGGAACCTCACGCCGGCCGCCTCCGACAATAACTTCAGCTTCGCGCCGCCCGAGGGCGCCCAGCGCATCGTGATTGCCGAACGCGCGGCTCCTTCGCAGAAAGAGGTCAAGTGATGAACCGCACCATTTGTCACCATGCCGTGGCCACACCGCTCGTCGCCATGGCCCTGCTGATGCTCGTCGCGCCGACGGCGCAGGCGGATCGGCGCCAGACGAAGAACACCACCAGGACCAACATCAGCGGGAACCGAAGCAACAACGTCAACGTGAACAACCGGAACAACGTGAACGTGAACAACCGCAACAACGTCAACGTGGACCGCAGAACGAACGTCAACGTGAACCGCGACGTGGACGTGAACGTCAACGTGAACCACCGCGGCTACTACGGCGGCGGCTACTACTACAACAGCGGGCCGAGCGTGGCCGGCGTGGTCGCAGCCACGGTGGCCACGGCAATCGTGGTTGGCGCGGTGTACAGCAGCCTGCCGCCCAACTGCACCACCATCGTCGCGAACGGCATTGCTTACCAGAGCTGCGGCGGTTACTACTACCAGCCGCGCTATCAGGGCACCAGCGTCACCTACGTCGTCGTCAACCGCCCCTGACTGCGTCACGCCGCCGTGCATCGCGGGTGACGGGATCTGCGTCTATTGAGAGTCCACTGACAGAAGACAGTTCACCCGTGACGGGATTATGGCGATGATTCATCTACCTCGCAGCGGCCGGCTGGCCACGGCGGCAGTCTGCCTGCTCATGGTCGCAGGCCCGGCGCGCGCGCAGCGGCCGGCCAGCGCGACGACGGTCACAAGCGCGCCGTCGACGATCGCCGCGGTGACCACGACGGCGGCGACCGCTGCGGCGGCGGCACCAGTACCAGACAGTGCCCAGACCGGCGCGGCCCGCCGCCAGAAGATCGGCGTCGCCTTCGGCGGTGGCGCGGCGAAGGGCTTCGCCCACATCGGCGTGCTGCGGTGGTTCGACGAGCACCGCATCCCCGTGGACGTCGCCGCCGGCACCAGCATGGGCGGTCTGATCGGCGGGGCGTTCGCCGTCGGGCTCTCCCCAGCCGAAGTGCAGACGTTCGCCGAGGACATCGACTGGGACACCGTCTTCCTCAACGACACCCCCTTCAAGAACAAGACGTGGCGGCGCAAGGAGGATGCGCGCCGGTTCCCGGCCCAGATCGAATTCGGATTGAAGCGCGGGCTGATCTCACCGACCGGCCTCAACTCCGGCCGCGAGGTGGATTCGGTCATCGACGGCCTGACGTTCCCATACGACCTCGTGACCGACTTCGATCAGCTGCCGACGCCGATGCGGCTGGTCGCAGCGGACACCCGCAAGGCCGAAGTGGTGGTGATGGGGTCCGGCAACCTGTCGGACGCGATGCGCGCGACGATGTCGCTGCCCGGCATCTTTCCACCGGTGGCGATCGGCGAACAGCTGCTCGTGGACGGTGGCACGCTCAACAACGTCCCGGCAGACGTGGTGCGGGCCATGGGCGCCGATTTCGTCATCTCCATCGACGTCGGCGGCGGCGCCGAAGCGGCCGAGGCGGCCACCCAGGAAGCGAAGAACGCGCCGACGATCTTCAGCGTGATGGGGGCGGCCATCGACACCATGATGCGGAGCGCCACCAATCGCGCGCTCAAGGAAACCGATCTGCTGATCGTGCCGAAGATCCTGCCCTACGGCGGCATGAGCTGGAAGGACAGCCGCGCTCTGGCGCAACGCGGCTACGAGGCGGCCGAGGCCCATCGCGAGGCGCTGCTGAAGCACCAGTTGGACGAGGCCACGTACGCCGCGTGGCAAGCCGCGCGACAGGCCCGTCGCCGCAGCGCCGCCTTTACACCGGCATTCGTCGACGTCGTCGGCGGCGAGGACTCGCGGCGCAAGCTGATCGACGATGCGATCGCCGATCTCAAGGGCCAGCCGCTCGATCTGACGGCGCTGAAGGCGGCCATGGACCGGCTGCACGGCACCGATCGCTACGAGACGATCCGCTACGGCCTGGTGGAGCGTGACGGCCAGACCGGGCTGCAGATCGATCTGGTCCAGAAGGGCTGGGGCCCGCCGTTCCTGGAACTGGGCTTCGAGCTGAACAACCTGTCGACCACCACGTTCGCGGCCGACCTCGCGGGGCGGGCGACCTTCGACGGCTTCCTCGGTGGCGGCTCGGAGTTCCGCTTCGACTTCAGCGTCGGCACCACGCAGTTGCTGGCCGGCGAGAACTTCCGCCCGCTCTGGGGGACGCCGTTCTTCCTGGCGCCGCGCGCCTTCTGGATGGAAACCCCGCGCTACTTCGTGCAAGACGGCGAGATCGCCGCCGAGTATCAATTGAGCCGGCTGGGTTGGGGCGCTGACTTCGGCGTGCTGATCGGCAACAAGGGACAGATTCGCGTCGGCTACGAGCAGTCCGACACCGAGGTGACGCTGGACATCGGCAGCCCGCTGCTGCCGACCCGCAACGGCACGGAGTCCCTGGTGCGGCTGGACGTGCAGGTGGACACCCAGAACAGCCCGATGGTGCCGACCCGCGGGGTGTTCCTGCGCGGCCGCGTCGATCGCTACCTGGATGTCGCCGACGTCATTCCGGCGATCGGTGACCCGTTCGATGATGTCGAGGACTTCACGAGGCTCGAGTTGAAGGGCTCGTGGTTCAAGCGGGTAGGAATGGGCCGGATTCTCACCGGCGGCGGCTACGGCACGACCTTCGACGCCAAGCCGGGGCAGCCCTACAACTTCACGCTGGGCGGGCCGTTCAACCAGGGCGCGCTCGTGCCGGGGACGCTGGTCGGCCCGAACTACATCCAGGCGACCGGCGGCTACCTGCACGAGATCGGCCGGCTGCCCTCGCTGCTCGGCGGCCCGGTGCTGGCCGGCGGCTGGCTCGAGACGGGCGGCGTCTACGACGACTTCGACGACAAGATCTGGAACAACAACTTGAGTGGCGGCGTGATCGTCGAGTCGATTCTCGGCCCGGTCTTCGGCGGCATCAGCATCGACCTGGACGGCGGCTGGCGCTACTACATCTCGATTGGAAGGCTCTTCAGATAAGTTCAAAGTTCAAGAGTTCAAGAGTTCAAAGTTGTAGAGCGTTCGAGTCTGGCGTGTGCTGCGCGAAGGACTGCGAGGCCGGCGACACGGGAGCGACAGCCCGGCACTTCAGGCGCCGATCGTCCCGCGTACAGAAGGCGGGGTGCCGCGCTGCTGTCGCAACCGGCACCCCGCTTGTCCTCTAACTTTGAACTCTTGAACTCTTGAACTTTTGAACTTTGAACTCTAAGCGATCTTAGCTCGGTACCTGCAGCTCCGGCATCGGTGGCGCCGAGAACAGTCGTCGCGTCGGCGCCGCCAGCATGCGGGCCCACTTCTCGGCGCGCGACACGCGCGCGCTGTCGGTGGCGATGCCGGTGTTCGCGTACATCTGCCGGTAGAGCTTCGAGACGAGCACGAAGGCCAGCCGCGACTTCAGCGACTTGACGCACTTCGATCGCTGCCAGATCTTCGGCAGGCTGTAGAACTCGTCCCACACGCCCTGCGTGCGATCGCGGATTTCGTTCGCGGCCATCAGCGGATGTGGCGAGTAGACCTTCGGGCGCACGGCCTGCGGGATGAGCCAGTGCCGCGTCAGCGGGATGCCCTGGATGCGCGTCTCGTCGGTGGCCATTTCCCGTTCCCACCGCTCGAAGTCGACGGTGCCCGGGAAGGGCGTGAGCATCACGAACTGCGCGAACGTGATGTCGGCCTTCTCGGCCAGCGCCGCGGTGGCGTCGAACGTGGAGGGCGTGTCGCTCGGCAGGCCGAAGATGAACGAGCCGAGCACGTGCACGCCGTGCCGGCGGAACACCTTCAGCCGTTCGGCGAGCTCGTCGCCGTGCAGGTTGAAATCCTTGTAGACGTCCTTCAGGCCTTCGGGCGTGACGGACTCGATGCCGACGAGCGCGCCCTTGATGTTGGCGCGGCGCATCGCGTCGAGGAACTCGGGGTCCTCGGCGGCTTCCATCGTGATCTGCGTGAAGAACACCATGTCACGCGGGAGCTTCTCCATGCGCGACATCAGCTCGAAGCGCTCGTCGCGGATCGCCTTCAGCCGGTCGTAGCCGGACTTGTCGGTGCGGCGATCCGCCATCTTCAGATCGTTCAGCGCGACGGGATAGAAGTTGTCGTCGGCGAGGGCGATGAAGCGGAATCCCTTCCGCCGCAGCTCGACGATCTCTTCGACGATGGCGTCGGTGGCGCGCACGCGAGGCTTCTGCCCGTCGGTGCGCCAGACCGAGCAGAACGAGCAGTGCTTCGGGCAGCCGCGAACGGTCTGTACCGAGGCCCACATGTAGCGATCCTGGGGCAGCAGATCCCAGCGGGCCTTGGTGAGCCGCTCGCCATCGACCCGGCCGCCCTCGTAGATCCGCTCGGGGGTGCCATGGGCGCACGCGTCGATGACGCGGCCCCACACCAGGTCGCCGTCACCCTTGACGACGGTGGTGGCGGCGCCGAGCTCGTGTGATTCTTCGGGAAACAGGGTCGCGTGGATGCCGCCAAAGACGACGTGGGCGCCCCGCGCCTTTACCAGGCGGCCGATTTCGTAGCCGCGGAGGGCGTTGCCGCTGTGGATGCCGATCCCCACGACATCCCCTGCCGCGATGGAGTTGATGTCGAGGGGTTCGAGCGTTTCGTCAGTGATGACCGGGTCGCCATAGGACGCCGGTGTGGCGGAGGCCAGCACATAAAGCCAGCGAGGGGTGATAACGGCCACTCCGAACGCGAGATGGCTCGGATTGACCAGATGAACGCGCATCGACACACTTTACCTGTTCGATGGCGACGCCGTCCATGAATCTACGCCTGTCCGCCGTCCTCTTCCTGTTCCTGTTCGTTCTCGTCGGGCGGGAGCTCGTCGCCCCACGGATTGGCCTGGGGGCCAGGCACAATGCCGGCGATGTCGGGATCCTCGCCGGACGTACGCGATCCAGACGCACGGCGCACTTTGGCTTCCTCGCGACGCGCCGTCTTCTGCTGATGCCGCTCGGCACGGGCACGTTCGCGCTCGCGCTTTCCTCGGCCCATCGGTCCTCGTACGGCCATGTTCCTCCTCGTTCTGCCTGGCGAAAGTCGGTGCTACCAGCGGGGCTCGCGTCGGCGATTGCCGCCGCCACCGCCGCCGTATCCACCGCCACCGCCGCCACGGCGATCGCCACCGCCGCCACCCTCACCGAATCCGCCGGTGCGCGGGGCCTTGGGACGTGCTTCGTTGATTGCGAGCGTTCGGCCGCCAAGCTGTGTGTTGTTGAGCTGGTCAATCGCCTTCTGTGCACCCTCGTCGGATGACATCTCGACGAACGCGAAGCCGCGTGCACGACCCGTCATCTGGTCACGCATGACCGTGACCGTTTCCACCGTATCGACCTGGCTGAAGAGATCGTGCAATTCCTCTTCGGTCGTCTGAAACGGCAGGTTCCCCACAAACAGCTTGCGTCCCATCGCTACTCCCACTCTGGACACCAATACCCAAAGAAAAAAGGGGGCCCAGAAATGAGGGCGCCCCTTTCCGGTGTCTCTGATTTCCTGTCATTACGTTAACACTATTCGCCCCCGGACGCTAACGAGGCTCTGCAGTAGGATCGGCCCATGTTCGACTGGCAGGAAGTGTCGCAACGACGCGGCATTGCGGCCACGCTGACGGTGCTCGCGGGCCTCTCGATCCTGGCGCCGTTGCGGCCCGCCGCCAGCCCCGAAACCACCGTCGGACTGTTCCTGATCGTCGGCGCGATTCTCGAATGGGTACACGGCCAGCGCCGCCCCACCGCCGGCGAGCGGCTGTCCGCCTGGCGTGAAGGCGCGGTCACGCTCCTGATGGCCTCGCTGCTGCTCGGCGCTCCCCTCCTCAGTGGCAGCGCCCTCGTCATCTTCCTGGCCGTCTCCTTCATCGTCGAAGGCGTGCGCCACGTGACGCGCGGGCTCTATCGGCCGGCCGGCAGCCAGCCGCGAAGGCTGACGGCCGGCGCCTTCGACATCATGGCCGGAGTCGCGCTCCTCCTGTTCCTGCGCGGCGACGCCGCCATCGTCTGGACCGTCGCGGCGGCCGGCGCCTTCCGGCTGTTCGATGCCGCCCGCCGTATCGCCAGGGCGCGGGTCGTGGGCTGGGACCAGGCCGGCGATTCGCTGATCGAAGACCTGCAGCTGCTCGACGTCCCCGAACTGAAGGCCCTGGGCGATACGCTCGAAATGGAGGCCACTGCACGCGCGCCGGTGGACCGCGGGTGGGTGACGGCGTTTCTCGCCACGCTGCTGGCCATTCACGCCGGCCGCATGGGCGGCGGCCTGTCGCTCAGCAGCCTGCTCGGCCCGGTCGCCGCCGTGCTGGGCGACGTCGTCGTGGCCCTGCTCTTCACCATGGGCGTGGCGCTGCCCTTCCACCTGATGGTGCAGCGTGCCAGCCACCCCTTCGAGCGGCGGGCCTGGCGCTGGCTGGTGACGCGCACGTCCGTATCGCGCTCTGGCCGGCTGCTGGGCGGCACCGTGCGTACGGTGCTGATGTCGCGCCTCCGCTCCGAGATGCAATGGCAGCTGGCACGCCTGTCGCTGCCGGCGGCCATCGGGCGCGGCGTGCGCATCGGGCTGCCATTTGCGGCCATCATCGCTGCGACGGTCCCCATGTGGGGCATGAGCTGGTACTTCGACACCGAGAACTGGGCGGCGGGCATCTACAACTCGTGGGCGGAAACACGCACGGACGATTGGCGCGCGGCCATGGTCCGGGCCGTGGCCGCGTCAGAACGCCAGGCGGGGCGCGTCCCCGATTTCAGTGTCTCCCCGCCCGGGCTGGGCCCGTCGTTCTCGTTCGTCGTCATCGGCGACACGGGAGAAGGAGACGCGTCGCAGCACGTGCTGCACGACCAGTTGCTGTCCGTCACCGCTCGCGAGGACGTGCGGTTCGTCCTGGTCTCGTCCGACGTCGTCTATCCGACGGGGGCGATGAGGGACTACGAGGCAAAGTTCTGGCTGCCGTTCAAGGGCGTGACCAAGCCGGTGTTCGCCATCCCTGGCAATCACGACTGGTATGACGCCCTGGAAGGCTTCAACGCCACGTTCCTGACCGCCGGCGCCGCCAGGACGGCGATCGCCGCACGCGTCAATGCCGACCTCAAGATCAGCACCACCACCGCGGGGCGCATCGACGAGCTCGTGGCCGAGGCCGCCCGGCTCCGCCGCGAATACGCCGTGCCCACCGGGTTCCAGCAGGCCCCGTTCTTCGACATCCAGACCGACACCTTCGCGCTCGTCGCCGTCGACACCGGGGTCGTCAAGCGCGTGGACGACGAGCAGCTGGTGTGGCTGGAGCAGGCGCTGGCCCGCGCACGCGGCAAGACCATCCTCGCGGTGCTCGGACACCCGTTCTATGCGGGCGGGATGGACCTGAGGCCGGGCCACGAGGATTTCCAGAAGCTCTACGACCTGCTGAAGGCCAACGGCGTCGCCACCGTGATGGCCGGAGACACGCACGATCTGGAGCACTACGTGGAACCAGACGGGCGCGGAGGGGACGCGATGCAGCACGTCGTGAACGGCGGCGGTGGTGCCTACCTGAGCTTTGGCTCCGCCCTGGCCTGGCCCGCCGAACCCGCGCTGGGACACTGGGCGTACTACCCCTCGTCCTCCGCCGCCATCGCGAAGATCGACGCGCAGACGCCCTGGTGGAAGCGGCCCGCCTGGTGGTGGACGCGCGGCTTCGGGGCGTGGCCGTTCTCGGCGGAATGGCTGTCGGCGGCCTTCGACTACAACACCGCGCCGTTCTTCCAGAGCTTCGTCGAGGTGCGAGTGGAGCCGGGTCGTCTGGTGATTCGCCCGTACGGGCCACACGGGCGCCTGCGCTGGTCCGACCTCTCCACCTCCCCGGGTGCGCGTCCGGCCGGGGCGGGTCCGGACGATCCCGTGGAGTGGGTGTCGGAAGGGCAGCGATAGAATGCTCGTCGGTGTTCTGGCTGCTTCCCCTGCACGTCGTCGCCCTGTTCCTGGCGACCGGACTGTCCATCTGGGCGGCGGTGATCGCGCGCAGCCGGAGAGCCGTGCCGGGCAGCAACTCGTTCGGCTGGCTGATGCTGGCGGTGGCGCACTGGTGCCTGATCAGCGCGCTCCATGCGCTCGTCACCGAAACAGCGGCACGCATCGTACTCAACAAGGTGCTGTTCCTTTCGGTCGCGAGCATCGGCGTGCTGTGGCTGTCGTTTGCCAGCGGCTATGCCCGCATCGGCTGGCCCTCCCGCCCCGGCGTGCGCGCGGCGCTGTGGCTCGTTCCCGCCGCCACGATCCTCCTCGCCATCACGAATGAAGCGCACGGCCTGATCTGGGCGGACGTCACGCTGCGCGACACGCCGTGGGGGGCGCGGCTCGTCTACACGCCCGGCGCGTGGTTCTGGGTGCACGTGGTGTTCACCTACGTGCTCGTGGCCATCGGCTCGTGGATGCTCGCCGTTGGCGTGAGCACGTTTCCGCCGCCGTACAGGCCGCAGTTCTGGGCCGTGATCGTCGGCGTCATGATGCCGATCGTCGGCAACATGACATTTCTCTCGCAGTGGCGGGCCCGCGGCGGCTTCGACGTCACGCCGCTCGCGTTCGCGGTCTCTGGGCTGTGCTTCACCTGGGGCCTCTATCGCTATCGACTGTTCGGTCTGGTGCCGGTCGCGCGCGACATGGTGGTCGACAGCATGGAGGACGGCGTGATCATCCTCGATGGCGATCGGCGGGTGGTCGACCTCAACGCCGCCGCTGAACGCTGCACCGGCGGCACCGCGAAGTCGGTCGGCCACGAGATTGGCGATGTGGTGCCCTGGTGGAACGCCGCCGCCGAGGAGCGCGCGTCGTCCGACCTGCCCGCCGTGGTGAAGACCGAGCCGGGGCCGCGCTTCCTGGAGGTGCGCATCTCGCCCGTTCGCGATCGCACGCGCCACTTCACCGGATGGCTGGTGGTGATCCGTGACATCTCGGCGCGCCGCCGCGCCGAGGCCGAACGCTACGCGCTCGAGCGCCGCGTGCAGGAGCAGCAGAAGTCCGAGAGCCTCACCGTGTTCGCGGCCGGCGTCGCGCACGACTTCAACAACCTGCTGACGAGCATCCTCGGCAACGCCGACCTCCTGGCGATGCAGGCGCCACCCGACTCCAGCCAGCGCCGGACTGCAGAGGCCATCGTCATCGGCTCGCAGCGGGCGGCCGACCTGGTGTCGAAGATGCTGGCATACGCGGGCGAAGGGCGCGTGGTTTCCGAGCGCGTGGACCTCGACACGCTGACGCGCGAGATGGTGGACGTGCTCGAAGCGTCGGTGACCAGGCACTGCACGCTGGTTTACAACAGCCCAGGCCCCCTCCCGCTGGTGGACGCCGACCCGACCCAGATCCGCCAGGTGGTGCTGAACCTGATCATCAACGCGACGGAGGCCGTCGACGAGGGCGGGCTGGTGACCGTGGCCACCGGCCAGGAGTTGCTGGACCGCGAGGCCCTGTCACACATGACGTTCGGCGCGGACGTGGATCCCGGCCCCTATGTGTTCGTGGACGTCGTCGACAACGGCCACGGGATCAGCGACGAAACCCTGTTGCGGATGTTCGACCCGTTCTTCTCCACGAAGGATCAGGGCCGCGGCCTGGGCCTCGCGGCCGTGCGCGGCATCGTCCGCAGCCATCAGGCCGCACTGCGCGTCAGTTCAGCACCCGGTCAGGGCACGCGCTTTCGCGTCTGGCTCTCCCTCATGCCGGGCCGTCAGGCCCGCTCAGCCACGAACTGATCTCGTCGAGCCGCCGCACGCGCGGGCAATCCGCGTGCGGGTAGAGATCGGCGACGTCATACAACACCGCGCCCCCCAGCCCCGCCTGGCGCGCGCCGGCGACGTCCACGTGATAGAGGTCACCGACGTGCACGGTGCGTTCGGCAACGGCGCCCGACTCGGCCAGCGCCAGGTGGAACAGGCGCGGATCGGGTTTCTCCACGCCCCAGTCGTGCGAGTCGAGCATCGCGTCGAACCAGCGCGTCAGGTCCAGGCGATCGAACAGGTGGCGCAGCCGCCCGTTGGCGTTGGACACCACTACCAGCCGCAGCCCGCGCTCCCTGAACGCCTGCAGCGCCGGGACCACATCCTCGTCCACGTGCTCCCACAGGTTGTTCGCCTGGTGATAGTCGCGGAGCGAGGCGAGCGCCGCGTCGGTGGCGTCCGACAAGGGCACCCCGACCTGATCGAGGATGAGGTTGAAGTACATCCAGCCGCGTTTCCGGTCGTCGGTGGCGCCGATCACGGCCGCCTCGTCCAGAACGCGCATCGCGTACGGCTCGGCCGCGGCCAACCGCGCCGCATCGACCATCACACCGGCATCGGCGAGCGCCGCGCTGACCCGCGCCCACGACGGGTGCACCAGCACGCCGCCCGCATCGAGGAAGAGAGTGTCGATCATGTGGTGATCTGGCGATTGGGTGATCTGGCGATCTGAGATCTGGCGACCTGGCCACCTGGCGCCCCAAGGACCCAAGACCCAAGACCCAAGACCCAAGACCCAAGACAACTATAATCACCCGGTGAGCGATCCGCTGCCCACCAGTTCGCAGCTGTCGTCAATGCTGGGCCCACTCGAGGTCAGGGTGCTCGACGAGTTGTGGGCGCGCGGGAGGACGGCGACGGTGCGCGATCTGCTGCCCGCGTTCCCCGGCGTCGCCTACACCACGCTGATGACGACGGCCGATCGGCTGTTCCGGAAGGGGCTGCTGGCGCGGCAGAAACAGGGACGCGCGTTCGGCTACGCCACACGCTGGAACCGCATCGAGACCGAGGCGCGCCTCGCGGGTTCGGCGCTCGCCACGCTGTTCCCCGATGATGCCGTGTCGATGCGACCGCTGATTTCGATGTTCGTGGACGAAGTGAGCCGCCGCGACGCGTCGATGCTCGACGAGCTCGAAAGCCTCATCCGCCGCAAGAGGGAGGAAGACCGATGACCCTGGCCTTCTTCGCGCGGGCGGTCGTGCAGGTGCTGGCCGCGCACGCCATCGTCTCCACCATCGTCAGCGTGGTGGTGTTCCTCGCCTGGCGCCGAGTGGCCTCCGGAAACGGGACTCCGGCTCCGGACGAATCCCGCCGGCTCTTTCATCTGCGCATGGCGCCGTCAACGGCCGCGGCGGCCCTTGCCTGGGGCGGCATCCTGGTGTCGTTCTTCCTGTGGGAACCGGCCGGCGAGACGGAACGTGTCGGGCCATTGGCACTCGCCCTGGCGGCCATGGGCGCGGCCCTCGTCGCGTCGAGCCTCTGGCGGCTCGTCGCCTGCCTGCGGGAGACACGACGGATCCATCAGTTACTCCTTCACGCCACCCGCGGCGCGCTGGCCGCGGCGCCGCTACCCGCCTTCGTCGTCGACTCGCGCTTCCCCATCGTCGCGCTGGTGGGCCTGTTCGTATCGCGGCTGTTCGTGGCGCGCAGCGTCGTGGACGCGTGCGATGACCTGGAACTGCGCGCCGTCATGGCGCACGAGCAGGCGCACGCCGGCGCAGGCGACAACCTGAGGCGCCTGCTGATGGCCACCGCGCCAGATGCGCTGGCCTGGCTGCCGGCGGGTGCGCGGATGCTCCGCGAGTGGAGCACCATCGCCGAGCTCGCTGCAGACGAAACCGCCGCGCCTCACTCTGCCGAGCGGCTGCACCTGGCGTCGGCCCTGGTCAAGGTGGCGCGCCTCGCCACCACGCCGCCGGATGCCCTTCCCGCCAGCACTCTCTATCGTGGAGAGCCGATCGCCGAGCGCGTGCACCGCCTGCTCGAAGCGCCGCCGAACGCGCCGCGCGCTGACGAGGCGCGCTGGTCTCGCCGCGTGTCGCTTGCGCTGGTGGTTCTCAGCGCCCCGGTGTGGCTGCGGGCCCTCCACGGCGCGGTCGAAGAGCTGCTCAAGATCGGGCTGTAGGCTCCCACATCCATCTACGACGGCTGGTAGTAGATCCAGCGCGACTTCTATAGTGGTCGTCTGGTCATGACATCGCGGTTCGTTGCTGCTCTCGTGCTCGTGCTTGCCGCCGTGGTGCCCGCCTTCGCCTGGGAAGGCCGCATCGTCACCACCGATGGGCGTCCGATCGCCGGCGCGACCATGTCGATTCTCGGCCGGGCTGGTGAAGCGATCACCGATGCGGACGGCCGGTTCGTGTGGCGTCCCGATCCCACGCCGCCGTTCGAGATCCTCGTCATCCAGTCGGACGGCACGTACATGAAGCCGGTCACGGTGGAGTCGCTCGGCGACGGTCCGGTGACCATCACCGTCGAGTCGCTATTGAGCGAGGCGGTGACCGTCTCGGGCTCCGCGCCCGGCATCGAGTCCACCCCCGGCGCGGGGACCACCACGCTGAGCGGCCGCGAGGTGGACGTCCGGCAGCCCGCCAATCTGATGCAGGCGATCGAGAACGTCGCCGGCGTCAGCCAGGTCTCCGAAGGCCAGGCCGCCGTGCCCGCCGTCCGCGGGCTGGCGCGGGGACGTACCCTCATCCTTATCGACGGCGCACGCGTGACCTCCGAACGCCGCGCGGGGCCAAGCGCCACCTACCTTGACCCCAGCATCGTCGAGGGCGTGGACGTGGCGCGCGGGCCCGGGTCGGTCGCCTATGGGTCGGACGCCTTTGGCGGCGTCATCTCGGTCCGCACCCGGCGGGTCACGCCAGGCACGCCCCTCGAGGTGCGCTTCGCCGGCACGGCCGGCACGGGCATCCCGGACCGCCGGCTCACCGGCCAGATCTCCAAGGGCCTGCCGGCGGGGAGCGTGCTCTTCGCCGCCCACACCCGCCAGGCCGACGACTGGGACAGCCCCGAGGGCGAAGTCTTCAACTCGGGCTTCAGCGATCACGGCTTTCTCGGACGGGTCGAGCAGCAGGTCGGCACCGGGATGATCAGCGTCGGCTGGCAGAGCGATTTCGGCCGCGACATCGAGCGCCCGCGCAACAACTCCCGCATCATCCGCTTCTACTACCCGTACGAGAACTCGCACCGCTTCACCGGGTCGTACGAAGTGCCCGACGTTGGCGGCTTCAAGCGGATGCACGTGACCACGTTCTTCGGCACCTACGACCAGCGCACCGACCAGGATCGCTTCGCCACCCCCACGACGGGCCGCAGCATCGAGCGCGCCGATATCGAGGCCAAGGACTACGGCGTGCGCGCCTACGGCGAGCGGTTGCTGGGTCGGGCCCGCGTCGAGATGGGCGTGGACCTGAACGGGCGCTTCGGGCTCGAGGCCCTGGACGATCTGATCACCTACGACTTGGCCGGCGACATCGTCAGCACGGTCGAGAACGTCTCGATCGAGAACGCGCACCGGACCGACACGGGACTCTACGCCAGCATCGACACCGCGTTGACGTCGGTGCTGTCGCTGGGCGCCGGCGTGCGCGGCGACTACGTGGTGACCACCAACACCGGCGGCTACTTCGGGGATCTGTCCACCGGCAATGGCGGCGGTTCGGGCTATGCGGCGCTCACGGCCGGGAGCTTCGGCGGGTTCAGCACGACCGTGCAGGTGGCGCGTGGCTTCCGTGACCCGACTCTGTCGGACCGCTACTATCGCGGGCCTACGGGGCGCGGTTACATCACTGGCAACCCGGATCTCAACCCGGAAACCAGCCTTCAGCTCGATTTGAGCGGGCGCTACACCGCGCCGCGTTACCGGCTGGCGGCCTTCTACTACCAGTACCGCATCGACGACCTCATCGAGCGGTACCAGCCCACCCTCGACAACTTCTTCTTCCGGAACCGCGGCCGCGCGCGGATCCGCGGCTTCGAGGTGGAAGGTCAGGCCGACCTCGGCGCCGGGTTCACCGTCGATCTCGCGACGCAGATCGCGGAGGGCCGTTCGCTTGACGACGACGCCTATCTGGACGACATGTCGCCGTTCAACCTGACCACGATTCTGCGCAAGTCGTTCGGCGGGCGCGCCTTTGCCCAGGCCCGGCTGGCGTTCTTCGCGGAAGACGACAACTACGGGCCCACCGAGCGCCCCGTGCCGGGCTACACGGTCCTCGACATGGCAGCGGGCTACAACGTCTCGGCGCCTCTCGAGATTCGGTTCCAGGCCAGGAATCTGCTGAACGAGGAGTACTTGGCCAGCCAGGACGTGCGGACCGTCTCTGCACCCGGACGCTCGGCGTCGATCACGCTCGCCGTGAAGTACTAGCGCGAGGCGGCGGCGCCACGCGCGACGAGGCTCAGCTCGCCAACGCCTCCAGCAGCGCGTCCACATCGCGGCGATCGTTGTAGACGTGCGGCGAGACGCGAATCGCGCTGCCCCTGAGCGAGACGTGCACCTTGCGCGCGCGCAGCCGCTCTCCGACGACGCTGCTGTCCGTGCCGGCGGGCGCCCGCAAGCCGAAGAGGTGAGCGCCGCGATAGGCCGTATCCTCCACCTGATAGCCGAGCGCCCCGACGCGCGAGACGAGCTCGCTGGTGAGCGCCGCGCAGTACTCCTGGATACGCGCGGGCTGCCATTCGAGCACCTGCTCCAGCGCGGCCACGGCCATCGGCATCAGGGCGAAGTTGCTGCGTTCACCCACGTCGTAGCGCGCGGCGCCCGGCTGATAGTCGTCGCGGTAGTTCACCAGGTCCTTGAAGTTCTCGCTGCCGGCGCGGCCGATCCACGTTTCCTCGAGGGGCTCGCCGTCGTCGAAGCGCGGCCCGAGATAGGCAAAGCCCAGCGAGTAGGGGCCCATCAGCCACTTGTAGGCGGCGCACACGAGCGCGTCGGGCTGGATCGCCGCCACGTCGAACGGCAGGGCGCCCACGGATTGCGTGCCGTCCACGACAAGCGCGGCGCCCACCTCGCGGGCCCGTGCCCCCACGGCTTCGAGATCGAATTTCGTCCCATCGGTCCAGTGCACGTGGCCCAGCGCGACGATGGCGGTCCGTGCGTCGATGGCGTCCAGCAACCGTGCGTTCCAGCCTCGTCCTCGCCCCTCGGC
>Ga0105103_10001051_pt1 | contig 15583 bp, 18 predicted proteins | sample PPLLaktember2015_2_FD_79107 | JGI IMG/M metagenome (GOLD analysis project Ga0105103, IMG submission 79107) | Freshwater sediment microbial communities from Prairie Pothole Lake near Jamestown, North Dakota, USA - PPLs Lake P7 Core (6) Depth... | ecosystem: Environmental > Aquatic > Freshwater >...
CCTGTGGAGCCCGGACTTTCCTCTGCCAATGGCAGCGATTGCCTGGCCGACTCCCGCCGACATTATATGGTCGTGCGCCGCTACTCGTCGGGGAAAAGACCGGACCCGTCCTTGAGCTGCAGCGCGCGCTCGTAGAGTTGCTTGCGAGGTTGGCCGGTGATCTGGGCCGCGAGCTTGGCGGCCTGCGACACCGGCAACTCCCCGAGCAGGATCCGCAGTACACGGTCTGAGCCGGCATCCGCGGCGGCCGCCTCCTTGGGGGCGCCCTGCACGACGATCACGATTTCGCCGCGCGTCATGTCGGGGTCGGCACCTGCCTGTCGCGCGAGCGAGCCGAGCGAGCCGCGATAGACCGTCTCGAATTTCTTGGTGAGCTCACGCGCCACGGCGGCCGGGCGATCCGCGCCGAGCACGCCCGCGAGGTCCTCGAGCGCTTCGACCAGCCGGTGAGGCGCTTCGTAGAAGACCAGCGTGCGCGACTCCCTCGCCAGTGCCTCGAGCGCGCGCCGACGCGCCGACGCCTTCGGTGGCAGGAAGCCTTCGAAGGCGAAACGCGGCGCCGGCAGCGCCGCCACCGACAGCGCGGCGATCGCCGCGCAGGGCCCCGGAACCGCCACGACCTCGATGCCGGCCGCCGCGACGGCGGCAACCAGCACGCCGCCGGGATCGCTCACGAGCGGCGTTCCGGCATCGCTCACCAGCGCGACCGTCGTGCCACCCCGCAGCCGCTCGACCACGATGGGCACCCGGCCGGCCTCGTTGTGCTCGTGGAGCGACTCGAGCGTCCCCGCCGCCCGCTCGATGCCGCAGGCCGTCAGCAACTGGCGCGTGTGCCGCGTGTCCTCGGCCAGCAGCAGATCTGCGGCCTCGAGTACGCGACGCGCACGGGCGGACAGGTCGCCCAGGTTGCCGATAGGCGTCGCCACGACGAACAGTGTGCCCTGCCCGGCTCGCGCTATAGAATCCGGCGGGTCTCCGGTCACGGCTGCTTCCCTCACTTTCACCATGCTGCACGCACGCCTCCGCTGCCGGCAAGTACGGACGTGGCTGCTCGCCACGCTGCCCCTCATCGGCGCCCTCGCCCTTGCGCCAGGGCCGGCTCTCGGCGCGCGTCCGGACGACCTCGCAGCCGCCGATGCCTACGCGCGCAGCGGCAGGCACGCAGAAGCCGCAGCGCTGTACGAGTCGCTGGCCAGGCGCACCTTCCGCGGCTGGGACGCGCGCGTCGCGCTGCTTGCGGCGCGTGAATACCTCGCCGCCGGACAGGTCGAGGATGCCGGGCGCATGCTCGGCCGGGTGGATGACGTCCGTGGCGACGACGCCGTCCTGCTGGCTCGCGTGCAGGCGGAGCTGGCGCTCGCCCAAGGCCGTCCGGACGCCGCGCTCGACGCGCTCGCGCGACTGCCGGAGCCGTGGCCGGCTCCGCTGGCCTCAGAGCTCTTGAGCCTGCGCGCACAGGCGGAATTCTCGGCCGGACGGATCCTCGACGGCCTGCGCACCACCGAGGCGCGCGTGCAATTGCTCGGCACGGCCGAGGAACGCCATGCCGCGTGGGTGCCGCTGGTGGAAGCCCTGCTCGCGAAGCCGGACGTCGCCGTGCCCGCCGAGGCGACACCCTCGGAGCGGGCGTGGTTCGAACTCGCGCAGGTCCTCGCTGCCCCGGACGGCGATACCGCGACGCTCGCACGGCGAGCGGCGGACTGGCGCGAGCGACATCCACATCACCCGGGCGGGGAGTTCCTGCCAGAGGCGGCGCGTTCGGGTGCGGGCACCACGGCGACGCTGGTCACAGGCCCTCCGGAATCGGTTGCACTTCTGTTGCCGCTGTCGGGACGGATGCAGACCGTCGGCCGGGCGGTGCGCGACGGCTTCCTGGCGGCGGCCCTGGCCGACCTGCCCGAACGGCGGCCGAAGATCGAGTTGCTCGACACCGCCGAGGTCGGCGCCAAGGCGGCCTATGCGCGCGCCCTGGAGCTCGGAGCGGGTGCGGTGGCCGGGCCGCTGCTGAAGGAGGACGTGTCTGCGCTCCTGTCCCTGCAGTCACTGCCGGTCCCGACGCTGGCGCTCAACTCCATCGCGGTGCAGTCACCGCCGGCGTTCCTGTTCCAGTTCGCACTCGACCCGGAGCAGGAAGCACGCGCCGCGGCCCGTCGCATCGCCCGGGACGGCCGCGTCCGCGGGATTGCCCTGTTCCCGACCGGCGCGTGGGGCGATCGCGTGCACGCTGCTTTCACCGACGAGGCGCGGGTGGCGGGCATCGAACTCATCTCGGTGCAGTTCTACGACCCGGCTGCGCGGGACTTTTCCGGCCCCCTGCGATCCGCCCTCGGGCGGTTTGGCGGCGCCGCCGACCGGGGACCGACGGGCACGCCGGTCAAGCGGGACGGCGCGGCCGAGGCCCTCGCCGGGCCACAGTTCGCGTTCCTGGCCGCCTCGGCTGCCTCGACGCGCGCCCTGGTGCCGCAACTGCGTTACCAGATGGCCTACGAGCTGCCCGTCTACGCCACTTCGGACGCGCTCGATCCGAATGCCCGCTCGGTCCCGGACCTCGATGGCGTGATTTTCCCGGAGATGCCCTGGATTCTGTACGAAGGGATCGGCGCGCAGGAGCTCTGGGACGCGCTGCATGGGGAGCGTTCCGCGGCGGTACGCGGCCGCCTGCGGCTCTATGCGTTCGGCTTCGACGCCTACGGCCTGTTGCGCAGCCTGAATTCTGCGGCGCGCGGGGTGCCGGTGACCGGCCTCAGCGGCCGACTGGCCGTCGCGCCGGACGGACGCGTCCAGCGCGAGCTCGAGTGGGCACAGGTCGAAGGCGGCCGGCCGCAACCCGCCGGCACCATCCCGCTGCCCGCGCTGCCCGGTGAGCCCTGAGACCACCACCGAAGCCGGCCGGCGCGGGGAGGATCTCGCCTGCCGGCACCTCGAGTCGCAGGGCCTCGAACTGCTCGAACGCAACTACCGCTGCCGCGCCGGGGAGATTGACCTCGTGATGCTGGAGGGCCGCACGCTGGTGCTGGTCGAGGTGCGCTCGCGCACTGGCGCGACCCACGGCAGTGCCGCCTCGACGGTCGGGTCGCGCAAGCAGCGCCGGTTCACCCTGGCCGCGCGGCACCTGATGCTCACGCGACCGCAGTATCGTCGGCTGGCCGCGCGCTTCGACGTGGTTGCGATCGACCCGGCACCGGGCGGCGGACCCGCACGGCTGACCTGGATCCGGGACGCCTTCCGGTCCTGAGCGCGGCGGCTCACTTGACGACGGTGAGTCGCGGTCGCGTGCCCGTGCCCCCGGCGTCGGAGCCGGCGGGCTGCTCCGGTGGCCCGCCCTGCGGAGGCGGCGGGGCATCCTCGTCGGTGAAGATCATCCCCTGGCCGGTCTCGCGTGCGTAGATCGCGAGGACGGCGGTCACCGGGATGCGCACCCCCATGGGCGTGCCGCCGAAGCGGCCGCTGAAGCTCAGCTCGTCGTTGCCCAGCGTCAACTGCGCGGTTGCCGACCAGCTCAGGTTGAGCACGATCTTGCCGTCCTGCACGAACTGTCGCGGCACTTCGACGCCGGTCACCGAGGCATCCACGACCAGGTGCGGCGTGCAGCCGCTGTCGCTGATCCACTCGTGCATGGCGCGCAGGAGATAGGGGCGACGCGGCTTCAAAGACGCATCTCCCGTTCCGCCTCCGACAGGCTGGCGCGAACCGCGGGGTGGGCGAGCAGCCGCTGCGAGTAGCGCTCGACCGTGGGCGCGGTCGGCGGAATCACGATCCGCCAGCGCGGCAATCGCCACAGGATCGGCGCGACCGCCGCATCGAGCAGCGAGAACTGGTCGGCGAGGAACCAGGGCTTGCGCCGTATGACCGGCTCGACGGCGACCACCGCCTCGAGAAGCAGGCGACGGGCCCGCTGCTCCTCACGGCGCTCGCCGCCTTCCAGCGCCGGAACCAGCGCGTACCAGTCCTGCTCGATGCGCTGCGCGACGATGCGCGCCTGCGCCCGGCCGGCGGGCTCGCCCGGGAACAGGGCCGGCGCCGGGAATCGCTCCTCGAGGTACTCGCAGATGATGCCGGGCCCGTAGGCCACGAGGTCGCGGTCCACGAGCGTGGGCAGGGACTGGTAAGGATTGAGGTCGACGAGGTCCTCGGGCGGACGCGCAGGGTCGCTCTCGACCAGGCGCACCTCGAGTCCCTTGGCCGCGAGCACGATCCGGACCCGGTGGCAGTGCGGGTCGTCGCCCTTGGTGAACAGCGTCATCACGCCGTGGGCACCCCCGATCCGGAAAAGAGGGGCTCGGCGGAACCCGGGCTGCCTTCGGCCGGCGCCGGAAGCGACGGCAGGCAGCCCATCCGCCGCGCGCTACTTGACGTCCTTCCAGAACTCCTTCTTCAGCGCCCAGGCAAGCAGCGTGAAGAAGACCAGGAAGGCGATCACCGGGAAGCCGAGTGCACGCCGCTTGAGTTGCGCCGGCTCCGCGATGTACTCGAGGAAGGCCACCGTGTCCCGCACGAACGCATCGTACTCCTCGGGCGTCAACGTGCCCGGGGTGGTCAGGGTGAACTCCTTGAAATGGCGCTGCGCATTGCCCGCCGCGTCCACCTCGCCCTCCCAGACGGCCTCCTGCACGCCCTGCAAACTTGCGAGCACGTGCGGCATGGCCGTGCCGGGCAGCACGATGTTGTTCGCACCGGTGGGCTTCGACGGGTCGGCATAGAACGAGCGCAGGAACGTGTAGACGTAGTCCGTGCCCCGGCTCCGGGCGATCAGCGAAAGGTCGGGCGGCGCGACGCCGAACCAGCGCTTGGCGTCCTCCGGGTTGATGCCGATGCGCATCGTGTCGTGGGGACGCGCACCGGTGAAGATCAGGTTGTCGATCAGCTGCTGCTCGGTGATGCCGAGGTCGGCCGCCACGCGGTTGTAGCGGACGAACTTGGCGGAGTGGCAGCCGAGGCAGTAGTTGACGAAGTTCGCCGCACCGCGCTGCAGCGACGCGCGGTTGCCCACGTCGACGTTGGCCTTGTCGAGGTGCGCGCCGCCGCCGGCCGCGAGCGACGCGACCGGGAGCAACGCGGCCGCGAGGACGATCAGCTTAGTGCGCATGGTAGGTGACCCTCGTGGGCACGGGCTTGGTCTTGTCGATGGCCGAGTACCACGGCATGAGCAGGAAGAACGCGAAGTAGACGACGGCGAACAACCGGGCGAGGTTGGTGAACAGCGGGGTCACTGGCTGCAGGCCGAGCCACCCGAGCGCCACGAACGCGATCGCGAAGGAAAACAGGAAGAACTTGAACAGCGGCCCGCGGTAGCGGATCGACTTGACCTTGCCCCGGTCGAGCCACGGCAGGAACAGGAACAGGATCACCGCGACGCCCATCAGGCCGGCGCCGAGCGACTTGCTGGGGACGGCGCGCAGGATCGCGTAGAAGGGCGTGAAGTACCACACGGGAGCGATGTGCGGCGGCGTCTGCAGCGGGTTCGCCGGTTCGAAGTTCGCGTACTCGAGGAAATAGCCGCCCATGGTGGGCGCGAAGAACACCACCAGGCTGAACAGGATCAGGAACACGCCGACACCGATCAGGTCCTTGACGGTGTAGTACGGATGGAAGGCGATGCCGTCGAGCGGGATGCCGTCCGGTCCCTTCACCTTCTTGATCTCGACGCCGTCGGGGTTGTTCGAGCCCACCTCGTGCAGCGCCATCAGGTGCGCGATCACGAGGAAAATCAGCACCAGCGGCAGCGCGATGACGTGCAGCGCGAAGAAGCGGTTGAGCGTGATGTCGGAGATGAAGAAGTCGCCGCGGATCCACTCCATCAGCGAGTCGCCCACCACCGGGACCGCGCCGAACAGGGACACGATCACCTGCGCGCCCCAGTAGGACATGTTGCCCCAGGGGAGCAGGTAGCCGAAGAACGCCTCGCCCATCAGCACGAGGTAGATCAGCATGCCGAAGATCCACAGCAGCTCGCGCGGCTTCTGGTACGACCCGTACAGCAGCGCGCGGAACATGTGCAGGTACACGACGATGAAGAACGCCGACGCGCCCGTGGAGTGCATGTAGCGGATCAGCCAGCCCCACTCCACGTCGCGCATGATGTACTCGACGGAACCGAAGGCATCGGCCGCCGAGGGCTTGTAGTTCATCGTCAGGAAGATGCCGGTGACGATCTGGATCACCAGCACCAGCAGCGCGAGCGAGCCGAAGAAGTACCAGAAGTTCATGTTCTTCGGCGCGTAGTACTCCGACACCTGTTCCTTCCACATCTTGGTCATGGGGAACCGGTCGTCGATCCACGCGGTCAGCGCCGCGAGGCGCCCGCCGTTGCCGGCGGCCTGGCTCGTGCTGCCCATCATGCGTTCTCCGCTTCGGCGCCGATGAGGATGCGCGTGTCGCTCAGGTAGCGGTACGGCGGCACCGGCAGGTTGGTCGGCGCGGGCACGTCCCTGAAGACGCGTCCGGACAGGTCGAACGAGGAGCCGTGGCAAGGGCAGAAGAAGCCGCCCGGCCAGTCCGCCGCCACGGTGACGTCGCCCGGCGTGAACTTGTCGAGCGGCGCGCAGCCGAGGTGCGTGCAGACGCCGACGACCACGAGGTACTCCGGCTTGAGGGCACGGGCCTGGTTGCGCGCGAATTCGGGCTGGTCGGACTCGGCGGACTCGGGGTCGCGGAGCCTCGGCTCCGCGGCCGTGAGTTGCGCGAGCATCTCGGGCGTGCGGTGGACGACGTAGATCGCCTTGCCGCGCCACTCGACCTTGACCAGCGCACCCGGCTCGAGCTTGCCGATGTCGAGTTCGACCGGCGCGCCCATTGCCTTGGCGCGGGCGCTCGGCTTCCAGGAGGCCAGGAACGGATAGGCCACGAACGCGGCGCCCACGGCACCGGTCGCGACGGTGGCGACGGTCAGGAAGTGACGTCGGCCCGTATCGACTTCTTCGGTCATCCAGCGCTCTCCTCGGCGGAATCGGGTGCTCGCTTCGGCGGGCCGGAACAGGGCCACGGCGTGCAGCGCAGCATTATAGGGCGCGGCCGGGGGCCGGCGGTAGGCTAGTCCGCGACGCGCCGGATCTGGGCGCCGAGCCCCTGCAGTTTCTCCTCGATGCACTCGTACCCGCGATCGATGTGGTAGATGCGCTCGATCTCCGTGGTGCCCTCGGCCACCAGACCCGCGAGCACCAGGCTCGCCGAAGCCCTGAGGTCGGTCGCCATCACCGGCGCCGCGGTCAGCCGCGGCACGCCCTTGATGATGGCCGTGTTGCCCTCGAGGCGGATCTCCGCACCCATGCGCCGCATCTCGAGCATGTGCATGAAACGGTTTTCGAAGATGGTCTCGACGATGGTGCCCACCCCTTCGGCCACCGTGTCGAGCGCCGCGAACTGCGCCTGCATGTCGGTCGGGAACCCGGGGTGCGGCGCCGTCCGTACATCCACGGATTTCAGACGCCGGCCGCGCATGTCCACCTCGACGTAGCGGTCGCCGCGGATCACCGCGGCGCCGGCCTCCTTGAGCTTGGCGAGCACGGCGTCGAGGTGCTCGGCGCGCGCGTTGCGGGCACGCACCCTTCCGCCCGTGATGGCGCCCGCCACGAGGTAGGTGCCGGCCTCGATGCGATCGGGCAGCACGTCGTAGCTCGTGCCGTGCAGCGATTCGACGCCGTCGATCACGATGGTGTCGGTGCCGTGGCCGGCGATGCGCGCGCCCATGGAATTGAGGAACAGGGCGAGGTCGGCGATCTCGGGTTCGCGCGCCGCGTTCTCCAGGATCGTGCGGCCCTCCGCCAGGGCGGCCGCCATCATCAGGTTCTCGGTGCCGGTGACCGTCACCGTCTCGAGCACGATGCGCGCGCCCCTGAGGCGCCCCGCCCGGGCCTTGATGTAGCCGTTCTCGATGTGCACCTCGGCCCCCATCGCCTGCAGCCCGGCGACGTGGATGTTGACCGGCCGGGCGCCGATCGCGCAGCCGCCCGGCAGCGACACGTCGGCCGAGCCGAAGCGTGCCACCAGCGGCCCGAGCACCAGCACCGCGGCGCGCATGGTCTTGACGAGGTCGTAGGGTGCGAACGTCTCCCGGGTCGTGCGCGGGTCGACCTCGATGCGCATGCGCTCGTCGATGGTGACGCTTGCGCCCATGCGGCCCAGGAGTTCGATCATGGTCGTGACGTCGCGCAGGTGCGGGACGTTGCCGATCGAGACCGGGCCGTCGGCCAGCAGCGCGCCGGCGAGGATCGGCAGCGCGGCGTTCTTGGCGCCGGAGATGCGCACCTCGCCGTCGAGGGGCACGCCGCCGCGGATCTGCAGCTTGTCCAAGCCGGTCCCCTAGCCTGCGCCGCGCGCCGACCGCCACTCCTCCGGCGTGAACGCCTGGATGGAGAGCGCGTGGATCTCCCGACCCATCAGCGCGCCGAGCGTCCCGTACACGAGCTGGTGTCGCTGCAGCGTCCGCTTGCCCTCGAACTGGGCTGCAACGACGATCGCCTCGAAGTGCGTGTCGTCGTCGGTCAGCACCCGGACCTCGGCCTCCGGCAGGCCCGTCGTGATCAGCGTCGTCACCTCGTCGGCGGTCATGGCAGGGACCCGGGGCTGTGGAAAGGGCGGGAGTTTAACCCGGCCGGCCGGGCGTCGCGCGCGGCCCGCGGCTCCCATCGGTCGCCGGAGGCTGTCACCGGCCGTGCAACACCGCGTATCCTGATGTCCGGCGCTACCGCCGGAACTCCTTTCCAGACTCGCCCGTGCCGCAACCTGCCGTCGTCTCCAGCCCCCGCATGGCCGATTCCGACTCGCTCATCGCCCGCGGACGCCGCGTGCTCGCGACCGAATCGGAGGCCGTGGCGGCGCTCGAGCATCGCCTCGGCGAGGACTTCGCCGCGGCCTGCCGCCTGCTGCTCGCCTGCGAGGGGCGCGTCGTGGTCACCGGCATGGGCAAGTCCGGCCACGTGGGCAGCAAGATCGCCGCGACGCTCGCCAGCACCGGCAGCCCCTCGTTCTTCCTCCACCCGGGCGAGGCCGTGCACGGCGACATCGGCATGATCACCGCAAAGGACGTGGTACTCGCGATCTCGAACTCGGGGGAGACCGACGAATTACTGACCATCCTGCCGGTCATCAAGCGTCTCGACGTCCCGCTCGTCGCGTTGACGGGCAATCGATCCTCGACGCTGGCACGCTACGCCTCGGTCGCGCTCGACGTCAGCGTGCCGACCGAGGCCTGCCCGCTCAACCTCGCGCCCACGGCCAGCACCACCGCCACGCTCGCCATGGGCGATGCGCTGGCCGTCGCGGTCCTCGAGGCGCGGGGATTCACCGAGGAGGACTTCGCGCGCTCCCACCCGGGCGGGACGCTCGGCCGCCGCCTGCTGCTGCACGTGGAGGAGGTCATGCGCACCGGCGAGGACCTGCCCGCGGTCGGCCCGGACACGCCGCTGAGCGCCGGCCTGCTGGAGATGAGCCGCAAGGGCCTCGGCATGACGACCGTCGTGGACGACCGCCGGCGCGTGCTCGGCGTGTTCACCGACGGCGACCTGCGCCGCGCGCTCGACGGCCAGATCGACCTGCGCGCCACGCGCATGGGCGAGGTGATGACCGCGAAATGCAAGGCGGCCCGGCCGCGCATGCTGGCGGCGGAGGCCGTGCACCTGATGGAGACGCACCGCATCACGGCCCTGCCCGTGGTCGACGAAGACGGCGTCCTGGTGGGTGCCCTCAACGTGCACGACCTGCTGCGCGCCGGGGTGATGTAGCCGTGGACAACGTGCTCGAGCGTGCGCGGCGCATCCGGCTGCTGGTCCTGGACGTGGACGGCGTGCTCACCGACGGGCGCATCTACCTCTCGCCCGCGGGCGAGGAACTCAAGGTCTTCCACGTCCGCGACGGCTCCGGCCTCGTCGCCGTGCAGCGCTCGGGCATCACCGTGGCGATCGTCTCCGGACGGGACAGCGCAGCCGTATCCCGCCGCGCGGTCGAACTCGGCATCCGTCACGTCCACCAGGGCGTGGCGGACAAGGGCGGGCAGCTCGACCGGCTGATGGCCGGACTCGAGATCGACCCGACCGAAACCGCCTGCGTCGGCGACGACACGCCCGACCTGCCGATGTTGCGCCGCGCCGGCCTTGCGATCGCCGTCGCCGACGCCCATCCGGCGCTGGTCGAGGCCGCCCACTGGACGACCGCTGCGCCGGGCGGACGCGGCGCGGTCCGTGAAGTATGCGATCTGCTGCTCAGCGCGCGCGCACCCTGACCCGCGGCCTGGTGGCCGCGCTCGCCGTCCTGGCGGGCGCGCTCCTGGGCTACGGGATGCTCGGCGGCGACGACGACGAGATCGAGGCCAGGACGGCCGACGACACGCGTGGCTATTACCTGACCCGCTCGACGCTGACGGAAATGGGCGCGGACGGGAAGCCGCGCATCGTACTGCGGGCCGCAAGCATCGAGCAGCGACTCGCCGACCAGAACGTCTACCTCACCGACCTCTCGGTGGACTACAACACGGCGAACGTCGGCAACTGGACCGTCACTTCGGACCGCGGCCGCCTGCTCCCCGACGCGAGTTCGCTGCGGCTGTCGGGCAACGTGGTGGTGCGCGGCACCGAGACCCGCGGCATGGCCATCATCCGCACCGAGGAGCTGACCTACGACACCAAGGCCAACGTGGTCCAGACCGCTGAGCCGGTGGACGTCGAGTTCGGCCCGCACACGCTCCAGGCGCGGGGTCTGCGGGCTGCATTGAACGAGGGGACGATGCGGCTAGAATCGAACGTCAATGGCCGATTCAAACCATAACCGGGCGTGGGTCCTGTGCGCCGTGCTCGCCTGCGCCACCGCGGGCGCCGCACCCTACGACGCCACGGCACCCATCGATCTCGAGGCCGCCTCCTCCGACTTCGACTACCGCAACAACACGCTGCTGTTCCGGCGCGTGAAGGTCTCGCAGGGTGGGCTGCAGGTCGAGGCCCTGGAGGCACGCGCGACCGGGCTCAACTTCGAGAACTCGAAATGGGACCTCGAGGGGCAGGTGCGGCTCACGGTCCCCGACGGCAAGCTGCTCTCCGATTCGGCAACCGTGACCTTCCGCAACAACGAGATCGTCAGCGCCACCGTCCTGGGCTCGCCCGCCACGTTCGAGCAGCGGCTCGAGAGGACCGGGGAGCTCGCGCGGGGACGGGCCAGGACGATCGAGTACGACGTGCGCAACCAGACGGTACGCCTGTCCGGCGATGCCTGGCTCACCGACGGCCCGAACGAGATCCAGGGCAACACGCTCGTCTACGACATCGGCCGCCAGCGGGTCGCCGCCAATCCTGGCGAGACGAAGCCCGGTGGCGTGCGCATCACCATCAACCCGAAGGAACAGAACCCGCAGCGCAAGCCCAAGGCGGGGCAGCCCGAGCCGGAGCGAGCTCCTTGAGCCGCCTGCGGGCCGAGTCGATGGGCAAGCGCTACCGCTCGCGCCAGGTCGTGGTGGACCTCTCGCTGGAGGTCAATTCCGGCGAGGTGGTCGGCCTGCTCGGCCCGAACGGCGCCGGCAAGACCACCGCCTTCTACATGATCGTGGGCCTGGTGCCCTGCGATGCCGGCCGCATCTGGCTGGACGAGCGCGAGCTGACCGGCCTGCCGATGCACCGGCGCGCCCGGCTCGGGGTCGGCTACCTGCCGCAGGAGGCCTCGGTATTCCGCAAGCTGAGCGTCGAGGACAACATCCTCGCGATCCTCGAGACGCGCGACGACCTCGACGAGGCGTCGGCCCGGGACGCGGCGCTCGAGTCGCTGCTCGAGGAACTGCACATCGGCCACATCCGCACCAGCCTGGGACAGAGCCTGTCGGGCGGCGAGCGGCGGCGCGTCGAGATCGCGCGGGCGCTCGCGGCCGAGCCGCGGTTCATGCTGCTCGACGAACCCTTCGCGGGCGTGGACCCGATCTCGGTGGACGACATCCAGCGCATCGTGCGTCACCTGAGCGCCCGCAACATCGGCGTCCTGATCACGGACCACAACGTCCGTGAAACACTTGGCATTTGCACGCGCGCCTACATCGTCAGCGCGGGAAGTGTGATCGCGTCGGGATCGGCGGAGGAGATTCTTGCCAATCCCAAGGTGCGTGAGGTCTACTTGGGTCAGGATTTCCGACTCTGATCACGGAGGGCAACGCCCTCCCAGGCCCAACCCCGCGATGCTCAAGCCGGCCCTGCAGCTCAAGCTCGGTCAGCAGCTGACGATGACGCCTCAGCTGCAGCAGGCCATCAGGCTGCTGCAGCTGCCGGTGCTCGAGCTGCAAGCCCAGGTGCAGGAAGCCCTCGAGAGCAACGTCATGCTCGAGGCGGAGGAGGAGGAGTCCATCGACCTCGCCTCGATCGACCAGCCTGCACCGCAGGGCGAGGACTCCGACGACGGCCCGGAAGCGACCGCCGGGGAGGCGGAGGTCAGCGTCGAGATGGAGGACCCCTGGCTGGAGTCCTCGACACCCTCCGGCGAGGGCCGCGCGCCCGATGACGACGACCGGCCGCTCGAGTTCTCGGACGAGCGCAAGCGCGACCTGCACCAGCACCTGATCTGGCAGCTCGAGGTCAGCAGGCTCGATGCGCGGCAGGTCTGGATCGGCGAGGCCATCGTCGACGCACTGAATGACGACGGCTACCTGACCGAATCGATCGATGCCATCGCGCGCAGCCTCAACGTCGACCTGCCGGTCACGGAGCAGGACGTCGAGCAGGTGCTCGCCTTCGTGCAGACGCTCGACCCGACCGGGGTCGGGGCACGCACCGTGGCCGAGTGCATCGCCCTGCAGCTCGTGCAGCTCGAGGCAGAGACGCCCGGGCGCGACCTCGCCCTGGCCATTGCCCGCGACCACCTGCAGTCGGTCGCCGACCGCAACCTCGACGCCCTTCGCGACGCGCTCGGAGCGGACGAGGACTCGCTTGAGACCGCCCTGGCGCTCATCCGCGGCTGCAACCCGCGGCCCGGCTCCGCCTTCGAGGGCGCCGAACCCGAGTACATCGTCCCCGACGTGTTCGTGCGGCGCACCGACCAGGGCTGGTCCGTCGAGATCAACCCCGGCTCGATGCCGCGCCTCAAGGTCAACCAGGACTACGCCAGCCTGGTGACCCGCTCGGGCGATTACGCGACGCTGCGGGCGCAGCTGCAGGAGGCGCGCTGGCTGATCCGCAGCCTCGAGATCCGCAAGGACACGCTGCTGCGCGTCGCGCGCACCATCGTGCAGCGGCAGGCGGCGTTCCTCGAGCAAGGCGACGAGGCGATGCAGCCGATGATCCTGCGCGATGTCGCCGAGGCGGTGGGCATGCACGAATCCACCATCTCCCGCGTGACCACCGGCAAGTACATGCTCACGCCGCGCGGCATCTACGAGTTCCGATATTTCTTCTCCAGCCACGTGTCCGGCGCGAGTGGCGAGGACGTCTCCTCGGTGGCGATCCGGGCGCGCATCCGCAAGCTGATCTCGAGCGAAGATCCGGTCAAGCCGCTGAGCGACGCCCAGCTCGCCGACCTGCTGTCGGGAGAGGGCGTGAAAGTCGCGCGACGCACGGTGGCCAAGTACCGCGAGGCGCTCGGCTTCGGCTCCTCGGGCGAACGCCGCGAGACCCCCGCGCGGGCCCGGGCCTGATACACGGTACAGCGAGGAACTCAGTCGCATACGAGCAGTCAGTAAACTCGATCCACCCCAGTCAGGAGGAGAAGGCGATGCGTGTGAACTTGAGCGGACATCACGTCGACGTCACCCCGGCCCTGCGCAGCTACGTCGAGCGCAAGCTCTCGCGCGTGCTGCGGCGCTCCGAGCGCGTCATCGAGGTGCAGTGCACCCTGACGGTGGACAAGCTGCGTCACCGAGCCGAGTCGGTCGTGTTCGTCCGGGGGTCCACCCTCCACGCATCCGCCGAGGCCGAGGACATGTACGCCGCCATCGACGCGCTCGCCGACAAGATCACGCGCCGCGTGCGCAAGCGCAAGGAACGCTCCGGCGACCACCACGCGGCGGACGCGCGCCGGCAGACGCTCGCGCTCGCCCACTGACCCCGTGCGGGGCGCATGCGACTCGTCATCGTCAGCGGCCTGTCCGGCTCCGGCAAGAGCGTCGCGCTCGCCATGCTGGAGGACCTCGACTATTACTGCGTGGACAACATCCCGGCCGGGCTGCTGCCGGGCTTCATCGCCTACACCGTCCGCACCAGCGAGGTCGTCTTCCGCAACACCGCGGTCGGCGTCGACGCCCGCAACCGGCCGGAGGACCTCGCCGACGTCCCCCGGCTGGTGGCGGAGCTGCGGCGCAGCGGCATCGGCTGTGAGGTGCTGTTCCTGCGCGCCGACGGCGAGAAGCTGCTCGAGCGCTTCAGCGAGACGCGCCGGCGGCATCCGCTGAGCCGCAGCGGCCTGGGGCTCAAGGAAGCACTGGAACAGGAGGAACGGCTGCTCGCCCCGGTGGCCAACGCGGCCGACCTGACCGTCGACACCACGCGCCTGTCCGTCCACGAACTGCGCGAGTTGATCCGCGAGCGCGTGGTCGAGCGCAAGTCGGGCGGGCCCTCGCTGCTGTTCCAGTCCTTTGCCTACCGGCACGGCGTGCCGGACGACGCCGACTTCGTGTTCGACGCGCGCGCGCTGCCGAACCCCTACTGGGAGTCGTCGCTGCGCGAGCTGACGGGTCGCGACGAGGCCGTGGCACGTTTCATGGCCGGTCACGAGGAGGCCGCGCAGTTCCTCGCCGACGTGACCGGCTTCCTCGAGCGGTGGCTGCCCTCGCTGGTGCGCTCGAACCGCAGCTACCTGACAGTCGCGGTCGGCTGCACCGGCGGGCAGCACCGTTCCGTGTACCTCTCGGAGCGGCTCGCCGCGCACTTCGACGGCCGCTACGGCCGGGCGCTGATCCGGCATCGCGACCTCGCCAGTCGTCGGCACGAATAGCCCGTATCTCGACCGGTTCGGCGGCGCACCCGGGTCGGCTGCACCGCGGTATCGCCGCGAGCGCCCGACAGCGTACAGTGCGCGCGCCATGGATCCCGAGACGCAACCCGCCCGCATGACCCGGCTCGAGTCGCTGCGACGCGCGCTCGACCAGGGCACCGTTCGCCAGGTGGGTCGCCTGGTGAACACCATGCACCCGGCGGAGGTCGCCTCGCTGCTCGAGTCGCTGCCCCCGGCGCAGCGCGAGATCGTCTGGGACCTCGTCGACCCGGAGGCCGAGGGCGACGTCCTCGTCGAGCTCAACGAGGAGGTGCGGTCAGACCTGATCCGCGACATGGAAACCGAGGACCTCGTGGCCGTGGCCGAGAACCTCGAGCTCGACGACCTCGCCGACCTGCTGCGCGACCTGCCCGAGAACGTGCACCAGCAGGTGCTGCGCTCGATGGACTCGCGCGACCGCGAGCGGCTCAACGCGGTGCTGGCCTACGAGCCCGACACCGCCGGCGGCCTGATGAACACCGACACGGTCAGCGTCCGCCCCGACGTGACGCTCGAGACCGTGCTGCGCTACCTGCGCATGCGGGGCGAGATCCCCGACCACACCGACGCGCTGTTCGTCGTGAACCGGCACGATCGCCACCTCGGCACGCTCGACCTCACCCGCCTGCTCACCGAGGACCCCGAGCGCACGGTC
>Ga0105103_10001053_pt1 | contig 15569 bp, 13 predicted proteins | sample PPLLaktember2015_2_FD_79107 | JGI IMG/M metagenome (GOLD analysis project Ga0105103, IMG submission 79107) | Freshwater sediment microbial communities from Prairie Pothole Lake near Jamestown, North Dakota, USA - PPLs Lake P7 Core (6) Depth... | ecosystem: Environmental > Aquatic > Freshwater >...
CTTTCTTTGAACCAGTACTCCATACTGCAGGAGGGCTGACAGCAGATCGTATGCTCGTTTCCCGGATTGAAGTGTACTCTCTCGCGGCCGCAACAGGGACAGGCACCCCGGGAGATCCGCTCCCTCTCTTCCGGAGTGTACTGGCGATATTCACGTACTACCATATCCGGTCTCACCTCATGGACCCGGTCGATGACACACATTTTGTGGCCCGGTCCAGATAATGCCGGGGCGGGGTGGGTGAAAGTGTTCCATGCCGGGTTCATATCAGGAGGTCGTGCGTTAAGGGGAGGGGGTGGATCAGGGTTGTCGGCAGCAGTGATCACTTCGTCCATTGACAGCCCGACAACGTGACCGGGTTTGTCGGGGAAATACGGTGTAAAGTATGCGCATGCTGCCTCAAAAAAATAAAACCGGCACTCCTCCGTCTCTTACTATTGCTGTATCCCTTCAGGATAACCAGCACCCAGATATCTTCCGCACCCGTTTTTCCTTACAGAAAATGATTCAGGAATTGAAAGAACCGGATATGTTTATCTCGTTTCCGAGAGAAGTGGTCAGCGGGTACAGTGCCCGGGGAGGTGGAGCATTAACGTTGAGTAAAGAAAGTTCAGGCAATCGTGACGAGGCCGTAACCCGGAATCGACACAATGCCACGCATGCGGATGCTCCGGGTGGGATCTTCACAGCGGGGATGGGATTCACCTGTCATCTGCAGGGCAATACCTCTGAAGTTTACATGATACAATAATATTTTCCCCGATCGTTTTTTCAGAAGGAGATCACGGAAAAATAATGAATGAGGGAAAATGACCGGAAAAACCTGGGCCGGTAACAATAGAGAGATAAGCAGCAGTATGCAGACGAACATTTCAGTCACTCCCGGACCAGCAGAAACAGTAGAACCAGCAACAACTCTTCTTGATGAAGGAAAATTTCTCCACATCCTTACGGAACTGCCAGGTATTCATGAGGAAATGATCAGGATCGATGTTGAAAAGACCATCGTTACTATTGCTGCATCCGATGCCGGGAAACGGGTAAAAAAAATGATCACCCTCCCGTGTGAAGCAAGTTTTTGTATGAAGCGGTTTTCCGAAGGAGTCCTTACACTCACTCTGGAAAAAAACGGGTCCTGATCCTCTTACATTTCCTGTTATCCCGTGCAGCAGGTCTCATTATGCTTTCTCAGGTACGCCGCCGATCCAATCATACAAACACCCTGGATGACGATCCCGGGCGTAAGGTTTGAGCTGTCCATAAATTTTATCCTTTTAATTTCCAGGCTTTTTCTTTTTTGTCCGGAGTCTTCCAGGTACATAAATCATCAGACTGAGGCTTCCGTCGGACCCGACTCTTCCCGATAATGGTAACGTCCGGATCCGATTCGGACATTCAACCCGAGGCACTGAGCAGGAAAGAACAAGGAATCCACCAAAAGTATTCATAATTACAATGCTTACAATATGATCATGTCAGCGGTGAAACGGATACCGGTAACAGAACCGGTATGGAAGGATCTTGCAGAGATGCGTTCGGCAGGCCAGACCTATACCGAGCTTTTGGCAGAAATGATCGAGGACCGGAAAAAGCGCCGTTTAGAGGAAGATGTTGGGAAATGGAGAAACCGAAAGAAAGAGGAGTACGTTTCACTCTCGGAGATTAAGGATTGACATTTTCCCTTATCCTCTGGCATGAATTATCTGATGAGATTAACCGCCTGCCGGAAAAGACCCGCCGGATCATCAGGACAGCCCTGGAACGGCTTGAAGAAGATCCGTTCCCGGGAAGTCAGGGGCATAAAGAAAAACTGGTTTTAAAAGGCGGGGTTATCATCTACCGGCTTCACATTTCCCGAAGTTATACCGTGTTTTACGAGATCGACAAAGAAGAAAAACTGGTGATTGTTCAGGAAATCCTGCCTATCGACCAGGCTCATAAAAAATATGGATATTATTGACTTTGTTTTTCCCCCTCAAAGTTCCGGTTCTCCTGGAATCCCGGAGAACACCTCATAATATAGGGGGATTTTCACGGGGAGTGTAAAAAGTATCTGAGACATAATCATCTCTGCATGTTAATTCCCAGAAGACAGGGAAGATCGTTTTTCAGGTATATACGACTTCATTCATGACCTTGTCACCATAACAAGGTCATCATTAAAACCAATGGACCAAGTTTTCTACAGACCAGACCTTTTTGGAAAGGATCCCGTCAGGATATTTCCTGTTCATTTAAAAGGAGAATCATTCCGCTCTGTTGAAACGTGCATGAACGGGAATGGTTCTCACCAAACCATGAAAAATTGTGAAGGTGCTGGCATCCGCAACAGGATCTTGAGATGCCAGGATCGGGGTTTTCAGCTCATTGAAGCGCCGCGGGGGCGTCCCTTCGGGGGCGGCGCAAGTCATCGCAGGAACGGGGTTGGCACTTCCCGAAATTACCGGAATTATGCAATTTAATATAAAAATGTCCTTGGTATTTTCATCCTGTATGCTTGTGGCCCTTCGGCATCATATCCGTTTTCATGGGAAATCCTCACAATATTTTTCTCAACGCTCTTTTTAGGCTACGGCACGTAATGCCTCCGCCACCGCCGCTGTGGCATTCCCTCTGGAGCGATAATTCCAGAGAAGGTACTACAACACCATCGCACAGTGCAGGGGCGGTTTGGGGTGATAGCCACTGTCCCCTCCGATACCAGGTGATTCGCAATTTGTTGAAATCTTAGGGTTTCAACAAAGCCAGTAATTCCTCCTTTCATTATTTGTTTCAGATTCTGTAATACCAGGTGAGATATATATTCCCTCCCGCTGTAATGTGCTTACGCCGGTAAAAAAACGAGTTGAAACCACAATGACTGACAATCGAAAAAGAAATGGCGGAAAAGCAGTCGATGACGTTCACAAAGCTGCATATACCGCTTATGATGGTACAAGGGCCGGTGCGAATTTCCGGGGTATCCGTACGAGGGGAATTCTTACGGACGCCCTGGGTATATCTTACCAGTCCGTGCGGTTTTGCGACCTGGACCGGTTCTGCGACAAGTGATGGGGTATACGATGCAGATTCTCCGTGAAAGAAAAATCCGTACAAGGATGGTTCCTGCCGGCATGCATACCAGGCAGGAACGGATGCACCGGGATGATTTTGATGCACTCCTCGCCTGGATCAGGGCTAAGCGGTCCTGTGGAATCTCCTGAACGAGCAATCAGGGAAAAACCCTGGCGCTTCACTACTCTACCGGTGCAACTCCGGTGTCGGGAGACCCCGATCAGAAACGATTTTTGTGGGCATCGATTGTATCCATTTTACGTTTTCCGGGTCCCTCCAGGCGTGTTCAGCTTGTTGTTCCTGGAGCCGCCCCGTCTTCATTCTTTTTGTTCCGGCTGTCGTTCTTCCGGTTCATCCTCGAATTCTGTGATCGGTTTCTTGCGGTCCTTTCCTTTTTTGCGGACAATTATGTTTTCAGCCTCAAGGACTGAAAGATTCGGTATCTCATGATCGTCTGTTTTTTTGCGAGGTGCCATTATCTTTTCAACTCCGTTTCCTGGTATGATTGTTTCCTGTCAGAACAATCCTCCATAGTGCGGGACAGTGTATAAAGTTCACCCTGTGTTGCAAAACCTGCACCCTACACGGTCATTTCATTGATCTCGGCAACCCCGTGAAATATATACGCGATGGGTGGCTGTCGCATTCTGAACAGCTGCTTTTTAAGAGATTCCCTTTTTTAGTGACGTGGGGGGTTCCGGAATCCTGATCATACTACCGGTTACCCTGTTCTCATGTGAAATCTGTTTCCTGCCACTCTTTGTCTCCCTGCAAAAGATGATACCGCGGGGTATGAAGGCAGATAAGACAAGGCCAGAAACCAGAGAAGTACAAATCAACTGAGCACATTTTTTCAATTCCCCACATTATGGGCCGCGGAACGGTTCGATCCCCTCCGGCGTACCAGACCTGCAGGTCCTGTGATTATGCAGATTTGTGCGGGAAGGAAAAAACGGGTGGGGAATACATGAAGAGGAGAGGGAATACCAAAATCTCCCGCATAACCGCACAGAAGATTATTATCTGGGAAAAAGAGAGTGGGAATACCCGAAAATTAAGCCTGTCAGGTCTGCGGGATTTTTGTGAAGGGAAGAGACATGAGTCGTTTTGTCTGTATCCATGGCCACTTTTATCAGCCCCCACGCGAGAATCCCTGGCTTGAAGAAGTCGAGACAGAGGATTCTGCATACCCGTATCATGACTGGAATGAACGTATCACTGCGGAATGCTACGCACCGAATGCGGCATCCCGGATTCTCGATGCGGATAAACGGATCATCGATATTGTCAATAACTATGCCAGGATCAGTTTTAATTTCGGTCCCACCCTGCTTACCTGGCTGGAGCGCAACCAGCCGGAAGTATACTCAGCTATTCTCGAAGCAGATAAGGACAGCATACAACAGTTTTCCGGGCACGGTTCAGCAATTGCACAGGTATACAACCATATTATCATGCCCCTTGCCAGCCACAGGGACAAGCGTACGCAGGTACTCTGGGGAATACAGGATTTTATCTTCCGGTTCAAGCGGCGACCTGAAGGCATGTGGCTTCCCGAAACGGCAGTTGACATTGAAACCCTGGAAATCCTGGCAGAACAGGGAATTGCGTTTACGATACTCTCCCCAAAACAGGCCAGCCGTACCAGACCGATCCATGACTCCCGGTGGACGGATGTACGTGCGGGGAACATTGATTGTTCCGAACCATACCTGTGCCGCCTGCCATCAGGTGCGTCGATGGTCATCTTTTTTTATGAAGAAACCATCGCACAGGAGGTGGCGTTTTCCCGTCTCCTGGAAAATGGCGAAGGGTTTGCCAACCGGATGATGCACTATTTTTCCCGGGAGCAGAAGCAATCCGGGCTGTTATCCATTGCATCCGACGGGGAAACCTATGGGCATCACCACCGCTTTGGTGACATGGCGCTTGCGTACGCCCTTCATCATCTTGAATCCGGAAACCTTGCCCGGATTACCATCTATGGAGAATACCTGAGCCTATATCCACCCACCCACCAGGTCGAAATCATCGAAAATACGTCATGGAGCTGCCCCCACGGTGTCGAGCGCTGGAGAAGCGACTGCGGATGCTGTACCAAGGGGTCCATTATCCAGGTGACTCCACCTCACCCCCCTGGCCCTTCCCCGGTCCCGGAAACACCACCCGGTGACAAGTACTGTGAGATCATTTCACGGCAGAAGTGGCGGGCACCACTCCGTGAGGCAATGGACTGGCTCGCTCAGAACCTTGCGGTACTCTATCATGAAAAAATGAATTCATATGTTTCTGATCCCTGGAAGTCGCGGGATGATTATATTGACGTCATCCTGGACCGATCGTCAGGAAACATCGAAGCTTTCTTCTCAAACCATGCGGTACGGTCACTTTCAAAGGAAGATAAGGTCCAGGTACTCAAGCTGCTCGAGATGCAGAGAAACGGTATGCTCATGTATACCAGCTGCGGGTGGTTTTTCGAGGATATTTCCGGCATCGAATCCGTCCAGGTAATGAGGTATGCCTGTCGTGCAATGCAGCTTGCACGGGAAGTGGCAGGGGCTGAATTCGAACCTGAATTTATCCATATCCTGGAAAAAGCTCCTGGTGACCTCCCGGAACACGCGAATGGCGCACAGGTATACAAAAATTTTGCCCGGACAGCAGTTGTTGATCTTTCAAGGGTTGGATTTCACTATGCCGTATCCTCACTGGTTGCAGGCTCTCCTGAAACGATCCGGATACGGAATTATACCCTCCGGAACGAAGCGTTCGAGAAGGCAGAATCCGGCGATCTCAGGCTTGCCCTTGGAAAAGTCTACCTGCATTCAGATACTACGTGGGAAGAAAATATCCTGATGTTTGCTGTCCTTCATCTGGGAAGCCACAATTTTATGGGGGGGGCACGCGAATACGTCGATGAAAAGACGTTTATTCCAATGAGGGATGAATTAATGGATGTTTTTTCCAAAAGCGACATCCCCCGGATGATTCTTTGTCTTGAGGTGCACTATGGCAGTCATTCCTATACCCTCAGGCACCTGTTCAGGGACGGACAGCGCAAGGTGCTCTATGCTGTTCTCGATTCCACGCTCGCGGATATGGAATCTGCATTCCGGCATATGTACAATCAGTTTTTCCCGCTTCTGTCTGCGATGAGAGAGATGCAGATACCCCCGCCAAAAGTACTCGAAGACCCGGTCTGGTATATCATCAATCTTGATCTCAAAAAAATCCTTTCAGCTGAAGATCCCGATACACAACGACTTGCGATCCTGGTTGGTGAAATGACAAGAGGGAAATTCGAACCGGATACTGCGACGCTCAACTTCACCGCAAGTGGAACCATCACAACCCTCATGCAGCGATTTCTTGAAAACCCTGACGATGCATCCCTGATAGAAAAGATCAATGAGGTCTTTACCATTTTATGCCCGCTCTCCCTGGATTACAACCTCTGGGAATGCCAGAATTATTATTTCCGTATAGGCCGCAAAAAGGCGGCGGGTATGCAGGTGCTTGCAGGATCCGGGAATGCAGATGCCCGGCAATGGATCCGGCTGTTCGAAGAACTGGGATGTTATCTCGGGGTGAAATTTTTATGATGCGGTTTGGAATGGCCGGGTGGTGGAGCGGACAAGGAAAGGTATCCTTAAAAAATCCGGGGGTTCCTGTATGAAACAAAGAGGAAGCGGAATTCTTGTGCATATCACCTCCCTGTTTTCAGGATATGGTATCGGGGATCTCGGGCCATCTGCCTGTCAGTTTGTGGATTTCCTGTCGGACGCACACCAGCGTTACTGGCAGATCCTTCCCCTGAATCCCACCCGTCCGGAATATGATAATTCCCCGTATCACAGCATATCCACCTTTGCATTCAATACGAATCTGATCAGCCCGGAAGGTCTGGTAAAAGACGGTTATATACACAAATCCGATATTTCCGAAGTTCCGGAATTTTCCCGGGGTACAGTAGATTTTGACGCGGTGATCCGGTACAAGGAAACATTGTTCTCCCGGTCATATGAGCGGTTCAGGCAGGACCAGACCGGCCGCGCCGGGTATGATAAGTTCTGCAGGAACAATTCCTGGTGGCTTGAGGATTTTTCGCTGTTCACATCATTACACCGGCACTATAAGGGAAGTCTCTGGAGCACCTGGCCGGATGCGGTAAAATATCGTGATCCGGATGCACTGGATGCGATGAGACAGACCCTTGACAAAAATATCGAAACGGAAAAATTTCTCCAGTACATATGCTCCCGGCAGTGGCAGGCTTTGAGGGATTACTGCTTACTAAAAGGTATCCGGTTGATAGGGGATATCCCGATGTACGTTACGTATGACAGTGCTGATGTCTGGACGCACCCGGAATTGTTCCGGCTCGATGACAACCTGCTTCCCCTCGTTATTGCTGGGGTACCCCCCGATTATTTCAGCAAAACCGGGCAGCTCTGGAACAATCCGCTCTACTGCTGGGAAGAGCATGAACGATCCGGCTTTTCCTGGTGGATAGACCGGATCGGGCATACCCTTTCCCTGGTCGATTATGCGAGAATTGATCACTTCCGTGGCCTTGTCGCGTACTGGGAAGTTCCGGCAGGTGCAGACAATGCAATAACCGGGAAGTGGGTTCCTGCACCCGGTGAAAAATTATTAACTGTCCTGAAAAACCGTGTTGTCGATCTTCCCCTTATTGCAGAAGATCTCGGCATTATTACCCCGGATGTCTCAGACCTCATGGACCGGTTCGATCTGCCGGGCATGAGAGTCCTCCTCTTTGCTTTTACCGGTGATCCTTCCGGCAGCCCGCACGCCCCGCATAACCTGAAAAAGAACTGTATCCTGTATACCGGTACCCATGACAATGCCCCTGTCCGCGGGTGGCTGGAATCGGAGGCTACAACGGGAGAGAAACACCGGCTCTTCCGGTATATCGGGCAGGAACTTCCAGCAGACCAGGTACCCACCGTCTTGATCCGGCTTGCCATGATGTCGGTGGCGGATACGGTCGTCTTTCCCCTGCAGGATATCCTCTGCCTCGGTGCACAATCCCGGATGAACCGGCCTGGAACAGATAAGGGCAACTGGAGATGGCAGCTGGAAAAAGACCAGGTCAGCCCTCTTTTGACTGAAAACCTCAGTGATATGACGGAAGTCTACGGGAGAACGTGAATTACTGCTCTCGGTTGAAACAGACATGTACCAATAAAGTTCACTCCGGAATCATGAAAATCGATAAGGTACGAGAGTCCCCCACTTCAGGGCTTCTCCGAGGCACGGTGGGGCAAAGGGGTTCCGGCATTTGTAATAACGCAAACCGCCGAACGGGAAGCCCCGTCGGGGGCGGCGGATGAGTGATTATTCAAAAAACACCCTGCCCACCGTGCCTCCAAAGAGGCCCCTGAAACGGGAGTTCATCGTAGAGAAAACGATTTTCATGATTCGGGTATGAACGCTATTTTGTCCATGTCTTTTTCAAGAACGTGAATTACTAAAAAAAGTGTTTACGGGCAGAGTTCCCGGAATAATGATGCGTAGTTTTCGGGATACTTGAGAAATTCCAGGACCGGAGCCCGCTTTTCAATCAAATCGTAGAGCGGGGCAGTTATCGTATTCCTTACGCCCGCAAGCCGCTGTGCCTTCACCCATCGAAGAGGCGGAGGTTTTGCGTATGCCGGGTTCTGTACAAACCCTTCCTTTACCCTCTCAAAATATGCTGCCCCCCGTTGCGCTTCATATCTCTGGTAGTTGCTTGAAAACTGCGAAGAGACAATGTTTGCCATCTGGAGGACCGTAGTTCTGGCAGGGTTGATGGTTACATGCCCATAACCCGGTGGAACAACAACGATCTCCCCGGCACACGCCGCTATCATCACCACATCGGAACAATCCATGTCCTGGATCAGGTAGTGTGCCTCTCCGGCAAGGACTTCATATATCTCGGGGTAGCCGGTACCTGATGGATTATCCGGGTGGTAGTGCCCCTTTGTCTTGATGAACTCCCCGCAGATCTCACGCGGTGGGATGACCGTGATATCAAACCGGAGCTGCTGCCTGGTTAACCAGCTGCGGTCTTTTACCGAGCGGGCTACATCACGATACATGTAATACACCGGTCCGGTGCTGGTACATCCCGGATCTGCAAGAACTCCCCGCAGATCTTCTGCAGTCCTGACCAAAGGTTCGGGGAGCGGACCCTCCCAGCAGACAGAAAACACCGGGTCGGATGAGGATTTTTTGGGAGCCGGGGGAGTTCCCTTCATACGTGGTCGCTTATTCCTTTCTGCATCATTTGTATCCTCCTCGTCGTACAACCTTCCCCTCTGCAGGAATCCCGTGGAGTACCATTACCGTGAGGTCTCCATGAAAATGCGGCAGTGAATAATCCGCCAGCAGAGAATCAGCTGGGCAAGATCCCCGGCGGGTAGATAGTCCCGGTGCTTAAAGAGTGAGATGGGGTGGACCCGTGTCTGGTTCTCGATGCTGCGCTCAAGTTTTTCCCCGACGTCTTCACGGAGTTCGCCATCCATGACCAGCTGACCCATCCGGTGGTTATTATGCTCACTGGTCAGAAATTTGAGCGAGAAATTCCGCTGGGAAAGGGAGAGGATGGCATAGAGATCCAGGGAGAGATCGATATCTTCCATGGCTTGGTTCATCCGGTTCTGCAAGAGTGTGATCCGGTAGACATTGCGCTCCAGACCCAGGTCTTTCCCGAATTCCGAATAGTCGATCCCGATCACGGCATCCGCGAATTCCTTCTGCGGGGCAATATAGCGTTCGTAATCCGGTTCTCGTTCGGTAATTTCTTTCATGACGGCCTCACGGGAATATCCCCTTTTTGCCATGTCCCGGCGGATCTTCCAGTCATATTTCACCTGCTGTGCCGGATCCACAAAGAGGGTAAAATCAAGGTATTTTCGCAGCGTCGGGGTAAACAGCGTGTGAAGTCCTTCAAGTATGAGGATTTTTTTGGGCCTGAAGAGGACGGGAGGATCAAATGTTCCCGTAGCATGGTTGTAAACCGGTTTTTTGATCTGCATCCCCTGTTTGAGCAGGATGAGGTCCCGTTCGAGCTGTTCAATCCGGTTTGCCCGGGGGTCCAGCGCCGTTATTCCCTGTTCCGTTCGCCCGGCCCGGTCAAGGCTGTGGTAATCGTCAAGTGTGATCGTTGACACGAGATCATTGCCAAAGATGCTCCGTACGCCCTCGGTGAACGTGGTTTTCCCCGACCCGCTGTCCCCGGCAACACCAAGGGTAAAGATACAGGGCGATGCTGCAATGGTGTCCTTAAAGTTTTTGCGATGCATGCGTGATTCCTTTAGAGGGATGAATCAGGAAAAAACCATCAAATATCCCCGTCCTGAGTCATACTCCGGCCTTCCCGATAGAGATACAGTGCCGGGGGAGAGACAATACCAATGTTGGAAGCCCTTTTTTAAAAAGGAGGACCCAGTTCCACACCATAGTTCATGCAACCGTACGGGCATAGGTATCCGTCAGTCCCCTGACAATCGGATCCCAGAGGAAAAGGCGATCCACTTTGATCCTGCCTCGTTTTCCCAGGGCTCCTGCTGTCTCTGGTTCGTCTATCATCATGTTGATGCCCCATGCGAGGGATTCGGGGTCGACATCCACTTTGATACCATTTTCAAATGAGTCGATGTTCTCAGAGAGTCCGCCGACATTGGATGCAACAACACATTTTTCTGCACTCCATGCCTCCAGGAGCACGAGCCCGAAAGGTTCATTCCGGCTGGGAATGACAATGATATCAGCGGCGTTTAATAACCGGACATACTCAGAATCCGGGATGTACCCGACAAAGTTGACCGGCAGGTTTTTTGCCCGCTCCTCCAGGAACTGCCGCATGCCCCCTTCCCCGGCAACAACGACCTGGGCGTCCCAGCGGTGCTGGCAGACTTTTCGTATCGCCTCGATGAGCAGGTCCGGGCCTTTCTGGTAGACAAGCCTGCCGATAAACAGGATGAGCGGCGCGCAGGGGTGTATACCATACGATCTCTTCACTTCCCCCGGATCGACCGCTGCCCGGAACTCGCGGGGGACCACACCGTTCGGGACCACATCGCATTTCTCATCAGGGACATTATACAACCACATCACTTCTTTTTTCAGTGTTGCGGAAACTGCGGTTACCCGTTTGGCAATAAGCCCGCCATACCATTCTTTCCCGGAAATTTCCTTAAACTCCCACCAGTCGCCGAACTGGTTGCCAAACCTCCCGTATTCTGTTGAATGAAAGGTAAGGATGGTATTCCTGTCCTGCAGGTGATGGAGGGCCTGGACCGGATGCCAGTCATGGAAATGGAGAAAGTCAAACCGCCGGGGGGTATCACAGCGTTTAAACTGGTCCACCATCGAGGCGCTCATGCTGTCGCAATATTCGACAATGTTTTTTCCGGAGGGCTGGCAATAGTGATAGCTGACACCTTTGATAGTCTGGTCGGGTATAGCCCCCCGCGTGAAGAAATGCACGTCATGGCCCTGGGTTACCAGGGTTTCTGCGAGATGTGTCGCAGCCCTGGCAAGCCCGCCGACGCGTTCGGCATACATCGATTCCCAGCAGAAAAAGGCTATTTTAAGTGGCTCCACAGCAGTTCCCTCCGTTCCTGTATGACACTGAGAAGGTCGTGACGTTCAGTGAGTCCCCCGATCCTCTCTGCGAGCTCTGGATCATCGAGCACATCGGTAATCCATCTGGCAAAATCACCTCTCTCCTGGTGGTAGTTGAGAGAATCCGGGGGTATGAAACAGAGGAGCTCTTCAAACTGGTCAAGGTTGTAGGCAGTATGGCCGATGAACCCGGTCGGACACGCAAAATGAAATGCCTGCTCAGGAGAAAGGGTTCGTAATATCTTTGCCGATTTCCGGTTTTTCATATTCCTGATATTTCGTGACTCGTAGTCCGCAATGACATTCATATACGTCTGGAACGCATCCTCCGCTTCATGGTGGCTGAAATAGATGTGGACTTCCCCGCACGTTCCGTATTTTGATGCCATGTAATAAAAATGGTCACTGGTCTGGAGATACCGCCATAGTGGTTTATTGACAGCGTAGGCCCGTGCCGACTGCACAGCCTGAAACGCTGTCTGCTGGCGATCATTTCCCATCCATGCGGAGGTATCCTTCTCGAGATCCGCCCAGGAAATGGTCTCGCGAACATCAATGTCTCCCACGGGAGAATACCGGGAAACAACCTGTGATGGCAGGATCATTCCTACGTCCCGTTTGCTGAGTTCTTCGGGCAGGGCGCGTAAAAAGTCAAATATGCCGGTCTCCTGCCAGAAATGTTCACCAAATGTCTCGTAGTCAAGGAATACGTTAATGATATCTCCGGATGATGAGGCAATCCAATGGGCATAGGTGTCAGCAGTCAGCGGATATCTGTCCCATGTACGGTTTGCAAACCGGAAGGCGATGTCATCGGACAACTTTGTATTCCGGAGAAGTACGGGTATGTCCCGGCAGGTATACAGGTGATTGGGGCTCCTCCAGCCCAGGATGCGATCCACCCCCTCGGTAAAAATGCCGGCAAATCCCATATCCCTGATTGTGGCAGCAACATCGTTATTGAACGTAAATTCAGTATTTTCAAAGATGGTCGGACGGACACCGAACAGGTCATGCATCAGCTCTGAATGCAACGTAACCTGTTCCCTGAATTCTGTTTTATCGGCAAAACAACTGGCAATGCTGTGGTAGTAGGTCTGCCCGATCATTTCTGTGTTTTTGTGCCGGGCCACCTCCTCAAAAAGCGACAGGGTATCCCTGCTCCATTTCTCCAGTTGCTCGATGAGAATACCCGACATCGAAAATGAGCATGCAAATCCTTCATCGAGTTTTTCAAGGATGAGTTTTGTGGCAGGATCATAGCACTTATCTACGACACGTAACAGGATTTCCCTGTTCAGACTGTCGAAATAATGATCGAACAGATCCTTTTTCTTAACCTTCGAATCAGGCGAGAACATCCGGTTCAGCCGGTAAGGCTGGTGGACTTCAAACCCAATACAGATGTGTGGCATACTTTTATTCAATCCCCCATTGACTACGGCTTAAGGAGCCTTACCAGAACCTGAACCGTTTGAGGTCCTCTGCGCCTGGTTGCAACCGGTATCAGGATAAAAAATCACGAGAGAGATTCCGCACGGGGGTTCTGGGGAATACGAATGCCGTTCCTCAGTCATAGAGAAGATACCAGAGAGAAGATATAACATTTTCCTTTGTTTACAATTTTTAAAGAGAGAATTTTTTTTACTATTGAATACCGTCAAAAAAGCTGGCTCATTTTTTCGATCAGAACCGGTCTGCAACGAACGCAGTAGATGAAAGAACGTCGCCAAGCCCGGTTGTCTTCTGAATATTGTGTGAAATGTACGTGGGGATGAGCACCACCACCCGTTCACCATCCCTGAAAATCCCCGGCGTCTCATCCGGACCAAACACCTCGCGGACAGCAGCGTACGCCAGAAGACCTTCCCGTGACAGGACCTGTTCATCCCCTCCCGCGGTATCGGCAGTCATGCGGGCAGCAAGGAGGAGGGCATTCCGGGATACTTCCGGCTCTGTGGTTCCGGATTTCAGGATAAGGAGATAATACCCGAAGATATGGAGATGAATCCGTCTTACGCCCGTGGCATCTGCAAGGGCAATAGCATCACGCACGCAGGCAACAGGAGAAGGTGGCAGTATAACCCGCTGACGACAGATCAGGTGCCCGCAGCGCATGCATGAACATCCCCAGTTCCCGCTCGTTGAGTCCGATGCTGTCAGTATCCGGGAGGATATGGCGAAGCATCATCGTCGTCACATTCCGGTCCGCTTCGGAGACGCATTCCACATGTGTCCGCATCAGGGGGTGAACACTGCGGATCAGTCGGATCTGCCGTGCTGCGGTCAAAAATTCCTGTTCCGTCCGCAGGTACTGGTAGCCTGAGAGGAATGCACGCCGGCAGGAGGCAATCTGTTCCAGGAATGCATTCATTGGGGCATCGGGGATAATTACCGTCGATGGGTCATGGGCAGGAGACACGATAAACCGGTTGCTCCGAGGCACAACACCATCAGCCAGAGGCACCAGGTCCGGAGGGTATTCGAAAATCAGGTGGATCATGTCAGAACGATCGCCCGCTCCCGATTCAAACCTCAGGGGAATGACACCGGCATGCTCCAGGAGAGCACAGGTCTTGGGGCCGGCACCGGGTACAGCACAGGTAACTGAAGGGACGCCAAGTCTGCACAGGTGAACTGCAGCAATTCCTGCCTGGCCTCCCATACTGAGCGTTCCGGATCGGGAAAACGATGCTGAAAGTTCACGGTAGCGCGATGGTTCGCTGATGAATACTTCATCGGCAGAACAGGACCGCATTGATTGTTTCAGCCGGTCGAGAAGGGCATCGAATGCCGGCACCCCGTGCTGCTTAAAGGACCTCAGCATCCCGGGGGTCACCGGAATAACCCGGTCGATATTGGCATTGAACCCGGTAAGTACCGGATCCAGCTCCGGCTTTTGCAGGGATTGATACAACTTCTCCCAAACGCCGGCGTTCACAAAAACGTCATATCCCCGCACGCCAGATGGGAAGTCAGAAGATTATAATGTTATGATACGATAATCCCCTGTTTTCCAGCTTTTTGGTTCTCCCAAGGGTATTAATCATGACGGTACCCACATTAAAATCAGGAAGGTAAACGGAATGGCCGATCATTATGACCGACTGGCGGACAAATTTCCCCATGTTCCGGAACGGCTGGCCGGTCTTGTCGATCTGGCATACAATCTCTGGTGGAGCTGGCACCCGGAGGCAAGGGTACTTTTTAAGCAGATCAACCAGCAGGCATGGAAAAAAAGTGTCCATAACCCTGTGAAAATGCTTCGGGATATTCCCGCCGAATTTCTTGACCGTCTTCTTTCAAATCCGGAATACCTCCGTCGTTATGACATCATTATGAACCGTTTTTCCCGGTACATGACCAACCGGAACGGCTGGTTTTCGGAACATTACCCAAAACGCAGATCTCTTACCATTGCCTATTTTTCTGCGGAGTACGGCCTCCACCACTCGCTTCCTTTTTATGCCGGGGGCCTCGGGTTCCTGGCCGGGGACCACTTAAAGGAATGCAGCGACCTGGGTGTTCCCCTGGTAGCAGTGGGATTCATGTACTCAGAAGGATACCTCCACCAGCATATTCGTCCCTATGGCTGGCAGGAAAACGTCACTGAAGTGCTGGATCGCGATGCAGCACCTATTCTGAGGGTCCTGAATGATTCCGGAGACCAGATGGTGATACGGGTCCCCTTCATTGAACCCCCTATTTCTGTAGCGGTGTGGAGAGTTAATGTGGGCAAGGTACCTCTCTACCTGCTTGATACTGATATTCCTGCAAACCTTCCTGAAAACAGGACCATCTCCCACCGCCTCTACACAGAGCAGACTGAACAACGACTGCTGCAGGAAATAGTACTCGGGATCGGGGGACGGAAAGTACTC